>Ga0114129_10014453_pt1 | contig 11249 bp, 7 predicted proteins | sample RhiMetdeltSRZDD1_FD_80071 | JGI IMG/M metagenome (GOLD analysis project Ga0114129, IMG submission 80071) | Populus rhizosphere microbial communities from Tennessee, USA - Rhizosphere MetaG P. deltoides SRZDD1 (version 2) (version 2) | ecosystem: Host-associated > Plants > Roots > Rhizosphere >... | reverse complement strand
CAACTATCAATCCGATTTTGAAGCGGACGATGGCGGCTGGGCCGCGGCCGGATTCGTTCGTGTTCAGAACGTACTCCCGCAAAATTATCGGGTGAGTCTCATTACCAAAGGGAATACCACCACTGTGACCCCTGTCGAATTGAACGCCGATAATACGGCCGATATTCCGTTATCGCTGCAAAACGGCGATGAGGCGGTCCTCATTATCACAAGCACCACCCGTTTCACATCCATCCCGGCTGCCTATCAAATCGAAATCAAATAAAAGGGTGGATCGTCCCACCTTCTCGAACGCAAAGGATATATGCCTACCGCACCAAAATCAGAAGTTTTGCACATGGCTGACCTGGTCAGCTATCAGGAAGGCGCCGTGGTCAGCCGCCAGATCACCAGAGCGGAGGCCGGCAACGTCACACTATTTGCTTTCGATCAGGATCAGGAGTTGAGTGAACATACCGCGCCATTTGAGGCCCTTGTGCATGTGTTGGAAGGCGAAGTGGAAATCAAAATATCGGGTCAGCTCTATCCATTGAATGCCGGTGACGCGATCATCATGCCTGCGAATGAGCCCCATGCAGTAAGAGCAATCCGGCGTTTCAAAATGCTGTTGACCATGATACGAAAGTGAATAACAATAGAACGCAACATGACTCACTCCAAAATTAATCTTTCGATCAGTGAGCCACCGATTAGCACGGAATCGGCCGACCCGCCCAGCGGGTCGGCTGTGTGTTGTAGCCCCTTTTGAGACCACCAATTCCCGCGAAGCGTCCGTGGCTGATTCTTTAGGTTCGGGGTTAACGATGTTTGATTCAATCAGATGCGTGTCCACTCGCGCTGATTGAAGCAACCTTTGGCCTCAAAAATGACCAGGCCATGAAGAGGGGCACCACTGAGAGCGCGGCAGCGATGAACGACATCACAGCAAAACTCGTGGCGCTGAAAATAAAGCCGCTGCTCAAACTGATGAATGCCGAGGCCAGCCCTACGAGCAGGTCGTTTGTCCCTTGCGTGCGCGAACGTTCCAGGGGCGAAAGTTGATCGGATAACAGCGTGGAACCACCGACAAAGCAGAAGTTCCAGCCCAGCCCAAGCAAAAACAATGCAATGCCCAACGGCAAGACATCCGGTGAAAGTGGCGCTGTGAGACAGGCCAGCAGCAGGGTCGCAGCGCCGACCAGGATCATACGACCGCGTCCCCAGCGGTCCAACAGCCAGCCGGAAACAATCGAAGGCGCAAACATCCCAAAGGTATGCGCTGAAATCACGGAATAAATGTCGCTGCGGGCGTGGTGATGATCTTCCATGTGCAAAGAGGTAATTACCATGATCGCGACCATGACCAGCTGCCCCAATGCCATGGCCGTCACAGCCGTGATCACCGCAGGCTGACGCAGGATTTGCAGCACGGGCCGCGCCTCACCCTGCGGAACCGCTTCCGGGTAGAGTTTTGCGATTTCCTTGCCCACCTCACGCGGGTCAGGTCGCAGACCCACAAAGACAAACACGGAGGCCAGGGCAAACAGCACCAGGGTGGCAAGATACGCGCCGGCCAGTTCATCCATACCGATACTGACTGCAAAGTTACCCATTGGGCTGGCCGAGATGCGCGTCAAAACCGTTCCAATTACCCCGCCCAGCACGACAGCCGAAATTGCGCGCCCGCGCTGATCAGGCGGATTTGACTCGGCTGCGGCAAAACGCCCCAGCGTAATTGCGGAATTTGTCATACCCATCAGGATCAAACCCGTCAGTAGCAACAGGAAAGACGTGACTTGAATGGCAACCAACACCAGGCCATTGCCAAGGATGCCCAACAGCAGACCTGTAACGATTGCGTTGCGCCGTCCGATACGGTCCATGATATAGCCCCAGGCCGAAGCGGAAAGTGCGCCGCTCAACAAATACACCGCGGCTGGCAGCGTGGAGAGCGAACGGCTCGCAGCCAGCTTCGCTCCAAGGATTGGGTTAATCGTGGCCACTGCAATAAACCCCGCGGACGCCAGACTCTGCGTAATGAAAAGGACCATTGTGATTTTTCGTGCGATGCGCTGGATGTCTGTCATGAAACTGTCCTCATTTGAACTGGTCGATTATAAGCCGGATGCGGGTAAAATCGAAACATGGATCTGGATATCAGGCCCGCTTCAGACTACCCGTTGCCTGAACTTACTCAATTGCTGAATCTCAGCTTTGAGAATTACCTCGTCCCCATCGAGTTCAACCTCATTCAGTTCCTGACCATGCTCCGCAAGGACAGTATCGATCTGTTTTCCAGTCGTGTTCTGCTCATGGACGATGAACCTTCCGGCCTCGCTTTGATCGCGCGCCGGGGCTGGAGCAGTCGACTCGCCGCAATGGGGATCGTCGAAATCAAGCGCGGCCTCGGGGCAGGTCAATGGTTGTTGGAGGAATTGATCCGGGAAGCGCGCGACCGCAAAGATCACGAAATGCTGCTCGAAGTCATCGAGCAAAATGAATATGCCGTGCGGTTGTACCGCCGGTGTGGTTTCCAAAGTGTTCGGAGATTGATCGGTTTGATTTGTGAGCGTTCTGTGGACGATGAAGCCAAGCCACTTGAGGAGGTCGATCTGCGTGAAGTGGGGAAACTGATCTCACAATATGGAATATCCGATTTGCCCTGGCAGCTGGCCGGCGAAACAATCGCGCATCTCAACCCGCCGGCGCGTGCCTATCGCAAGGGACCAGCCTATATGGTCACTTCGAATCCTGAGGCGGATCACGTGGTGATCTGGTCGCTGCTGGTTGAGCCGTCTGCGCGGGGCAAGCGTTTGAGCATCGATATGTTGAAGAATGTGATGGCGAATTACCCTCGCAAAACCTGGCACGTGCCGGCGATCTTCCCTGAGGAATTGGGGAATATCTTCGAAGTGGCAGGGTTCGAAAGGGAGGAAATATCGCAGTGGCAGATGAGGCTGCTGCTGTAGCCATGTTATCCCTGCAGGCTTAAGGCCGACGCCACAAACAATCAGCAACGAAGATTCAATTCCGGACCAGGTTTGACGTGTGCCTGGTTTGTCAACTATGCTTGCAGCAAAGTCGCTTGCCAGAATTTGACCCGCGAGATCCGTGTACCGACAGGCTTTATTTCTGACTTTGCACAAGCCATGGTTTGTCATCTTTTTGTTGTACGATACTTTTGAATCAAGGATATAATCTCAACGTTTGTTATTCAGAGGAAGCTATCTTCAATGATGCCTGCTTCAGAAAGAAAAACGATCGGCGTATTTGCATCCCAGGTGGGCCGTGCCTGGGGTGCCGAGTTTCTCGCGGGCCTCACCGCCGCGGCCCAGGCAAATAATCTCAACCTGGTGCATTTCATCGGGGGAAAACTCAAGCCGCAGCTTACTACAGATGCGTCCAAACCTTCCTTTGGTCTCTATGATCTTGCCAAACCCGATCAGTTCGATGGCCTGATCTTAACTACCGATGTCGCCTACGGCTCCAGCCCGGCCGACTTAAAGGCCTTTGAAAGTGTTTACGGTAATCTGCCGATCGTCACGCAATCGGTGGATATTAACGGCGCGACGATGTTTGTGCCCAATAATGCCGAAGGGATGCGGTCTGTGGTGCGGCATTTGATCGAGGAACATGGTTACAAGCGTATCGCTTTTATCTGCGGCATTAAGGGACAGGTGGATGCCGAGCAGCGGTTTGAGGCCTACAGGGATGAGATCAAAGCCCACGAGCTTCGCTATGACGAAGACCTGGTCGTCGATGGTGATTACACACCCGAGAGCGGCCGGGAGGCCGTTCGAATCCTTTTGGATGAACGCCGGTTACGCTTTCAGGCTTTGGTCGCCGCGAATGATCGGATGGCCTTCGGTGCATTGGAGGCTTTGAAACAACGCGGCCTGCGCGTACCTGAGGATGTGGCCGTGACGGGTTTCGATGACCTGCGCGAAGCCCAGGTGACCGGTGTGCCGCTGACCACCGTACGTCAATCATTTTATACGGCGGGAAAGCATGCCCTGGAAACCCTGCTCAAACGGATCAACGGTGATACGGTTCCACAATCGGTCGTCACGCCCACGCAACTGCTGGTGCGCTGGTCGTGCGGCTGTCTGCCTGAAAATGTGCGGCAGGCCGCGGTTTTGCCCAAGGATGTAGCCAAGACCGGCAAACTGGAGAATAAACGCGAAGCTGCGTTGCACGCCCTGCTCAGCTCGGCCGGTGTTTCGGATCAGGATCCGGCCCTTCTGCAATTCAGGGATACATTCGGCCGCGCCTGGGACGGTTTTCTGCTGGCGTTGAACGATAAGATCACCCCGGATGAATTCCTGAAGACCATCAATGCCATGGTCGAACTGATGCAGCAGCAGGAATTGGTGGTCTCCGTGTGGCATAATGTCATTTCCATGATGCGCCGCTATGCACTGGGAGGCATTACCAGCCACACTTCGATGTTGAAGGCTGAAAACTTATTCCAACAGGCGCGTTTGCTGGCAGGGGAGCTCTCGCAGCGCGCCCAGGCTTATCGGCGACTGGTGCTCGAACAACAGGAAAACGTTTTGCAGGGCTTCAGCTTTTCCATGGCACCGGCCATGACCTTTGACGATATTGGAAGCGCGATCTCACAGCATTTCCCGAATATGGGGATCGGCCGCTGGTATGTGATGTTTTACAGCGATGTGACCTCCCCACAGTCGATTTCTTCGCCTGTACCTGAGAGTTACCAATTGCTGTTCCAATATGAGGATGCGAAGTTCGAGATTCCACGCAAGCAGGCCTTCATTGGCACGGGTCAACTCGTCCCGCGCGGCAAGACGCCGCAGGATTATCGTTACACAGCAATCGTGATGCCGTTGACCCTGGCGCAGAACCGTTTCGGTTTCATGTGGGTGGAGATGGGCCCGCAGGATTGGGAAGTGTACGTGCGCATTCGCAACCTGGTCAGCAGTGCCTTGCTGAGAACCATGCTTGTACAACAGAAGGAACAGGCCCAGCGGGAAGTGGAACGCCTGCTGGCCGAAGCGCGTGACCGTGCTGTGGAACTTGCCATCTCCAAGGAATTTGCGGAGCGAACCGCCGCCGAGAACGCCAAATTGTATTCCAGCGAGCAGTCCCGGCGGCACGCGGCGGAAGCACTTGGAAAGGCTTCACGTCAGATCTCTTCCCTCTCCACCGTAAGCGAGGTTCCGCAGCAGATCGTCACGCAGCTATCGCACGTTGTGATGAATGACCGCTGCGCGTTATTTCTGGAGGATGTGAACGGTGTCCCGCGCCTGCATGGATATTATGGCTTTTCCGGTAACGGGGCGATTGAGGATCTAAGCTATAGTGTCAAGGGCGTCAATGTATATCACGCGATTGCCAAGCAGACCGAGCCGGTGGTGATCGGCGATACGCAGAACATGCAGAGCTGGGAACAGCCCGCCTGGCATCCGGACGATCGATCCTGGCTGGGTGTGCCCTTGTTCGCAAAGAATAAAGTCAATGGTATGCTGACCCTCACACGCAGCGATCCTGGAGCGTTTAATCAGGATGACGTCCTGCTGGCCAGCACCTATGCCGTACAGGCCTCCATCGCCCTCGAGAATGCGCGCTTATACGATGACCTCAACCGCTTCAACCAGATGATGGAACGCATGGTGGAACAGCGCGTCGATGAATTGAGCAGTGCCCATAATACGCTGCAAAAGCTCGATAAGAACAAGAGTGATTTTATTCAGGTGGCTGCCCATGAATTACGCACGCCGCTGACCGTGATCAAAGGCTACATGGGCATGATCAAGGCCTCGCCTGCGATCAAGGATAGCACGATGCTCATCCAGGCCATGGATGGCGTCATTCAGGGCACCGACCGTCTTCACCAGATTGTCAACAGCATGCTGGATGTGGCCCGGCTCGAAAGCGAAGTGTTGATGCCGCACCTCGAAGCCGTGACACTAGGACCGCTCCTGCGGCTGATTGCAAAGGATTACGCCGAGGATTTGCAGACGCGTCAACTTACGCTGGAACTTGATCCTGCGATCAATTCTGCAGCACCCATTCTGGCGGACACCGAGTTGATGAAGAAAGTGTTTGATAACGTGATCGTGAACGCGATCAAGTTCACCCCCGATGGCGGCAAAGTTACGGTGAGTGCAGAGCGCGTTAACGTGCCTGGCCGCGGAGAGTACTGCGAGATCCGTGTGAAGGACTCGGGTATTGGCATTGATCCTGCCAATCACATAATCATCTTCGAGAAGCTATACCAAATTGGCAAGGTGGAACTGCATTCCTCTGGCCGTACCAAATTCAAAGGCGGCGGGCCCGGCCTGGGACTCGCGATCGCGGCCGGCATTGTCAAGGCTCATCAGGGGAAGATCTGGGTGGAGAGCCTCGGTCACGATGAGGAGAAGCTGCCGGGCAGTACCTTCTTTATCCAGATACCGGTGGCCAGGTAAGGCTCAAGCCGCCGTCCTCGGCGGCGCATTGCATATAAAGCCTGCGCCGAGGACGGCGCAGGGAGCAACATTAGTATATAAAAAGTGACTGTCACCTGCAAGGTGACAGTCACTTCATTTATGATCACGCGTCCGCGTGTTGTTTGGTCTTTTTCTTCACCGGTTCAGATGTTTGGAAGACGATTTTGTTCTTTTCCTCATCCACATCCACCATGACGGTGGCGCCGCCTTTGAATTTGCCGCTGAGCAATTCCACGGAAAGCGGACTCTCGACATTCTTTTGAATTGCGCGTCGCAATGGACGGGCACCGAAAGCGGGATCATAGCCTTCCTTGGCCAGCCACTTGCGGGCGGCATCGGTCAGCTGCACGGTGATATCATATTCGTTCAGGCGGTCCTGCACTTCCTTCATTTGCAGAACGACGATCTGGTCCATCTCTTCCAGGCTCAACGGTGAGAACATAATGATCTCGTCGACACGATTGAGAAACTCGGGACGGAATGCGCTCTTGAGCGCCTTCTCGACTTTATCGTGCGCCTCTCGTTCCTCGTTGGAGGCCTTCGGCTGAAGGAAGCCCAATGTGCCTCCCTTGCGGACGTACTCGGTGCCCAGGTTGGAGGTCATGATCAGGACCGTGTTGCGGAAGTCGACAACATTGCCCTGACCGTCCGTCATGCGCCCGTCGTCCAGAATCTGCAATAACGCGTTCCAGACTTCGGGATGGGCCTTTTCGATCTCATCGAACAACAGCACCCGATACGGACGTCTGCGGACGGCCTCGGTCAGTTGACCACCTTCTTCATAGCCAATATATCCGGGAGGGGCGCCGAAGAGCCGACTCACAGTGTGCTGCTCGCGATACTCCGACATATCAATGCGCACGAGCGCATCTTCATCGTCGAACATGAACCAGGCCAGGGCCTTGGCTAATTCCGTTTTGCCGACACCCGAAGGGCCGATAAAGATGAACGAGCCGATCGGGCGTGACGGATCCTTCAACCCGCTTCTGGCGCGGCGGATCGCGTCTGAGATTGCGTGGATGGCTTCATCCTGCCCGATAATACGTTCATGCAGGCGTGCTTCCATGTGCAGGAGTTTTTCGGCTTCCGTTTCCATCATCTGGCTGACGGGAATGCCCGTCCATTGATGTACTACGGAGGCGATATCATCCACATCGACGACCTCATCGAGCTGATGTTCGGATTCCCATTTATCGCGCTTGGTATGGTATTCCTCTTCGAGTCGCAACCGTTCTGATTTCTTTTTGGCGGCGAGTTCGTAATCGCGGTTCAAACCGGACTGTTCCTCTTCGGCCTGCAGCTTTTCGACCTCGGTCCTCATGGCCTTGAGATCGGGCGGCATGGAATAGAGCGCCACGCGCAGCTTTGCGGCGGCTTCGTCCATTAGGTCGATGGCTTTATCAGGCAAACGCCGGTCTGTTACATAACGGTCAGCCAGACGGGCCGCGGCCACCAGCGCATCGTCCGCAAAACGGACTTTGTGGTGCGCTTCGTAGCGGTCACGCAGGCCTTGCAGCATTTTGATGGTATCGTCCACATTGGGCTCTTCCACGTAAATGGGGGCAAAACGACGTTCGAGCGCCGAATCCTTTTCAATGTGTTTGTGGTATTCGTCGAGCGTTGTCGCGCCGATGCATTGCAGTTCACCGCGTGCCAGCGCAGGCTTGAGCATGTTGGACGCGTCCATCGCGCCTTGCGCCGCGCCTGCTCCTACAACGGTATGCAGCTCATCGATCATCAGGATGATGTCACCCTGGGAGCGCTGGACTTCTTCCATGATCGCTTTGAGGCGTTCCTCAAATTCACCGCGGAAGCGTGAGCCTGCAATCATCGCGCCGAGATCCAGTTGAACGACGCGCTTGCCCGAAAGGATCTCGGGCACGTCATTGTTGGCGATCTTCTGTGCGAGACCTTCGACAATGGCGGTCTTGCCGACGCCCGCTTCACCGATCAAGACTGGATTGTTCTTGGTGCGGCGGGACAAAATCTGGATCAGACGCAGGATTTCGTTGTCGCGTCCGATCACGGGATCAAGCTTGCCTTCACGCGCGGCCTGGGTGAGGTCGCGGGAGTATTTCTCCAGCGTCCGGTAACGCGATTCAGCCTGCGGGTCGGTGACGCGCTGCCCGCCGCGCAGATCCTGGATAGCAGAGTACACGCGGTCACGCGTCAACCCGGCAGACTCCAAAATGCGGGCCGCGGGCGTATTCCGCTCGGTCAGGATGGCCAGGAAGATGTGCTCGGTGGAGATATATTCGTCCTTGAGACGGTTGGCTTCCTCGTTGGCCAGGTCGATGATACGCTTCACGCGCGGCGTGATAAAGATCTGCCCAGCGCCGCCGCCGAAGATGTTGGCTTTCGGGCTGGCGCGCAGGGTTGCGTCCAGGCGTTCCGTGAGAGCCTCGGGGCTGACGCTTAGTTTCTCTAAAATTTGGGGAATGACCCCGCCGGGCTGTTCGATCAACGCCAGCAGAATGTGTTCAGTATCGATCTGGTTATGGCCGTAACGCTGGATGACCTCCGCGGCGCGCTGGGCCGCCTCTTGGGCTCTCTCTGTAAATCTATCAAATCTCATCATAGGGTAAGTTCCTCCTAAGGGGAAGGAAAAATGCCGACCACAGGCCCGTGACGACAGATGGTGCGGTCTGTGGTCGGTCGTTTGTTGATAGTTCTAGAATGGTGGCATTATAACAAAACCGCATCGGCGAATTGTCAATGCGGCGTAAGAGGAGTATTAGATTTGGACGCAGGGAAAACTCGACGCGGGAGCTATTCATGAGGCACGTATCATTCAAATGCATGTTGGCGTTAGCTCGGATTTCCCTGAAAATTATTGCGAGGGATACTGCGCTATGATTTTCCACGCAAGGTCGGGTCTTTCTGCCAAAACGGCGATCACTGCGTCATCCAGCTGGGCATTCACTGCGGGATTTCCTACATACTGTTTTCGTAATTGATAAATTTGAATTGGAAGCGTCAAATCTTTCTGTGTGTAGGGAAACTTGCCGTCTATGCCTTCTTTTTTTATTTTTTGTATTATCTCGAGGTATTTGTATCCGTTCTCGAGAGTTGGCTCAACCATCGTCCCCTCTCCATAGTCATTCCAGGTCACGACTTGTATAACATCAGGATTACTTTCCAGCGCCTTTTGAAATGTGAATTCGAGTGTTTCGCCATCGTTGAAGTCCAAATGACCATAACCTGGCCCGACCCCGGCCTCCTGGTAGATATCATGAAAGCCGGGAAAGGCGCTCGCGACAACGTACTCAGATCCTGCAACCGTACGATAGGAACTATTTAGATAACTTTCCAATTCACTGCGAGATACTTCTCCATCATCGCGCGACAGATACATGGGCGGCCAGGGATAGCTGGAGGTAGCAATGGGTCCTACGGACCTATCTTCATTAATGAGGACCGGTTGCACTTCGAGAACAGAAAAAAGTGTTTCCCAATCTGAATTGGATGAAAAGTAGGACGGATTGCCAAAAGTAAATAGAACCGGTCTCTCTGAGGTTTTAAGATAAGCGTCTTTCGTGAACCAATTCTCCTGGAGATATTTCATGACCTGCTGACCGTAAACATGCTTGTCTTTCACCTTTGAGTAACCGTTTTCCAGCATATGTTTTATTGTCTGATCTTCGTAGGTGATTGCAAACAACAGTCCAGCCTTCTCTACATGCTCAAATATTTTGTGTGTACTTTTGTTGATCGTTCCATAGTCCCAAAAATCTTCCATTCCATACCAATCAACGATGACACCGTCAACCCCGCTAATTCTCATCAACATCACCTGATATTCCAGGATATCGTCATCACTTGAGTCGTACGGCCCGGTCAGCGGGTAGTAATGAGAGGCGATAGATTGTTTCCCGTTTTCATCTTTTTGGTTGGGATTAAAGTGGTCCATTGTCCAATGCCACCCCCAAGCTCCCGATATTCTGGCTGTTTGATACCATGGCATATAATGAGCCATGATCAAGGGACGATAATTTTTTTGTAATATCGGCTGGACCTCAAGGTCAATGGGTATGGGAGATTGAAATGTCTGTGAAGCATCTTCAGAAGTTTTTTGCTGAGCAGATGTACAGGCGGCAACAAGCAAAACCAATATGAATGCTGTCAAGCGGATCGGTTTTTTAGTGGTGGTAATTCCCCTGGAGTTGATAATTGCCTGTTTCATTATTTATTATGTTCCTTTTACAGTTTTGCTGAGCAAGATCGCGTCGGCGAATTGCCAATGCGGCAAGAGGAGTGTCAGATTTGCTTCAACCTGGAAACAGGGTACATGCTTGTAGAGTCGCTGTGCACGAGTATATCAGCAAAATTTTCCGGGCCTGATCCGCTGCAAAACAAAGTAGGGCGCGCTGCTCAATTGAGCAGCGCGCCCGGCTGTCATACCTCTCAAGCGATCAAGTATTACACTAGACGGGTGAGCGGCCCGGCAAAGCCCGGACTAACACGATTGCAACGATGGCTCCCAGAAAGGCGACAACGATGCTGCCAAGATTGATGCCGTTCACGGCGTTTGGAACTCCGAAAAGCTGAGCAGCCAGGAAGCCGCCTACAATGCCGCCCACGATCCCGACGACAATATCGGTAACCGCACTTCCGCGGCCACCTCTCATCACCTGATTGGCCAACCAGCCGGCGATGAGTCCTACGATAATCCAAGATATAACACCCATTTCAAATCTCCTTTCGTGACCAGACAGGTTTCGCAACGTCTCATAACGTTGCTAGGTCAACGTTATTCTATTATGTAGACGTCCGGCAGCGCTGTCAATTAGGGTTGTCCCATCGGGTAAAGCCCTACCT
>Ga0114129_10014452_pt1 | contig 11249 bp, 9 predicted proteins | sample RhiMetdeltSRZDD1_FD_80071 | JGI IMG/M metagenome (GOLD analysis project Ga0114129, IMG submission 80071) | Populus rhizosphere microbial communities from Tennessee, USA - Rhizosphere MetaG P. deltoides SRZDD1 (version 2) (version 2) | ecosystem: Host-associated > Plants > Roots > Rhizosphere >... | reverse complement strand
GGCGGGGCGTCGAACGGCGGCACCCTCGGGTCGTTGTCAGCGAGCTCCATGTTGCTGCTCGCCGATGTCCAGTCGAGATAGCCCGGTGCGAGACCCTCTCTCGGGTCGTCTTCCTCGGCACCCTCGGCGGGGGCGAATCCGATGGCGAGAACGGCGGCTGCCGCGCCCGCGAGTACGCCGTTTCGCCGGCGTCTGAGATGGGGAATCCGGCTACTCCGCCGGCGGGTACTGCGACGATACGACTGCACGGTTGGCCTCCACGCTGTTCGGAGGTCCTCCCGAGCGCACATCGAGTGATCAGGTGTGTGAGGGGAGCCGATGAGTGCAGGACCTAGGATTCAGACCCTAGGTGATGTCCATCACCACCCGCCAGAGGCCAATATCGGCCCTGAACAGACATATACGAAGGACATTCGCAGATGATCCACCGACATTCGCAGATCATCCACCGATGTACGACTAGGTGTGCTCGTTTCGCGACGTGGATCGTCATACTCGGGCTGGCGACGGCGGTCTCCGCGTGCTCGTCGGACGACGACGTCAAACCCGAAGGACCCCGGGTCGTGCAGCTCGGCGGACCTGGCGAGACCGGGCAGGAACTCTCCGACGAGGAGGTCTCCGAGCTCGGCGACCCGCAGTACAGCGACGCGGATGTCGCCTTTGTACAGAACATGATCCCGCACCACGAGCAGGCGCTCGAGATGGTCGCGCTGATCGACAAGCGCACCGACAACCCCGACCTGCCCAAGCTGGCCGAGCGGATGCGGGTGTCACAGCTGACCGAGATCGACCAGCTCGAGTCCTGGCTGACCGAGCGGGACCAGCAGGTGCCGAGCGGCCACCACCATCACATGGCCCACCACGAGCAGCTGATGCCCGGCATGCTGACCGACGCCGAGATGAGGCAACTCGCCGGCGCCCGCGGTCCGGCCTTCGACCGGCTGTTCCTCCAGTACATGATCCGCCACCACGAGGGCGCGATGGTGATGGTCGAGGACCTCCTCGCCTCGGGCAACGGCCAGGAACCGAACCTCTTCCAGCTCGCTCAGCACATCGGACCCGATCAGGGGATCGAGATCGCCCGGATGAAGCTGATGCTCAACCAGTTGTGAGGCCGAGGCCGATCGCCGTCACGAGACCGGCTGACCGTCCTCGAAGAGCCGGTCCACCTTGTGGTTGGCCTGGAACACGTCGTCCGGGTCGACCGCCGACCGGATCCCGGTGAGCTTCAGCCAGGCGTCGTCGGAGTACGCGGTCTGCGGGTCGACCGGGTTCTCCGAGAAGTTGAGGTAGTTGCCGTCGTTGGCCCACGGCGCCAGCTCCGAGCTGAAGCCGGCCGCATCGATCTGGCCCTGCGCCGCCATCTCGGGCGTCGCCGCGATGGCCAGGCCGAAGGCGAGGAACTCCGCGTCGAGCTTCGCCAGCGCACCGCCGCCGTCGTGCGGGCGACCGAGTGCTCCGCCGAACTGACGCAGCTCGCCGAACAGCAGGGAGGTCTGGGCGTCCGGGCCGATCGCGGCGATGAAGGCATCGACGCCAGCGTCCGGGAGCGACTCGAGCGTGCTGCAGGACGAGACCGCCGGCGTGGGTCCCTCGGGGTCCATGTGCAGACGGGACAGCGTCGGCGCCGGCACTCGGCCGAAGGTGTCGATCTCCGGCTGCAGCGCGCGCAATCCGGCGAGCACCTCGCTACCCCGGTCGTCCGAACCCAGGACGGCGCCGTCGATCATGACCACGCTGCGACCGCGCAGGAACTCGGGGATATCGGGAATCGGCGGAAGTCGCAGGATGCGGAACGACGTGGTCACCTCGTCCGGGGCTCCCGGCGCCCACGCCGCCCAGGTGCGCAGCACCTTCTCCGTCTCCGCGATGTCCCACATGAGCATGCCCGCGTACGCCGTCTCGATCGGGTACAGCTGGAACTCCAGTGCGGTCACGACACCGAAGCTCCCGCCGCCACCGCGAAGCGCCCAGAACAGCGCGGCCTCGTGCTCGGCGTCCGCCCGAACCAGCGTTCCGTCGCCGACGACGACCTCGACCGCCGTCAGGCTGTTGCAGGCGAGACCGTGCTGACGGGCGTACCAGCCGGTGCCGCCGCCCAGGGAGTAGCCCGCGATGCCCACGTCAGGCGACGACCCGTGCAGCGCGGCCAGCCCATGCAGCCCGGCGGGCTCGACGGCGTCCATCCACATCGCGCCGCCCTCGACGCGGGCGCTTCGGCGGCTCGGGTCGATGCTGACGCTGTTCATCTCCGAGGTGCGAACAATGACGGTGTCGTCGAGGCCCCGAGCCGCCAGCGGCGCGGCGTTGTGACCGGTGCTCTGCGGAGCGATCTTGAGCCCGTTCTCGGCGGCGGCGCGTACGAGTGCGGAGACCTCGGCGGTCGTCTGCGGCAGGGCGACCGCGGCCGGACGCTGATCGACCGCCACGTTCCACGGCATCCGCGCCCCGTCGTACTCGGCATCGCCCGGAAGGTGAACCCGCCCCCCGGCGAGATCGCGTAAGGCTGCAGCGGCCGGGTTTGCGGCGGATTCGATGGTCATGTGGGACTCGCTCTCGATCTCGGTGCCATGGTCTTCACCCCGAGGGGCGACGATCGTCGGCAGCGGATCGACCGCCGCCTATCCCGATGAAGGAGGACTGAGAGGCGTCGGCTGATACCTCGAAGCCGCCGTGGATGTTGCGCCGGCGCAGCTTAGCGGGTCAGTCTGGATCGCGAGGGACGCAGCGAGCCGGCGATGGAGGCGGAAGCATCATGGATGCTGAGCTGACCCGATCGAAGGCCGCGATGCCGGCACCTGACCACGTGGTCGACTGCGCGGTCTACATCGACGGTCAACGGCTTCCGAAAAGCTGGACGCACACCGAGGCGATGGCCGAGCTGCGCCGCCACGACCGGGGGTTCATCTGGATCGGCCTGCACGAGCCGGATCCGGCCGACTTGCACGCCCTGGCCGAGACCTTCGGCCTGCACGAGCTGGCGGTCGAGGACGCGATCACCGCACATCAGCGGCCGAAGCTGCAACGCTTCGACAACATCCTGTTCACCGTCCTCAAGACGGTCAGCTATGTCCAGCACGCGTCGCCGACCACGACCAGTGAGATCGTCGAATCGGGCGAGATCATGGCCTTCCTCGGCAAGAACTTCATCATCACGGTCCGGCACGGCCAGCACGCGTCGCTACGCGATCTGCGCAAGGAGCTCGAGGCGACTCCGGATCGGCTCCGGGCCGGGCCGTCGGCCGTCCTGCATGCCATCGCCCAGCGGATCATCGACAACTACCTCAAGGTGACCGAGGCGTTCGAGGCCGACATGGACGAGATCGAGTCCCTCGTGTTCGCCCCTCGCAGCCCGATCAGTCCCGAGCAGATGTACCTGATGAAACGCGAGGTGCTCGAGCTCCGGCGGGCCGTGATGCCGCTGGCCATGCCGCTGCATCAGTTGGTCAAGGAGGATTCCGCCCTGATTCCTCCCGAGGTGCGGTCGTACTTCCGCGACGTCGAGGACGATCTGTCCACCGTGGCCGAGGAGGTGGCCAGCTTCGACAGCCTGCTCACCACGCTGGTCGATGCGACGCTCGCCAAGGTGACGCTGCAGCAGAACACCGACATGCGCCGGATCACCTCATGGGCGGCCATCATCGCCGTGCCCACCCTGGCCGTCGGCGTCTACGGCATGAACTTCGACTACATGCCCGAGTTGCACTGGCGTTACGGCTACCCGCTCGTGATCGCCGCGATCGCCGTCGCCTGTCTCGTCCTGCACCGGATCTTCGTCCGCAATCGATGGCTCTAGCCGCTCGCGGACTCAGCGGAACTCCGGCAGCGTCTGCCGGGTCTGCAGCATCGGCCGGAACGGATCGCCGCGCTCGTCGAGTCGGTCGAGCACCGTACGCATGGTGAAGGCATCCGGCCGGAGGTCAGGGTCGTCGAGCTCGTCCCACTCGATCGGCGTCGACACCGGCGCACCGGCTGCGGCTCGCGGGCTGTACGGCGCCACGAGGGTCTTGTTGATCGCGTTCTGCGTGTAGTCGAGCCGGGCGTGCCCACCGCGATCGCCGACGCCCCACTTCCAGCTCACCAGGTCGGGCTGCACCCGCCCGATCGTCTTGGACAGCTTCTCGACCCAGGCGCGGGTCTCGTCGAAGCCGGGGCCGCGCTCGATAGGCACCCAGATCTGGATGCCGCGTCGCCCGGTGACCTTCGGGAAGGCGGCGAGCCCGAGATGCTCGAACGCGGTCCGGTGCAGGCTCGCGAGCATGAGCAGGTCGTCCCAGCTGGTGTCCTTGCCGGGGTCGATGTCGATCAGCGCGTACGTCGGCTGGCGAGGCTGTTCGGTCAGTGACGTCCAGGCGTGCCATTCCAGCGCACCGAAGTTCGCCGCCCATACCAAGGCGGCCGCCTCGTCGACGACCAGATAGGTCGTGGTCTCACCGGAGTCGGCGTCCGGGTTGTCCCAACGAGGCACCCACTCCGGCGCATGCGAGGGCAGCTGCTTGTGCCAGAAACCCTTGGTGTCGGCGCCGTTGGGGAACCGATGGAGGTTCATCGCGCGCCCGGTCAGGTACGGCAGGATCGTCGGCGCGATCCGCGCGGCGTAGGCGATCAGCTCCCGCTTGGTCACCGGCCGCTCCCGCTTGCGGGCGGGGAACAGCAGCTTGTCGAGGTTCGTGACCTTCAGCGAGCGCCCGTAGACCTGCCAGGTGCCGCCGTCGCCCAGGTCGTCGAGGGCGGCGAGCGCGTCGTCGGCCAGCTCCGGCGTACGCACCGAGATGGCGGCTCGAGCGGCCGGCAGGTCCGAGCGCCACAGCCGGTCCGGGTCCGCCTGGACCTCGTCGTTGGTGCGCCCGGACAGCGCCGACTTCGGATGGTCCTCCGGATCCCAGCCCGCGACGGCGTCGTCGTCGCTCTTGTGGAGCAGCAGCCACTGCTCCTTGTCGCCGCCCTCACCGTCGCGACGGATCAGCACCAGGCGCCCGCGCAGCTTGCTGCCGAACATGTCCGCGTGTAGCTCGCCATCGGCCACTGATGCCGCCGGATCGTCGGTGTCGTGCGGCTCCCAGGTGCCGATGTCCCACACGATGACGTCGCCGCCGCCGTACTCGCCGGAGGGGATCACGCCCTCGAAGTCGAGGTACTCGATCGGGTGGTCCTCGACGTGGACGGCCATCCGGCGGGCCTTGGGATCGAGCGTCGGCCCCTTCGGGACCGCCCAGCTGACCAGCACCCCGTCGATCTCGAACCGCAGGTCGTAGTGCAGGCGACGCGCCCGATGCCGCTGGACGACGAACCGCGGCTTGTCACCCGCGGGTACGGTCGTGCGGCCGGCGGGCTCGGGCGTACGCGCGAAATCACGCTTGCGGTGGTACTCGGCCAGCTGCTCACCGCTCTTGGCGGCCCGCTTCCGGGGTGCTGGCATCGTCACCTCCCCTCCCCCTCGAATCGTCGCAGAAATCTCCGACGTCGAAGCGACGAAAGAGGGCATCGGTCCCGATCTGCGCAGGACCATCGGCTCTGCTCGGATTGATCTACCCGCCGAGATAGTGGCCGTCACCCAATCAACGAGCTGGATGAGGCCTGCACGTGAGTTCGATTCGCAGAACGGCCGTACTTGCCGTGTGCGCCGGCATCGTGGTCGCCGCATCGGCCTGCGGCAGCGACGACCCGACCCCTACCGCGGACCTAGACCCGCAGAAGGTCACCGAGACGACCTCTGACGAGCCAGCAAAGGTGCGCGTTCCCCACGTCACCGGTCTCACGCTCGGTCATGCGACCAAGCGGCTGCGGACACACGGTTTCCGCCTCGGCGACATCTCGAAGCGGCTGTCGGCGAAGCCCCGGCGCACCGTCCTCCACCAGAGCCGCCGCGCCGGCGCCAAGGCGGAGGAAGGCACGACAATCTCGTTGGTGATCGCCAAGCCGTTCCCCAGGGTGCCGGACACGGTCGGCGAGAACAGACGCGCCGCCCGACGCGAGCTCCGACTGGCCGGATTCGACGTCCTCAAGACAACGCAACGGACCGGATCCGCGACTCCCGGCTCGGTGATCGACCAATCACCGACTGGCGGCACCAGGGCGAAGCCGGGCTCGACGGTGACGATCACCGTGGCCAGGAAGCCGCCCCCACCGCCCCCATCGGCCCAGCCGGACAACTGCACCACCGGCTACTCGCCGTGCCTGCCGCCCGCGTACGACTACGACTGCGCCGGCGGCAGCGGAGACGGGCCCGAATACGCCGCCGGACCGATTTACGTCACGGGCTCTGATCCGTACGACCTGGACTCCGACTCCGATGGCATCGCCTGCGAGTCATGACAACGCAACTGGCCTAGACAAACCGAAGCGGGGCGGCCCGGTGCAAGGGCCGCCCCGCAGTCCGGGGTTTCTCAGTGGTGGCGGTGGTAGCGCCGCACCGAGTGCGGCACGCCGTCCCTCTGGCGCTTGCCGAGGCCGAGCCGGCTCGAGCAGGCCGGCCACGCACCCCAGCCCTGGTGTCGCAGGACGCGCTGGGCGACGATGACCTGCTGCACGCGGCGGGCCTTGTGCGGGAACCGGGCGAACTTGCGGCCGCCGAATCCCCGCCACGTCGACAACGAGAACTGCAGACCACCGAAGTAGCCGTTACCGGTGTGGATGTGCCAGCGTCGGCTGGATTCGCAGCCGGCGAGTCGGTTCCACGTGCGGTCGGATGCCCCATTGGCCGGCGCCATGACCAGGAGTGGAATCAATAGGGCGATGCTGGTGATACCAGCGACGAGAGCGCCGCTGATGACCCGACGCACACGCGTGCGGGCAGGGCGAAATGCCATAGTTGTCCTCCCTGCCGCCTGTGAGGTTAGCTGTCGGGTTCGGGCTGGAAGGTGCCCGGTCGCTGGTTCGCGACTTCACCCCAAGGAGGACTCGGTCCCGGTCGTCGACCGAGGTGCGTGTGCTCCGAAGTGGTTTCCCCACTCCCGCTCCACGGCACCCGAAGGCGCCTTTCTGTCGTCCATGGGCGAGCGGGACTCGGCGTACCCAGATGAAGATGTCGCAAGCACGCTACGCGTGGGCTATCCGACCGCCAAAAGGTCGGCCAGTCCTTCTGGACCGGATTGCCGCGACTTGTCGGCTTGGGGTGACGACCGTCACATCGGTGCGCTGAGCGCCCGTTGTATGGCGCTACGTACGTCGTCAGTGATGTGTCGTAATCGGGTCAAACACCGCGTCGTCGTGGCCGATCTGCGTCGATAGCCAATGGCACCTCGGGCCCCGGTCGGCCACGACAGCGGACTCGTCAGATTCGACGAGAATTAGTGATGCGACACCTGGAAGCAGGCGACGTCGTACTGCGAGACGGACTTCGGGTTGACCGAGTTCTGCGGCTGCTCGCCGGCGTAGTGCGTTCCGGCGACGCCGTCTGGGTTGAATGCCGATCCCGGGGCCGATGCGGCGTTGCCTGGAGTGTTCGGCGCCGTGTCCGACCCACACGACTGGCTGGGCTGTCCGGTTCCGGACGGGTTACTGGCGGCTACCGCGGGCACAGCGAAGACTGCGCTGGCGGCCAGGCCGACGACGCTGGCCGAGAGATAGAGCGTTCGAGTTCGGAGCATCACGATGAGCTCCTTCCGTTGTCGGATGAAGCCACCCCTGCATCCTTAGGTACGTATGGCGGCCGTCGCGAGTTTCCGAGTCGCGAGACTTTGTCAGTGCCAATCGGGGTCAGAGTGCTGCGCCGAGCGACCGCTGCACCGCAATCCGCACGGCGTCCGGTGTGGGCTCGTTGAGCACCGCCGCGACATGGCCGTCCGGCCGGATCAGCCAGGCCTCGCCGGGGCGCGTCGCGAGTGCGGCCGCGACGGCACCGTCGACGTCGAGGTCCGCGAGTCGTACGACCTGGTGCGGAGCCGCGGTGGAATCGCCCATGGCGGCGGACATCGCGACCGAGTCGACTCCGTCCGTCGTGAGCATCAGCAGGCCATCGCGGACCAACTGACGCAGCCGGATCACCTCGGGTCGATGAGGCACTGACACCGGCGCGTCGGGCACAAGCACACCGGGAACGGTCGGCGGCATCTCCCCCTTGACCGGCCGCCCGGTGAACGTACGGGTCGGATCGGCCGTGGTGAGTGGCGAGTCGACGTACCAGAACGGCTCGGCGAACCGGCCCGAGTCGACCCGGGGATGCGCCCGCGGATCGGAGACTGAGGCCTCGAGCACCTCTCGGCGGGTCCGCCATTCGTCGTCGGTCTGCGGCACCAGGAATCGCATCGTGGCGCTGGTGACCTCGATGTTGTCCATCGCCGCCGCCGTCCGCTCGTCGTGGTAGCTGCCGAGCAGCATCTCCGGAGCCCAACCGTGGAGCACGAAGGCCAGCTTCCAGGCGGCGTTCTCCGCGTCCGGCACGCCGGAGTTCAGCCCACGGGCGCCGAACGGCGCGACCAGATGTGCGGAGTCGCCGGCCAGCAGCACCCGTCCCACCCGCATCCGGTCCACGTGACGGGTCTGGAACCGGTAGACCGACTGCCACACGACGTCGTACGGCCGGTCGCCGAGGATCTTGCGGATCCGGGCCGCCAGGGCTCCGCTGGCCTGCTCGGCCTCGAGGTCGAAGTCGGCCGGCACCTGCCAGTCGATCCGGTACGTGGAGTCCGGGCAGGGATGGATGAGCACCTGCCGGTCCGGGTTCCAGGCCGGGTCGAAGTAGAACCGCCGCTCGGTCTCCCACCCGGGCAGCTCGGCGCGGATGTCGCAGATCAGGAAGCGGTCATCGAACGAGCGACCGTGGAACGTCACGCCGAGTTGCTCCCGGAGCCGGTCTCCCCTGCCGCCGAAGGCCGCGATGACGTACGGGGCGCGCAACGCCGTTTCGCCGGCTGCCGTCATGCACCGCACCGTCACGCCGCTGTCGTCCTGGGCGATGTCGGTGACCTCGTGGCCGCCACGCACCTCGACCAGCGGCGCGGCGGCGATCGCCTCGTCGAGGATCTCCTCGGTCCGCGACTGTGAGATGTTCACGAACGGCGGCAACGGCGAGCGTCCCCGGTCGACGAACGACCAGGCGAACAGCTCGTGGTCGCGATAGAAGGTGCGTGCCGTCGTCCAGGTCACGCCCTCGTCGGCGATCCGCTCGGCGCCGACCGCCGTCCAGACGTCCAGCACGTCCCGTTGCTGGCAGATCGACCTCGACCCGATCGCGGTCCGCTCCCCTCGCCGCTCGAGCAGCACGGTCCGGATCCCCCAGCGAGCCAGGAGCAACGCGGCGGTCTGCCCGACCGGGCCACCCCCGATCACCACGACCGGCGGACCGTCGTACCGCGACATCTCAGACGTCCTGGAGCTGGTCCCAGACCTCGCGATCGCGCTGCGCGGTCCAGATCCGCGGCCAGTCCACCCCGTCGAACTCGTCCCACAGCCGCGAGACGTTGAACGGCATGCAGTGCTCGAAGATCGGCCACCGGCCGTACGTCGGGGCCAGCGCCTCGTGGGCGGACTCGAAGGCCTCCTTCAGCTCGCCGCCGCGCGCATGTACGGCGCCGACCTTGTCCCGCATGACGACGAGGAAGTCACGGGTCTGCGCGATGGCCGCGTCCACCGCGTCGCGGCCCTGCGACAGGGCTCCGCGGCCGCCGATCAGGGTCTCCGCACCGAGCGACTGCACCCGGTCCAGGGTCGACGTCGACCAGTCGAGATGGAACGCGTCGCCGGTGTAGAGCGCGGCCTGCGCCTCGACCAGGTCACCGGCGAACAGGATGCGCGACCGCGGCAGCCAGGCCACGATGTCGCCGGCGGTGTGCCCGCGGCCGCAGTACTGCAGCACCAGCGGCCCCCGGTCCCCGCCCAGGTCGATGGTCAGTCGGTCGGAGAACGTGACGTCGGGCCAGGTGAGTCCGGGAATCGACTCCGGCTGGCGGAACAGCCGCGGCATCCGGCCGTACTCGCTGTCCCAGTCGTCCTTGCCGCGCTCGGCGATCAGCTTGCGGGTGTTCTCGTGCGTGACGATCACCTCGGCGTCGAAGGCGGACGCGCCCAGCACCCGTACTGCGTGATAGTGCGACAGCACCAGGTACTTGACCGGCTTGTCGGTGTGCTGTCGCAGCTTCGCCAGCCACTCCCGCGCGGCAACCGGGGTCGCTCGCGCCTCGAACGCCACGACGAAGTCATCGCCCTCGATCGCGCCGACGTTGGGATCGCCCTCGGCCGTCAGGGCGTAGACGCCACCGCCGAGCACCTCGAGCGATTCGGCCTTCTCCGTCAGGTCTGCCGAGGAAGCGAACGGCTTGGCCACGGGCCACCTGCCATCTGTGTCGAGTACGGGCGAGAAGACTCCGCTGGACCCTTCTCACTCTAGATCGGCTGGCCGCCTCGCGGAGCCGCTAGTGCCGCAGGCCCAGGTCCCGGACGTGGGCGCGGAAACCGATGCCATAGGGCGTGGGCGTGCCGTCGTAGTCACTGATCAGCGCGGGTTCGTCGGCACAGGAGCTGGTGACCCATCCCCAGGCGAGGTAACTGATGCCGTGCCGGTCGGCCCAGGGCATGAGCTTGTCGATGAAGTCGTGCCCGCAGTCGGTCTCGCCCAGCTCACCGATGATCACCGGCACCTGGTGAGCCACCCGGGTGATTCCGGGATGCCACCGGCTCGGATCGTCGTACGGCGAGCCGAGTGGCGGGCCGTAGATGTGGACCGACGCGACCAGCTGGTTGTCAGGATCGTCCGGAGCGAACTTCAGCCAGCGCTTCCCCAGATCGCCGGCGTACTGGGGTCCGGCCACGAGCACGGGATTCTTGGCACCCGTCGCGCGGACTGCGTCCAACAGCTCCTGCATGCCGGCGGCGACGAACGGGACCCCCGCGCAGTCTCCCCCGTCGCGTACGCATCGCCAGGCCGATCTCGAGTTGCTGTTGTCGTCCGGGTACGGCTCGTTGAAGAGGTCGAAGAGCACGCCGGGGTTGTCCGCGAAGCGGCTGGCGACGCTGGTCCAGTAGTCGACGGCATGGTCCTGGTTGGGCATCACCTGTTGGTCGACCGCCAAGCCGTCGCCGTTGTGCGTGTGGTGCTCGTCCACGATGACGTAGAAGCCGTGCTTGTTCAGCTTTCTGATCCAATGGGCGACCGCCTGGCGGTAGTGGCGCCCGCCGTACTTGCGGGGTACGCCGTTGATCCCGAGCCAGCAGCTCTCGTTGAGCGGCAGCCGTACGGCGTTGATCCCCCACGACTTCAGCGCGTGGATCGATTGATGCGTCGCCGGTGCGTCGAAGAAGCCCCACCCCTC
>Ga0114129_10014451_pt1 | contig 11250 bp, 6 predicted proteins | sample RhiMetdeltSRZDD1_FD_80071 | JGI IMG/M metagenome (GOLD analysis project Ga0114129, IMG submission 80071) | Populus rhizosphere microbial communities from Tennessee, USA - Rhizosphere MetaG P. deltoides SRZDD1 (version 2) (version 2) | ecosystem: Host-associated > Plants > Roots > Rhizosphere >... | reverse complement strand
TGAAGGATGCCTGGATCGATCTTGGGACAGGACGGATTGTGAAACTGCGCATTCTGCCGTCGGGATCTCGGAACGAGCAGATCATATGGAACACACAATGCGCGGTTCTGGCGAACCTGCGTCACCCGCTGATCAATCCGCTCATTGATTACGGTTTAGTCGACAGCCAGCAGCGGTTCGAGGCGTACGCCGCACAACCGGCGATTCGGGTCAGCACCCGGACGGCAGATCGTCTGAAGGCGCATGGGTTGCGATTTCTGCAAGCGCACGCGGTTTCACTCGGTCAAACGGACCTCAATCCACTGATTCGAGCGATCGAATCCGGCCCTTCGACTCGCGTGTCTGATCGCTCGAAGAAGGCAGGCCCTTCGATTTCAATCCGACCGTTAGGGATCGTCCTCCAACCCCGCCCCGCGTACGACGCCATCGCAGACGCACTGGACGTCGTATGGCCAGCAGGACCATCAGCGATCTTCGTGGGCGGATCGTTGCAGTCCGGCCTGAGGACCGCTCGCCTGATCGCGGCACGTCTCGCACGCTTGCGCGGGTACGTCGCCTTGGATGCCGAGCTATTGGAGTGTCGGCCGTCGTTTGCCGAATTCACCGCCAATCGCCACGTCTGCGTGCTCGCCGACGAACGGCAGACCGCAGCGCGCTCGGTCTGCATGCTCTTGAGACGTCTCGGGTCCGAAAGCCCGCGTCGGCACGTCGTGTTGGTCTTCACCCGCCCTCCATCAGGTCCGCCTCGGCGGTGGATCGCCATCGACCGAATGGGAGTCACTGCAATGAGCGCCATGATCTTCGTAGATCACGTGCAAGGTCCGAATCCTGGAGAAATACTGCATGCCATTCGTGTCGCCGATGGCAGCCCCGGCGTGTTTTTGCAGCATTTGGGATCGACCGAATACGCGTTGAACCGGACGGGTACCCTGGTCGTCCACGAGTCGCCGCAACCGTACGAGACGACGAGTTCGGCGGGTCGATCCGATCGGACAGCAACCGTCCGACGCCGAACTGATGCGCTGTTGCAGCGATCCATCACGCGCGCCGATGCGCTCGTCGTTCGCGGTCGGCATGCCTCCGCCCATCGGTTGTTGTCACGCGCCACCCGAGTGCTCGCGGGAAAAGGCTTGCTGGACAGGGCAGCCGAGACGGACGTGCATCATGGCTTTCTCTTGCTCGATCGGGGTCTCCTCACGGACGCCGCCGCGGCATTCGACCGAGCACGACAAGCAGCACCGGCGAGTCAATCGGCGGTGCACGCGACGATCGGTTTTGGACTCGTATTGATCGATCAGGGGCGACTCGTGGAGGCCGAAGCTGTCCTTCGAACGACGTTGGTGTCAGCCGGCGGCGACCAACGGTGGCTGCGGCTGCAGGGTGCCTGCGCACTAGCGAGGTGCCTCTATTGGATGGGTCGCCTCGACGAGGCGAGACTGACGCTCGACGCCGCGCCGATCGTCGATGCGGTACCTGAAACGGCGCGTCTGATGGCGATGCGTGCACGAATCGAACTGGCCGAGGATCTGATTGCCCCCGCAGTCAGAAGTGCGCGAGGAGCCGTCGACCTTGCAACTGAGCTGCGCGACCTGCGGACGCTGGCGTCCGCTTCGCGGTCACTGGCGGCAGCACTCGCATCGGCCGGTGACGAGCGCGCCGCCATCTCTCAGATTGAACAGGGTCTGAGCGCTGCCGCGACTGCCCATCTTCCACTCGCGGCCGCTCGTCTTCGGCTAACGCTTGCCGAGATACGTAGTGCGCCTGATCAACAGGCCGCCCGGAGGCTCGTCCTGCGGGTGATGACGCCACGCTACCCGCCGCTGCTGCAGGCTGTCGCGCGCGCGGCGTTGAGCCGGATTGAAGGAAGAGAACTGGACTCGCGCACCAAGTCGTTCATGACATCGAGCGGCGCCGCGCGTCTGGTCCAGTCGCCTCTTGCGATGCTCAATAACCCGGACACCGACCTCGAGTCCTTCCTTGATGTCGGCCACACAGCGCCGGACGACCGCATTGCCATCGAGCGGATCGGTCATTTACTCCAATCGAAGCTTCGCGCGGCGACAGTGATCATCACCGCCACCGCTCCCGAACGCCGCGTGTTGTCCGTGTCGGGCCGGCCGTGGCAGGGCGATCCGCATGTGGCATGGCGCGCAGCGGGAGCAGCCGTGGGCGTTGCTGTCGATGCGTCAGTTGAACCATCCCAGGCTGCCGAGCCAATTCGATATTCGAACGAAGTGATCGGCGCGGTGGCGGCTCGATGGACGGCTGGCGTCGCCATCGATTCAGCACGAGCATCGTCGATGCTTCGGATCGCCAGCCTGGCGCTTGCGGCTCATGTTCGTTGCGTACTGGATCAGTCGATGATGCCGACGGCGAAACCGTCCAGCGACGATCTGCTGGGCGACAGCCAGCCGGCCTGCACCCTGCGCGAAGCGATTGCGCGCGCCGCGCGAGCCCCGTTTCCGGTCCTGATTCAGGGCGAAAGTGGAAGCGGCAAGGAACTGGTGGCTCGCACGATCCACCGGCTCGGATCCCGCCGGGACCGCCGATTCTGCGCGTTGAATTGCGCCGCGCTCACCGACGACCTGATCGAGGCGGAACTCTTCGGTCACGCGAGGGGAGCGTTTACGGGGGCCGTCGGAGAGCGCGCGGGACTGTTTGAGGAAGCAGACGGCGGCACGTTGTTTCTCGACGAGATCGGCGAGCTGTCCGCACGCGCACAAGCCAAACTCTTGCGCGTGCTGCAGGATGGGGAAGTGCGCCGAGTAGGCGAGAACCTGTCGCGCCGTGTCGATGTTCGGATCGTTGCGGCGACGAATCGCCGGCTCGATCAGGAAGCAGCCGCCGGCCGGTTTCGCCTGGATCTACGCTTTCGCCTGGACGTGATTCGGATCGAAGTGCCGCCGCTTCGCGATCGCGCGAGCGATGTGCCGGTGCTCGTTTCGCGATTCTGGAACGACGCGGCCGGACGGGTCGGATCTCGGGCGACGCTCGGACCGGAAGCCGTCGCCTTGCTGGCCAGATACGAATGGCCCGGAAACGTCCGTGAACTGCAGAACGTGATTGCCTGGATTGCGGTGCAGTCACCGCGCCGCGGTCGCATCGGCGCGGCGGCGCTGCCGGCTCACATCGCCAGTGTGTGCGGCACGTCCTCGGATCACACGACGTTTGAAACTGCCCGACAGGAATTCGAGCGACGCTTTGTGAAGGCTGCGCTGGCAAAAGCAGATGGCCAACGCGCCAGGGCGGCCGAGGCACTCGGCATCACGCGTCAGGGATTGGCGAAGATGATGCGGCGTTTGGGGCTGGAATGAGGCGCTCCTCGCTGTTGGCGGCTGGCGGCTGGCGGCTGGCGGCGAGTTGATTTCGGCGACGATCGTGTTGGCCGACGCCTGACGGACCTATTTCCCGGATCGCCTCTCGTCGCAGGCAGCAATGGCGGTCGCCGACGGGTTGCCCGCTCGGAGGTACCGCTGAAAGCAGCCGATCGTCACGTCTGCGTTGGTCGTCGCCTCACACAGGTCAATCGCGTTGCGCCAGTCCCATCGAGTCCCGCGACCCCAGTTGATTCCACCGTGCATGACGCGATCGAAGCAACGCGCTGGCTGATCGTCGGACGCACCGCGACACAGGCGCTCCAGGTTTTCTTGGCGCCACTGTTTCGAGCCCGAATAATCCCACGCGATTCTGCCCTGCACCGCCTGCTCACATGCCGCAGTCGACGGTCTTCGATGGCTGGTCGGAAGTGGCGGCGCGACGAAAACTCCTCCCGGCTCGCTGGGTCGCGCCGCTAGCGTCGAGTATCTGATCGACAGCTCCGGCGGCTCGGACTGGAGTGGACCGAGAGAAATCGCAGTGGTCCTTCCAGCGGTGGTCCTCACACACACTATCTGGCCCTTCGCCACTTCGGAAATTGGCAAGTTTGTCGAAGACGCCCTGATCCGTTCGCAAGCGCTCGCATCCAGCCTGCCGGGCGCTGCGAGCAGTGCTCCGCCAGCTCCGCTTCCGAACGACAAAGAGAAGCCTTCACTCGTGCGAGACAGGGTGACGTCCCAGCCGTCGCGCCCTTCGCCGTCTCCGTCGACATCGACGAGTCGGTTCGGGCGGAGGTAAACGCTTCCCGCGGCGTGCTCGTTCGCCGACAGGGAGGTGGCGGTGGACAACTCGATGACGCTGCCGTGTTCGACCACGCTGCCCGACGCCGGCCGCTGGGCGTACACCGTACCGGGCGCAGTGCGCAGCGAGCTGTCTAGTTCTACTTTCATCCGGAGCCCGAGAGCCTGAATGCGCGGGACAACGTTGCGGATGGACTCGCCGCGCAACTCTGGCACCGTCACCGCTGACACCGCCGGCGCCGGCGGCTCGTTCGCTGGCTCGCTCGGTTTTGTTGCCTCGTTCGAGTTCGGCGGCTCGTTCGATTTCGATGACTCGTTCGAATTTGGCGAGTCGCTCGGTTTCGGCGAGTCATTCGGTTTCGGCGTGTCGTTCGATTTCGGCGTGTCGTTCGATTTCCCCATGCTGGACGTCTTTGGATCTTCCGCTTTCGACCGATGCTCCTCCGCTGGCAGTGAGTTGGGCTCGCTTCCTTTCCTGCCCACGTCCTTGGCCGCGTTGGGCGACGGCGGGTTGTCCGGCGAGGACACGACCGGAGGGGAAGACGCCACGAGTCTTAGTGGCACATCAGCGAACGGCAACAGCGGCCGCCACGTACCGCTGGTGGCCACTCCGGCCAGCAGCAGCATGGTTGCGGTGGCCAATATCGCGAAACGTTTCCGCCGCTGGCCCGGCCGTCCGATGACCTCTTCGATCCGGCCGAGCAGCTCCTGAATGTCGAAGTCCCACCGATGGTCGCTGAGCTCGATCGCCTGCAGGCGTCCAAGTGGACGGAGCGGCTCTGGAAGATCGTCGGCGTCACGCATCGTCGCGCCTTCGACCAGGACGGGCACCACAAGTACCTTGCGCCGCAGCGCGGTCTCGACCTCCAGCCGAATGAAGTCGTGAGGATCTTCGAGCCGGCGCCTGCCTTCATCGTCGCGCGCGTCGAACCAATCGCACCCGATCACGACGATGAACACCTTGCAGGTGTCGACCGCGCGGGCAAGGGCCTCGACGAAGTCCTCGCCGCCTTTCAGATAGTTGACGTCGCGAAAGACCTGTCTGGTCCCAAAGTGATCGCGCAGCCGGTCGAACACTCGGCCGGCATGGCCTGCGGTGTCCCTGCGCCGATAGCTGACAAAAATCCCAGGCATGGCGCCCCCAAGGGTTCGGAACGAGTGTTGGCGAGGAGTGTCCTGATCAGGGAAACGTCAGGAAGGCCACGACCAAACATCGTCTTTTATCGGCGATGACGGCTAGGGTGCCGAGGAGGTTCCTCTCCTCACCGTTTGCTCATGTCTCCCTAATCCAGCGATCCTGCGGAGCCGGCGCATCGCTCCTCGCTCCTAGCGGCTGGCAGCTAGCTGATTCTGAATCAGGCCGATTTTGGGTATAGTCGCCACGTCACGAACTGGAAGCTGGCATGACACGGTACCTAATCCGCCGTCTCTTACTGACCATCCCTGTCATCCTCGGTGTCGCAACGCTGGTGTTCGCGCTGATTCACCTCGTCCCCGGCGATCCCGCCCAGGCGATGCTTGGCGAGACCGCGCCGCAGGCGGACGTCTTGAAACTGCGGCATTCCCTCGGCCTTGATCAACCGCTGCTGACGCAGTATCGAACCTTCATGACGGGACTCGTGCGGGGCGATCTCGGAACATCGTTCCGCTACAACGCGCCCGTGACCGCGCAGATTCGAGAGAAGCTTCCCAACACCGCCACCCTTGCCGTTGCTGCCATGTGCTTCGCGATCCTGTTCGCGATACCCCTCGGCATTCTTGCCGCGGTCTATCGGGGAACGCTGGTCGACCACGCCGCGATGACGCTCGCGCTGGTTGGCATCTCGATGCCGAACTTCTGGCTCGGGCCACTGCTCGCAATCGTGTTCGCTGTCCGGCTGGGGTGGCTTCCTGTGTCGGGCACCGGCGGGTTGTCGCATCTAATCCTGCCCGCGGTTACGCTCGGGGCGGCGCTGTCGGCCATCCTCGCGCGCATGACCCGTGCGAGTCTGCTCGAGGAATTGCGCGAGCTTTACGTGCTCGCGGCACGTGCACGCGGCTTTTCAGGCGTGCGCGCGGTCGTCAAACACGCCTTCCGCAACAGCCTGATCCCAATCGTCACGATAATTGGTCTGCAGTTTGGCGCCGTGTTGACCGGGACGATCATCACCGAAACGATCTTCGCGTGGCCCGGACTCGGCCGGCTGCTTATTCAGGCGATCAGCTTTCGCGATTACCCGCTCGTTCAGGGTTGCATTCTCTTCATTTCGGTCACATATGTGGCGATGAATCTGTTGACCGATCTCACATACGGATTCCTTGATCCTCGAATCAGGTTCGACTGACATGATTCGAGCAGGCACCTTGATCGTGATCCTGGCCATCGTCGCCGCGCTCGCGGGGCCGGTTTTGTGGCCGTACGATTCATCGTCGCAGGAACTCGCGCGTCGATTGGAAGCGCCGAGCCTCGCACATCCATTGGGCCTCGACGAGCTTGGGCGCGACATTCTCGCGCGTTTGTTGCAGGGTGCGCGGATTTCTCTCCTGGTCGGGATCACCGTCGTGTCGGTGTCGTCGACAGCAGGGATGCTGTTCGGATCGATTGCCGGTTACTTCGGCGGTCGAATCGACGACGTCATTAGTCGCGTGATCGATATTTTGATGGCCTTTCCGGGCATCCTGCTCGCCATTGCGCTTGTCGCCGTGCTTGGCCCCAGCCTGGTCAACGTCGTCATCGCGCTTTCCATCATCGGGTGGGTCGGATACGCGAGGCTCGTGCGCGGCCAGGCACTTCGCGCGCGTGAATTCGAATTCGTGCAGGCTGCTCGCGCGTCGGGCGCTAGCGCCGCGCGGATCGTCGTGCGCCACATCCTTCCGACAGCGATCCCGGCGGTCGTTATTCAGGCAACGCTCGGAATGGCAGGCGCGATCATCGCCGAGGCGGCACTGAGTTTTCTCGGACTGGGCGTTCAACCACCAACACCGAGCTGGGGGACGATGCTGGATGCGGGAAGGGCGCACCTGTTCGACGCACCGCACCTGACCATCTTTCCTGGTCTTGCGATCGCGACTCTCGTGCTCGGTTTCAATTTCCTTGGCGATGGACTTCGGGATCGCGTTGATCCGAAGACGGTAAGGTAACCGGACGAATCCTGCGAAGAAGCGCGAGCGCGTCCTTGTTCAGCGGATCCTTCTCGAGGGCCTTCTGCACCGTCGCAAACGCCGCCTCTGTCGACCCACCCTGCAGATGTGCCTGCGCGATTCTCACGAGCAGCGACACGTCAGCGCCGCTCGATTCAACCGCTCGCTGATACCACGCAACTGCCTGCGCTGAATCTTTCAACCGCAACGAAAGATCGCCCAGGCGGATCTGGAATGCAGCTCGACGCCGCGCGTCGGGATCGTCTCCTTCGAGTGCGCGATAGTCGAGCAGCGCTCGTCGCGCGACGTCGGAGTGGCCGCGGCGCTCGGCCGCGTCTGCGAGATAGTAAAACGCCTGCGGATCGACCGGGCGCTTTTCCGCCGCTTCCTGCAGCACGGTCTCCGCCAGATCAACACTTCCGGACAAGATCAGCGCCCGTCCGAACAATGCCAGCGCTTCGCTGCTGTCGTCGCTGCCCACCGCATCCTGCAAGGCACCGAGCGCCTTGTTCAAGTCGACGCGATCCGCGCGCGGCTCCGCTTTCTCCAGCCACACGCGCCCGAGCGCAACGTAGGTGTACGGATGATCAGGGTGCTGTTCGGCGGCGCGCCCGAGCGTCGTGACGGCGCGATCGAATTCACCGGCGCGGACGTAGGCCAGCCCGAGGGCCACCTGGCGACGTGGGCCGGGGTCGAATGGGAGAAGGGCCTCGAGTTGCTCGAGTCGAGCGTCGGGCTTGCCCATTCGCCCGTACAAATCGGCAAGTTCCTCGCGTGCGTGGATCATCGCCGGCGCCAGGCGAATCGAGGTCTGCAGGGCGCGCAACGCTCCCTCGCGATTCTGCGTGTCGCGGTAACAGAGGCCCAGGAGGTAGTGGGCCTCGGCAAATCGATCGTCGATGGTGATCGCTTTCTGCAGCGCGACGATTGCGCGTTCCGGACGCCGCGCTGAATAGTGCGAGAGTGCGAGCTTGTAAAGAATGTGAGGCGAGCGGTCGTCGAGGTCGATGTACTTCTGGTACTCCTCGGCGGCGCGGTCATAGCGGTGAAGTGAGTAGTTGACGTCGCCGAGCAGCTCCCTCGGTCGAGGCGCGAGTGGATCGATTTCCGCCGCGCGGCGCAGATCTCGAAGCGCCGCGTCCGCTGCCGGATCCAGCCTGGCGGCCTGAGGCCGATCGTGCGGGGGCAGGTCGAGAAGTTGCCGGCGCCGGTACGCCTGACCGCGCTTGAGGTAACCCAGCATCGCGTCACTTTTCCACGCGATGGCGCCGCTGAAACTCTCAATCGCCGAAAAGGTGTCCTCCTTCGCGAGCGCCACATCGCCACGATCGATCAGCTGCCGGAACATCCGTTCACGGCGCGCCGAAAGGTAGCCATAGAGGACCGCGCTGCACACGGCAATGGCCAGGCCGGCCAAAATCAGGCGTTTCACTGAACCTATATTACAAGTTTGTCGGGACTAGGGTCAGACCCCGGTCGCCCGTTTACGTACTTTCGCAAACGGAACATTCCCGCCACACCGGGTTCTAACTATCCAAGGCAGGAGTCCCCCAGGAAAGCGGGGATGCTAAAATGGCAGAAGGACTGACAGTGAAGCCAGTTCCATCCATTACCTGGACCGAAGTCGGCGGGCGCGAAGCGGCGTTGATTCAACGCTGTGCCGCCGCCGACGAGGACGCGTGCGCGGAACTGGTCGCCGAACATCAGCGGATGGTGTATCAGCTATCCCTGAATCTGCTGGGCGATCACAACGAGGCGCTCGACCTTTCCCAGGAAGTCTTCCTTCGCGTCTTTCGCACGATTCACGGGTTCCGGGGCCAGTCAGCCCTCCGCACCTGGATCTACCGCATCGTCGTCAATCAGGCCCGGAACCGTCAGCGGTGGTGGCGGCGGCGCCATCGTTCGCAGCAGGTCTCGCTCGACGATCACATCAACGCGCATGGTGAATTGCCGGCCCCCGGCAACGGCGGATCGCCGGACCGGATTCTCGGACAGAAACAACTGGCCGAGCGGATCCGGACGTCGCTCGATCGGCTGCCGTTCGATCAGCGGACCGCCATCGTCCTGCGCGAAATCGACGGCCTCAGTTACGAAGAGATTGGATTCTCGCTTGGGATCGCAGTCGGCACGGTGAAATCGCGGTTGGCGCGCGCGCGCGAGGCCTTGCGCGCGCAGTTGAGGGACGCATGACGCTCATGACCTGCGCGGCGGCTCAGCGGCGTCTTCAAGCCTTCCACGATCGGGAGCTGCAGGTCGGCGACCAGATCGCCGTCGAGGCCCATCTGCACGATTGCCCACCGTGCACTCGGGACCTGAACGACATTCAGTCGGTCGGCAGCGCCCTGCGATTCGCCGCGGCTCCGGCGCCGCCCGACGACTGGACGGGCGTCCGTCCCGGCGTCATCAGCCGGATGCGGGCAGAGGCGCACGAGTCGTGGACCGCGCGGGCGCGGCGCGCGTTCGACGACCTCCACCTGGTCTGGATTGGGCTCGCGTCCACCGCCGCGACCTGCCTTTGCGCCGGCGCCGTCCTGTCGATGCTGCATTTCGCTTCACCCGAAAGACAGGACTCGCTGGCTGCGGTGATCGCGGTGATGGCTGCGCCCTCCGGCTCCGACCTGAACCCCGCCCGGCTCGATGGGCGAATTCAGGCGCCGAGTGTTCCCGAAAACGGAATCGTCTACGCGACGCTCGAGCGATCGATGATGGACGGCGATCTCGTTGTCCCACTCTCCGCGATTGTGACTCGCGAGGGACGCGTCTCAGGACTGGAACGGCTCAACAAGTGGCAGGACGGCCGAGACGTCACCACGATTGTCGAGGCGCTCTCGCGTGGGCGGTTGGAACCTGCGCAGTTCGGCGGCTCACCGGTCGCCGTCAACCTCGTGTGGCTCGTCGCACACACGACGGTCAAAGGGAAAGCGCGGTCATGATGGTCGGGTCTAAAGACTCGACCCTACATCTGAGGAAACCTCGAATCCCGGACACCGGATCCCGGATCACGGTTACCTCTTAATTTCAGCAACGGCCGTCGCAACGTTATTCATCACGTCCGTGGCGCGGATGATGATGCTGCGCGCTGCTTCCGTCTCGTCGAGCGATACTTCGAATTCCTCGCGCCGTGAATCCGGAATACCGTCCTTCGGATAAATGACACGCCAGCGGCTGGCGTCGAGCGAATACTCGACGCGCTGGACAGTCGACTGATTATCGCTGACGACAAAGTTGATGGTGGTCCGCGCACCGGCACGCGCAGCCGGTTGCACCTCGATTCGGGGCGGGGTGTTGTCGATGTCGAAGCTGACGCTCTCGAGCTCGCCAACCAGCGACGTCCCGGGCGAGTTCGAGGGCGCGTCCGAGGCAGCCACCTTGATGAAGTAGGTGCCGTCGGGCACCGACGTGGTATCCCAAACGAGGATCGGATCGGTGAGGCCGCGCTTCAGTGCCTTCCAGGCTGTCTCTCCCTCACGGCGATACATCACGTCGTACTGAAGCCGATCGTCATTCTCGTCGTCGGCCTTCCAGACAAATGTCTGCAGCCCCTTTTGATAAATCCGTCGGCCAAGCGGCGGTGCGGACACTAACTGACCACTAGACGCCGATGTTGGCTGCCCCTGAGGGCGCCCATCGGACGTGTTGTCCTCGAACCCTGCAATCTCCAGCTCGCCGGTCGAGAACGGACGCTGAAACACGGTTCCGGCCGGGTGGACGGTAATCGAGGAAATCTCAGGCCTGAGGTTGCGCGGTAAGTATGCGGTGGTCACCGAGGTGAGAACCGGCAGCTGCGATCCATTGGCGGCCATGACGGCGCGCCACTGAAGGTAGCGTGCGTTCGGACTCGCGATCTGTTCTCCGGCTGAATTCGAGTAGGGCTTGGACCACGCGCTCCATGTGTCGTCGGGTGTTGCGGTATTGCCACTGCGAGTCGTGATCGTCACTTCACCGGCCGCCGCCGACGCGCGCCAGCGAATTACTCCCCAGCTCGCCACCGTCCCTGCATCACGCACATCGGAAT
>Ga0114129_10014448_pt1 | contig 11252 bp, 10 predicted proteins | sample RhiMetdeltSRZDD1_FD_80071 | JGI IMG/M metagenome (GOLD analysis project Ga0114129, IMG submission 80071) | Populus rhizosphere microbial communities from Tennessee, USA - Rhizosphere MetaG P. deltoides SRZDD1 (version 2) (version 2) | ecosystem: Host-associated > Plants > Roots > Rhizosphere >... | reverse complement strand
GCAATACAGAAACCGGCACCCACACGCACTGGGTTGTAGACAACGCCACGAAGCGCCGTAGTGGCTCGTTGCCAGTAGTTGTTGTCTCAAACCCTGAATGCGGAAAACCAGTTGCTGATCTTGCAGCTCGTGTCGTTGAAATCGACAGAGGCCTTGTACGTCCAGGAGAACTGATTGGTGTTAGGTTTGCAATTTGGAACATGGGAGCAGTGCCCTCGGTCTCGACTTCTACTCGCTTCCGGATTAGTACGCTCTCGACGCGAACTGCCGTGACGGATCCGCCGCTGGGCGACTTCGAAACTCCTCCATTGTCCGTCGGTCAGTCTGTTGAGCAGCACGTACGTCTTCGAGTACCCGAGAATACGGTACCGGGTGTCTATTATGTTTGGGTAGTCGCCGACAACAAGAGCGCAGTCATAGAAAAAAACAGTGCGAACAACTTCGCGCGTTCAGAGGCGTTTGTCGTGGCGGAGAAGTCGAAATAGGACCGTATCGCTACTGATCGCTCGACACTTCGAGTCCGCTGTTGTAGGCCAACAGCTGATGCGGTTTCCCTCTAGCGGACAGGTTTGCAACCACTGCTCAAGATCGCGTCCGTTGACGCGCCCATCGCGCTAATTGGCTACGAGCGGCACCGCCAGGTTGAACCAGCAGCTGACGGCCTCGCCGCGCTTCCGTGCAGGCGAGAACGTCCACTGCCTCACCGCCGCGATGACGCTGTCGTCGAGCGAGCGCCCCAGTCGGGACCTTCGCAGCACGTTCACCTGGAACGGGTGACCGGTGTGCGAGACGAGAACGCGGACAACGACTACGTCGTTGACGGTACGGCTGGGGAGATCGCCGGGCATGTGCGGCTCGACGCGAGTTGCGATTCTTGGCGATTGGTCGACCTCGGTTGATTCGAACAAACGACCGACAGGGGCCTCGGGCGCCGCGGCCCGCGGCACGTCGCGCTCCGCCATCGCGACTGGCTGCGCGGCAGGCGCAGACGCTGTTGCTGTCGCGTTCGACGCCACGACCGACGCAGCCTTGACCGGCGTGTTTGCTTCGGCGGTCGGACGCACGGCCGCTACTGTTCTCGGTCGGGCCGACGCGGTTGCTCGTGGCGGATTGCGTACGCGATCGAAACCCGCGACCGCCGTGTCAGCCTCCGACGATGGATTGCGCGGCGCAGGCTTCTGCGTCGCCGGCTCTTCGTTCACAGCAGCCGCCGGGCCTTCTTCCGGCGCCGGTTCGGTCGCCGCGTTCGCGGGCGCCTGTCTTCCAAGCCAGAGCGCGCCGAACGGCACACCGAGCGCGGACACAATCGCGATGGCCGCCACGGCCAGCACCGTCGGGCGATTCGTGCGCGGCGGCGGCTGCACCGGCGCGACCGGCCGCTTCACGGGCGCCACGGGCTTCGGGATTTTCGCGGCTTGGACCTTTTCGATCTTGGGTGCTTCTGCAACGCTCGGCGCGGGCCGCGAGCTTTCCATTCTCGGCGGCTCGATCTTCACAGGTTCGGCGGTCGCGTACGACCTCGGCTCGGACGCGGAACTCGCCGGCGCTGCGGGCGTGTCAGTCGTGAACGTCGCGCTGGAGCTGTATGCCGAGGGAGCCGGCGGCGGCGGCTCGACCAACTCGATTGGCTGAACCGATTCAGTCGCGACTTCGACGGGCGACCAGTCCACCAACGGCGGCGTACCGGTCGTCTTGCCGAGCATCGAGCTGAACGTCTCGAGACACGCAGGGCAGACATCGCGATCGCCCGTCGGCCCTCCGCAGCTCCCACACACGCGCGCCGGCGATGTCGTCTGCACGACGGGCGCGTGCAGATGATTCGCGGTCGACGCTTCAGGCGTCTCGTGCGGCCGACTGTCCTGCTCGGAAATCTTGCGTCCGCAGCATTCACAGTAGTGGGCCGGCGTCAGCGGCTGTGTCGAACATTCGAAGCAGCGCACAGAGGTCCTCCGAGCGATCCCCCACGGGATGTGCACATGCCGGTGGGCAAGGCGTCTGCCAGCTCTGGCGTTTGCCTATTCGTGAGATCGTGTGCAGTTGTAGCCGGCTGGGCAGGCGGCCGACAGACTTCGTCACTCTTCTCGGGTCAGAGGTGCCAGAAATTGGCAGTCGAACGAAGGAGAATTCCCAAGTCTCACCGGTCTGTGATTCGGGACTCGATCCGCCGGTCGGGCACCAGCCAGATCAACGCGACCGTCACGTACAAGCCGTCCGCGATCAGCTCGTGCACGAACGCCAGCGGGATCGCGGCGGCGTAGAGCGCGAGCGACACATAGCCTTTCGTGTCGCTGCCGATCGCGCGGGCCAGCTTCGAGTCGGGCCCTTCGTGCGCGAGGATCGTGCGCACGAGGATCGTGTAGGCGATCGCCGCGAGGATGAGGACGATGCCGTAGATCGCGGTGGGGAGTGGGGCGTTGTGATTCTCGCCCATCCAGCCGGTCGTGAACGGCACGAGCGACAGCCAGAACAGCAGGTGGGTGTTGGCCCAGAGGATCGCGCCGTTGACCCGCGTCGTCGCGTGCAGCAGGTGGTGATGGTTGTTCCAGTAGATGGCCAGGTAGACGAAGCTGAGGACGTAGGCGAGCAGCGTCGGCGCGAGCGGACGCACCGCCTGCCAGCCGGACTCGTGCGGCACGCGCAGCTCGAGGACCATGATCGTCATGATGATCGCGATCACCGCGTCGCTGAACGCTTCGAGCCGCGTTTTGGACATCGCTCGGGCTTTCGAGTGTAGCCAAATCCTGGCGTGCCCACACCCACCGTTTGGGCGGCTTCATACTAGAACGGCATGCGCGCACGCATCGCGGACCGGATCGCGCCGGTCATCGCCGCCGCCGGCGCGATCCTCATCGTCCTCCAGTGGGCGGCCGCGCGCCCGTTGTGGCTGGACGAAGAGATGATTGCGCTCAACCTGCGCGATCGATCGATCGGCCAGCTTACCGGTGCGCTGTCGTTCGATCAGACCGCGCCGTACGGCTGGCTCGTCGTGCAGCGGCTGCTGATCCTCGGCGCGGGAACGAGCGAGCTCACGCTGCGCGCGCTCCCTGCGCTTTTCGGCATCGCGACCGTCGCCACGGCGCTGTGGATCGGCCGCCGCTGGATGAACGCCGCCGGCGCCATCGTTCTCGTGTTGCTGTGCGCGATCGGCCAGTGGCTGACGTTCCACTTCTTCGAGGTGAAGCCGTACTCGGCCGACACGTGCTTTGCGCTGCTGCTGCCGTCGCTCGCCGCCTGGGCGATCGAGCAGCCGCACCGCGCCCTCATCTGGTGGCCGGTCGCCGCGGCGGCGCAGTGGTTCTCGAACGGCGCGCTGCTCGTGACGCCCGGATGCGCCGTCGTACTCGTGGCCGCGTCCGCACGGCGCGGTGGACTTCGTGGGCTCGCTAGGTCCGCATGGCCGGGCGCGATCTGGGCCGCGTCGTTCGCGCTGCACTATCTCGTCTCGCTGCGTCATGCGGCGCGAAGCGAAATGCTCCAGGCGTATTGGGCGTTCGCGTTTCCACCGCAAGAAGACCTGTTGGCGATCGCGGGATGGATCCGCGATCAACTGGTTCCGTTCGCGATCAAACCGGGCGGAACGCGTCTCGGCTGGTTGCTGTGGGTCGCCGTGGCCGCGGGGTTCGCGCTGGCAACCGATCGGCGGCGGACGCTCGCATGGGCGTTCGCCACGGTTCCGCTCTCAGCGTTCGCGCTCGCGGCCTTGCGCCTCGTGCCGCTGTACGAGCGATTGTCGCTGTGGGTCGTGCCGGCGCTCTACGTGGGCGTCGCCTGCCTCGCGGACGCGTCCGCGCGATCGCGACACCGTGCGGTCCGCCTCGTTGGCGCGCTCGCGGTCGTGCCGCTCTGCGTCGACATGGCCTATCGAGGCGTTTTCGATCTGCGTCACAATCGTCCGCGCTCGAGCAACCATCAGCTCGACGACCGTGCCGCCGTGCGCTGGCTCGCCGCACGCGCCCGCCCGGGCGACGTATGGCTGTCGACGCATTTCGGACTGCCGGCGGTGTGGTGGTACGCAGACGATGGCTCCGCCGCGCGCGCGTTCGAGCTGTCGTACGTGACGCCGGACGAGTGCCATCGAGAGGCGCTCGCCGACGCGCTGAAGAACGACCCGCGCCGCCTCGTCTACGTTGGATTTCGCGACGTGCCGCGCGGGTTCGACGAGCTGTTGGTGGATCGACTCAGCGAGCTGGGCGCAGTCACCGGATTTCGCCGCTTCGACGACTCGAGCATCGCGCTGGTGATCGACGGCGCGCAGCCCTTCAGCGGACCGACGACGTTGAGCCACCTCGACACCACGGCGAAGAATCCGGCCGACACGGTGAAACGGCCGCCGGGATGCATCGCCGCGCGCCCGGCGCGGCCATGGTAGGAAGGCCTCGCGCGTCAGCGAAAGAAACCGTAAAGACCAGCGATGTTTGACTTTGGCGGGATTTTTTGGTTTCCTAACACGGTCATGTCCGCTGTTCCGGCTTCGCGCGTGTCGCTGCTGATGGGCCTGCTCCTTATCAGCGTCGGCATTCGTATGCCGACGTGCAGCGGGTGATGTAGCCGAAACAACCGAGCATCAATCAAAGGGCCATCACCTGAAACCGGGTGATGGCCCTTTTAGTTTTTTTGCCGCTTTGCGCGAGCCCAGGAGACATCATGAACGCCCCGCAGCCTCCGCCGAGACGCGATCGCACGAACGTGGTCCTGATGCCCGCCCGCCAGCCGCCGCCGGCGGATCCCGACAAGAAATCTCCGCCGGGCCACGACCATGCCGAGGCTCCCGAGGAGCCGGGATATGGGCATGGCGTGTAACACAGACGCCACAGACGCTAGTCGCTAGACGCTAGTCGCTGGTCACTAGGCGCTAGACGCGACGTGCGACTTGTGACTTGTGACTTGCGACTGTTAGCATTCGCGCCAAGGAGTGACATCGATGACGACCAAGTGGCTGTCGGGAGCGCTCGCGCTCGTGTTCGTGGCCGGATACGCCGCCGGGAGCGCGCACCGCGGCGCGGTGCTGCAGGCGCAGGCAGCGCAGCGCGTCTTCGAGCTGCGCACGTACACGACCCCCGAGGGCAAGCTCGATGCGCTGAACGCGCGGTTCCGCGATCACACGCGCCGCATCTTCGACAAGCACGGGATGACGAGCGTCGGCTACTGGGTACCGCAGGACGCGCCCGACTCGCAGAACACGCTCATCTACATCATCTCGCACCAGAGCCGCGAGAAGGCGAAGGAGAACTGGGCCGCCTTCAGCGCCGATCCCGAGTGGCAGAAGGTCAGCGCCGAATCGCAGAAGGACGGACGCATCGTCAGCAAGGTCGTGTCGGTGTTCATGACCCCGACGGACTACTCCGCGATCAAGTAGCGCGGCTCGGAGCTCGGCGATCGGAGGAGACGAACATGAAACGCGCGGCCGTTCTGATGGGTCTCGTCCTCGCGTTCGGCGTGTCGCTGCGGTGGACCGGGCGCGCGCAGACGACGCCTCCGCAGTTCACCGGCAGGACGGAGAACATGGACGCGAAAGACCTCGGCGTCGGCCGCCGCAGCTTCGAGCCCGGCGCACGGACCTTCTGGCACAGCCACGAGAAGGGGCAGCTGATTTTCGCGGAGCAGGGGCGCGGCCTCGTGCAGCGGAAGTCCGAGGCGATCAAGGAAATGAAGCAGGGCGACAGCGACTACACCGCGCCGAACGTCGTGCACTGGCACGGCGCGGCGCCGAACGAGCGTCTGGTGCAAATCGCGGTCGGCTTCGGCGGTCAGGCGAAATGGTTCGAGGCGGTGACGGACGCGGAGTACAACGCACGTACGCGGCGCTAAGGGAGCCGGTGGTTCCGTCGACGGCGCGGAGGGCTCACGGCGACTTCGGCAGGTAGAGGATTCGATTGAGCCAGTCCCACGCGTGGCCATCTTCAGACCAGAATTCTGTCAGCAGTCGTGCCTGTTGGCCGTAGTTGGTGGTCCGAACGGTGCGGCGGAACAGTATGAGACCGCCATGACTCTCGCCACGGCGGAGCACCTGTCCGGCATGCCAGGGAAGCGTCGCCCGGTCGAAGGCCACAAGGACCAGGCCGGCTTCCGCGCAAGAGATCAACAGGGCGGCATCGTCCAGCCCCAGCCACGATCCGTCTTGCCACCGTGCGATGTGGACGATCGGAAACCCTGAGACCAATCGCCGACAGGCCGACACGAATCGATGAGAAGTGTTCTCGTCAGCCAGTAATGGATGTTGTGCCGGTTTCGCCGTCACGCGCTCCCGTGACTTCTTCAGGGAAGGCCTTCGCGTACGCCAGCGCGCGCTTGACGAGCACGCGCGGCCACTGGAAATGGCGCGCCGCCTTGTCTACCGATTTGGTTTCCTCGTACACCGCGAGGACTTCCCATACGGCCACTCGATGGCCGGTCAGGTACGCTTCGCGTCCTGAAAGGGAATCGCGAAACGAGATTCCGGGAAACTCGGTCTCGAGGCTCTTTTCGATGACGTATCGAGCGACGAGATCGCTCTTTGATGTCCGGGCGGCACGCGCCTGTTTCGTTACCAACCGCTCATAACGCGCAGGCACGCGGCCGGATATATACGCCGCGCTCATGCCTTCAAGTGTGTGCACACTGTGCACAAAAGTCAAGGTGCGCTGTCTGCTCGCTGACGCCGAGCGCGGTTCGTTTCACCTTCCGGCGGACGGCTTTTGGGTCAGGCGTCAGCCACTCGTTTTCTCGATTTCCTTTGCTGATGCCCGCTCGGTGGAAGGGTTGCTCACTGTCCAACAGCGGTCCATGGTGATGACCTGCCTTTTCGGCAGATCACGGCCGTTCACGCGCCGGCCGGCGACGATCCGATCGAACAGATCATTTCATTCTGCGTGTACAACCGAGACTCGATCCTGAAAGAGTTGGACGAGGTGAAGAGCATGGGCGGGTGGATCGTCGAGCTGACGTCAACATCGCTGTGGTCACTGCTCTCATATTGGGGCGAACGACACGGGTGTCTGCGAGTGCTTTGCGATCACTCCATCCGCACACATCGATCTTCGTAAGAAACCCGCGGTCATCAATTGCATGTTGATGCTTGAACTGTTACGGCGTTCCCGTGAGAGTGAAAGCCTGACCGATGGAATTGCGGCGTTTATCGAAGCAGCGTTTCAGTCGTATCCGGACTTTGAGCGGTATCAGCGCTACAACCTAAATTTCTCAACAGACCCGCCGCCGCTGAGCAGAAGTCTGTGAAGATCGCTACGTGCCGTTCGATGCTCCGCAAGCGGTCATTGATGCGTTGTCGGCGTGCTCGACACCGCGCAGGCGAATCGATTCGCCGGCAGATCGATGTCGTGAACGGACCCCAAGCCGAAGCCTTCGAATCGGCCGCATTCCTTCGATGTCCGCAACGATCGCGGACACGCGATGCGTGGTTATCGCGCGCTTCAGAGGGTTGTCTCGCGGCCAGTGCTGTCTGATCGGCGCGTTTGCGTGCTGCCGCGCGCGATCATGTGAAGAGGCGGTGGTGCGGCCATCGTCACGTTTGCGGCGCGCGGCGCGGCGTGCGACGATCAGCCGGCATATGGAGGATTGCGAGGGCTGACTCTCATCGTCCTGATCGGCGCGTTGTTCGTCACCGTGGCGGCGCTGCGTCTCGCGGAGACGATCAGGACCAGACGCCAGAGGACCGCCCGCACGCTCGTCTTCGGCATCGCCGGCGTGGCGCTGATCGCTTATGGCCTGCTCGGCTTCTTCGGTGCGTTCCTGTCCGCGACCGGGCGTCTCCCGTGGAAGTCCGAGGACACCGCGTTCCCGATGGGCCGCGTCGACGGCGCGGTCATCGACGCCGACGGGCTGATCTACTGCCCTTCGTCGCCGTGGGGCCGCATCCAGTTGTACGATCGCGACAAGCGATTCATCCGCGCATGGTCCGTGAACGCGTTCGGCGGCGTATTCCGCATCCATATCAACGCCCGGAATCATCTCGAGGTCGCGACCGCGCGCGGGCGAATGCTCTACGTGTTCGATCGCGAAGGGCATCTGCTGTCGAGCGCGTCGTACGAGCCGCGGTCGTACACGGACTTCGATGACTGGCGCGGCAGCGTGATCTCGATCCCGACGCCGTTCTATCTGCTGCCGCTGACGCATCCGGTCTTCGCGTGGCTCGTCGCCGCAGCCGGCATGCTCCTGCTGACGGCCGCGACGCGTCAGCGAGCGCGCCCGCCAGCTCCAGCGTCCGACGCTTGACAACCGTCGCGACGCGGCGGCCATAATACGCGCCGCTCGCACGTGAGTGAGCGTTGACGCCGCCGAGCGGTCGCACCGGGTCCGTGCTCATGGCCGAGGACGTTTCAAGGGTCGCTGTGTCCGGTGCGCCGGCTCCTTCGGTCGCAGATCCCCCTGCGCCTGTCACGCTGCGGGATCATCTCGTCCCGCTCCCAGGCGGCCACTGGGCGCTCTGGCGGTGGGCCGCGCTCAGAGGCGCAGGATTTGCCGCGTCGCGTCCAGCGGTCCTCGCGACGCCGACGAGCGCTGCAGATGCCGACGCGTTGCTGGCGCTCGAAGCCGACGCCGAACGCGCACGCGACGCGGCGCTGGCCGCGCTCAGGGGCGCGCTCGAATCGAGCCCGGACCGCACTCGCCTCATCGAAGCCATCCGTCTGTTGAAGAAAGGGAAGGCGACCGGACCGGTCGCGATCGACGCCGTAGACGAGGCGTTGCACGCGCTCACCGCCGCGGACGCGCTCCTGGCTGCCGCGCGAGCCAGCTATCAGCGCGAGTTCGATCGTGACCGCGCTCGTGTGTCCGACGCTCTCTGCGCCATCGCGTCGGAAGACCGGTTTCGGGAAGCGATGCTGTGGCAGAACCCTCGCGCCATGGCCACGATCGTCGAGCCGCTGCTGCGGAAGCGGCAGACGGGCGAGCCGAGAAATGCCAAGCAGCGGCAACAGGAAGAGACGATCGCCAGCTACGTCCAGCGCTATTGCCTGAAGAACGACACCATCGGATTCTTCGGCCCCATTGGCTGGGCCGACGTTGCGCCGGACGGTCCGGCGCTGACGTGCAGGCCGGGGCCCTCGCTGCTGGCCGATCGCCAGGTCTTCTTCGAGGTCTGGGCGATCGACGCGCTGGGAGAAGCGCTCACGAAGGACGCGAGCCTCGATCTCTGGCTCGCGCCGCGCGTCTCGCACGCCGTGCACGTCGACGGGTCGATCCTCTTTCGGCCCAACGGTCCGCCGATCGAGCTGTCGGCGTCTGACGCCGCGCTCATCCACGCCTGTGATGGCGACAAGTCGGTCAAGCAGATTGCCGCCGAGCTGACGCCCGACGCTTCGACGGGACCAGCGACCGAAACGGACGTTCTTGCGCGCGTGCGCCAGCTGCGCGACAAGGGGTTCCTCTTGCTCGGTCTGGCCGCGCCGCTCGGGTTACGCCCCGAAGCAAGCCTCGAGCGCGTCCTGCAGCGCGTCGGCGACGACGAGCTGCGCGCGGAGAAGCTCGCGGTGTTGCACGAGGTGTGCGAGGCTCGAGATCGGGTGGCGCACGCGGCCGGGAGCGCCCGAGACGTCGAGCGCGCCATCGAGGCGCTCGAAGACACCTTCACGCGATTGACCGGTCGCGCCTCGACGCGTTCACACGGCCAGACCTACGCGGCGCGGACGCTCGTCTTCGAGGACTGTCGCCGCGATCTCGACGCCCGCATCGGCCGCGACATCGTCGACGCGCTCGGCCCGCCGCTGTCGCTGCTGCTCACGAGCGCGCGCTGGCTCGCGTTCGAGACGGCTCGACGATCCCGGGCCGCGTTCGAGGAGCTGTATCGCGACCTCGCCCGGCAGAGCGCGGTCTCCCAGCCAATCCCGCTCGCGCGGTTCGTGAATCAGGCGTTCCCGATGCTGTTCGGCGACACACCCACGCTGGCGCTGGCTTCCTGCGCGGCACTCCAGCAGCGGTGGGCCGGGATCCTCGATCTCGACGGCAGTCGCCACTCGATCGAATACCGGAGCGAGCAGTTGCGGCCCTCGGTCCTCTCCACGTTCGCCTCGCCGCACACGGGATGGCAGGACGCGCGTTACCACAGCCCCGACGTGATGATTTGCGCGCGGAGCGTGGACGACATCGCGCGCGGAGAGTATCTGATCGTCCTCGGCGAGCTTCACGTGGCGTCCAACACGCTGGGGTGGGCCAACCTGGTCGAGCAGCACCCGTCGCGGCGCGAGCTGCACCGCGCGGCCGATCTCGACCTGCCCGAGCCGCGCATCGAGCCGGTGATCTCGAAGAGCCGGTGGCCGGGCGGCCGGCTGGTGCCGGCGCTGATCTCGTCCAAGGACCTGCGGATGGAAATGTCGCCCGACCCGCACGATACCGCGCGCAGCAAGACCCTTCGCATCGGCTCGTTCGCGATCGTCGAGGACGGCGATCGCATCGTGGCGCGAAGTCGCGACGGACGGCTCGAGCTCGACCTCGTCACGATGATGGCGCACGCCCTGTCACGGGCGGTGATCAACCGGTTCGGCATCACCCCGCCGCGCCCGCACGTTCCGCGCGTGGCGTTCGATCGACTCGTCGTCGTGCGCGAGTCCTGGAGCATGATGCCGGGCGAGGCGACGTTCGCCTGGGAGAAGAGCGAATCGCAACGTTTCCTTGGCGCGCGGCGCTGGGCGCGCGACGCGGGATTGCCGCGGCACGTGTTCGTGAAGGTGCCGGTCGAACGGAAGCCGTTCTACGTCGACTTCGACAGCGCGATCTACGTCGACATCTTCGCGCGCGCGCTCAGGCGCAGCGCCGAAGCGTCGCTGCCGCAGCCGGCCGTCACGGTCACCGAAATGCTTCCGCAGGCCGATCAGACCTGGCTGCTCGACGCGGACGGGACGCGGTACACGAGCGAGATCAGACTGGTCGCCGTGGATCTGACTGCGGAGCCTCGCGCCTGTTATTCCTGATCGCTGCGCGCGTCAGAAGCTGTAACGGGCGCTCAACTGAATGGATCTCCTCGTCTGGAACGAGCTCGCCTGGTTGAACCTCGGATCCGGTCTGATGCTCGTCGTCGCCCGAGCGAGCGCCACCGGATCGAATCCGGCGAAGAACGCCGCGTCCGAGATGTTGAAGCTGTCGCGATACGGCGTCAGCTGATAGGCGGTCGCGATCCGCTGATCGAAGACGTTCAGCACGTTGACGTGTACGTTGATGCGTTTCCCATGCGGGACGCGCACGTCGTGCTGCACCAGAAGGTTGGCCTGGTGGTACACGGGCGTGCGTCCGAGATCGCCGCGGCCGAACGGATAGAACGGGAT
>Ga0114129_10014447_pt1 | contig 11252 bp, 8 predicted proteins | sample RhiMetdeltSRZDD1_FD_80071 | JGI IMG/M metagenome (GOLD analysis project Ga0114129, IMG submission 80071) | Populus rhizosphere microbial communities from Tennessee, USA - Rhizosphere MetaG P. deltoides SRZDD1 (version 2) (version 2) | ecosystem: Host-associated > Plants > Roots > Rhizosphere >... | reverse complement strand
GGCGCCGAGGGGCGCGACATCGAGGCCATGCGCAAGCGCGGCCTGAACGTGGTGCACGTCGACGAGAAGACGGAGGCGCTGTGGCGCAGCGCCGCCGAGTCCGCCTACGGGCACGTGCGCGGCTCCATCGTGCCGGCCGAGTCCTTCGACGAGGCCAAGCGCCTGCGCGACGAGTTCCGACAGCGCGCCGGCTCGCGCTCTAGTGCCCACTAGTTGACCCGGCCGAGCCCGCTGCGGCGGGTCGAGCAGGCGGCGCTGATCACGGCGCTCGGGCTGGCGGCGCTGCTGCCCCTGATCGAGGCCGTGGGCCGCCACGCGGGCTTCCACATCTCCGGCTCCGCCCTCTACGTCCAGCAGTTGACGCTCTGGCTCGCCTTCGTGGGCGGGCTGCTCACGACGGGAGAAGGCAAGCACCTCACGCTCTCGACCACGGAGTTCCTCGGCGAAGGACGGCTGCGCCACCTGACCCGGCTGCTGACCGGCTCCGTGGCCGCGGCGGTGACCGCGGTGCTGGCCTACGCGGCCGGCATGCTGGTCGCCGCCAACCGCGAGGAGGCGACGGCGCTGCCCATCGGGGTGCCCACCTGGGTGAGCGAAGCGGTGATGCCGGTGACCCTCGGCCTCATGTCCGCGCGGTTCGCGCTCCAGGCCTCCGACCGCTGGCGCGAACGGCTGGCGCCACTCCTGACGGTGGCGGCCGCCTTCGCCCTCGGCCTCGCCCCCGGGCTGGCGGCGCGCTGGGTGTGGCCGCTCTCGCTGGCCCTCCTGGCCGCCGCCCTCCTGGGCGCCCCCATCTTCGTCGCCATGGGCGGCCTCGCCCTGCTGCTGTTCTTCAAGGACGGCCTGCCGGTGGCCGCGGTGTCGGCGGAGGTGTACCGGCTGATCGCCTCTCCCACCCTGCCCGCCATCCCCCTGCTGACGGCGTGCGGCTACGTGCTGGCGGAAGGCCGGGCCTCCGAGCGGCTGCTCAGGTTCTTCCGCGCCGTCTTCGGCTGGATGCCCGGCGGGCTGGCGGTGATGGTGGCCGGCGTCTGCGCGCTGTTCACCACGTTCACCGGCGGCTCGGGCGTCACCATCATCGCCGTCGGCGGCCTGGTGTACCCGATGCTGCTCGCGGACGGCTATCCGGCCAGCTTCTCGCTGGGGCTGGTGACGGCCGCCGGCAGCCTGGGGCTGCTGTTCCCGCCCAGCCTGCCGGTGATCCTGTACAGCGTGGTGGCGAGCACCAGCCAGACCAACGTGCCCGCCGATGCGCTCTACCTCGCCGGCCTGGTGCCAGGGCTGCTGATGGTGTCGATCGTCGCCGCCTACGGCGTGTGGGTCGGCCGCCGCGCGGCCACCGTGCGGCAGCCCTTCTCGCTGCACGAGCTGTCCGCCGCCACCTGGCACGCGAAATGGGAGCTGGGCCTGCCGGCGTTCGTGATCGCGCTGTTCGCGACCGGCTTCGCCTCGACCGTGGAGACGGCGGCCGCCGCCCTGGCCTATGCCGTCCTCACCCAGTGCCTGATCGCGCGCGACCTGCATCCCTTCCGGCAGCTGCCGCGCGCGCTGATCGACGCCTGCATCCTGATGGGCGCCGTGCTCATCCTCCTGAGCGTGGCCATGGGGCTCACCAGCTACATGATCGATGCGCAGGTGGCCGAGAACCTCCTGGCCTGGGTCCGGGCGCACATCCACTCGCAGGTGGTGTTCCTGCTCGCCCTCAACGGCTTCCTGCTGATCGTCGGCTGCCTGATGGACATCTTCTCGGCGATCGTGGTCGTGGTGCCGCTGATCGCCCCCATGGGCGCCGCCTTCGGGGTGGACCCCGTCCACCTCGGCATCATCTTCCTCGCGAACCTGGAGCTGGGCTTCCTGACCCCGCCGATCGGCATGAACCTGTTCCTGTCGTCGTCGCGGTTCGGCAAACCGCTCCTGGAGGTCTACCGCGACACGGTGCCCTTCCTGCTGATCCTAGCCGCCGGCGTCCTGCTGATCACGTACCGGCCGGAGATGACGCTGGGAGTGCTGCGGCTCCTGGGACGGCGGGACCCGACCGTCCTGCTCGGGCCGTAGCTGAAGTACGCCGACGTCCGCGCGCGCGCCCCGGCGCCTACCTGATCTCCAGACGATGCCCCGCCACCACCGCGGCAATCCTCGGCTCGTCCCGAAGAATGGTCTCGTAGATCCAGGTGTAGTGGCCCTTGTTCCGGATCACGGCGGCTGTCCGCTCCGCCCCGATCAACCGGCGGTCCGCTTGCATCTCCAGGTAACAAGCCACGAGATGTCCGTAGGTGCTGTAAGCCGTCTCCGCGCCCTCCGGCAGGCCGACGGGCGCGTCCGGATACATCCGTCTGAGTTGCGCGATGGCTTCCTGCTGCTGAGCGCGACGTTCCCTCAAGTACCAATGGAGCTGCTCGTGGACGTAGGAGGAGAGGAGTCCGTCGCTCGAGTCGGCAAAGCGGGTATTCAGCGTCAACACGGGAAAGGAGTGGTTCATGGCCCGCTCCTCGATGACCACCCGGCGCGTGAACGTGTACTTGCTCAAGTCATGGGACACGATCACCTGCTCGAGCCGCGCCTTCGTCTCCCGCTCGAGGGCGCTCCCGTGCGCAAGGTCGATCTCGATCGATGGAACGGGCGTCGCGCTCATCAGGAGCGTCGTCAGGACCAAAGCCTTCAGCTCAGGGGCCGGCATCTTCGATTCAGAACAGGTCCGACGACACCTTCCCTCCCCGCCACTGCTGGAAGCACACCTTCCCGTTCCAGAGGTGCGTCAGGGCCGCGAAGCTCTCGTCCATCTGCTGCGTGGTCGCCTGCGACTTGTGGCAGGAGAGGGCGCGCCGCGCGGCGGCGGCGTCCTGGTCGGTGAACGGGATGCATGCCGTGAGCAGCTCCGCGGCGGTCGGGTACATCGTGAATCCGAACCAGCGCGGCGCGTTCTGGATGCGGTCGGCCGTGAAGCCGACGAAATACAGCCTCCGGCGGGCGTTGTCCCCGCCGGCCTGGAACAGCTGCGTCACCACGTCCCCCACCAGCCGATGGTCGGCGTGGCCGTAGGCCCCTTCCGGTCCCCACGTGAGCACCACGCCGGGATCGACGTCGGTCAGCACGCTCTTCAGACGAGTCGCCAGGCGGTCGAGCGGCTCGCCGGGCCAGGGCTCGATCACGGCGAGCCCGGCGTCCTCGAGCCCCACCAGGATCGGGGGCTCGATGCCGAGCTCGCGGGCGGAGCAGCGCGCCTCCTCCGCCCGGACCCTGGCCAGCGCATCGCCGGCGGGGATGCCCGCGTGCTTGGTCACACCCTTCCGGCCGTCCGTCGCCACCACGAGCTGGGTGCGCACGCCCTGCCGGGCGTACGCGGCCAGGATCGGGGAGACGATGGTCTCGTCGTCCGGGTGCGCGAAGACGGCGAGCAGCCTCTTCGACGGTCTCACGGCGTTCTGCGCATCGCTGGAGCCGGCCAGGCCCAGCAGCGACCACGCGGCCAGGGTGGCCATTCCTGCGAGCCGCGTCGTGCGGCGGTTCTTCATCGTGATCCCCCTCATGCGTCGGGCTCCCAGAGGCGCTTGCGAAAATAGTCCCGCCAGCTCTCGGGGAGCGCCGGCAGGTCGATAGCGCGATGGAGAAGGCCCTGGTTCTCGGCATCGCGGGTGTAGAGCGCGGCAATGTCGGCTACGGTCACGCCGTGGCCGTCCCGGGCCGTGAACTCGATGGGATCGCCGCTGCCCACGTCGCCTTCGCGGAGCACAGCCAGGTAGAAGCCCGTGCGGCCGCTGGCCAGGAAGCGCTTGACCATGTCGTCGCGGCCGAATCGTAGACCCAGCTTGTAACACGGCATCCGGGGCTGGGTGACCAGGAACTCGGCGGAGCCCACCCGGAGGTGGTCGCCGATCTGGACGTCTTCCTCGAGAAGGCCCGCGGTCGTGAAGTTCTCGCCGAAGGCTCCCCACGGGAGATCCCTCCCGGGAAGCTCCCGGCGCCAGTACGGATAGTGCTCCGAGGGGTAGGCGTAGACGGCCTTGTCCGGGCCACCATGCACGGAGAGATCCGACTGCCGATCGCCTTCGAGGTTCAGCCTGTCGACGTGCACGCGGCCCGGCACCGGGGCCTTCCATATCGAGGTGCGAACCCTGCGTCCGCGCCAGTCGACCTCGCGGGGCAGGCCGACGTTCACCGAGACCAGATCCATGCGTGTCTCCGCGGCGCGCGGGACCGCGGGGGGTGCTACCGTGTGTGCTCGACCGCCACCGGCGGGCGGGCGGCGTAGGGATCCACGGGCCGGCCGTACAGGTAACCCTGGCCGAAGCGAACCCCGAGGCCGACGAGCGCCTGCGCCTCGTCGGTGGTCTGGATCCCCTCCGCGATCACCATCGCCCCGACCCCTGCCGCCAGCTCCAGGATCGCCTTGATCACCTGCTGGCTGGTGCGCTTCTGGTGGACGTCGCGCACCAGGGTCATGTCGACCTTCAGATAGCTCGCGCCGAGGGTCGCCACCGTCTCCAGGCCCGAATAACCGGCGCCCACGTCGTCGATCGCGAACGTGAAGCCCAGCTCGGTGAAGGCGTGCATCGCCTCGCGGTAGAGAGTCAGGTTCTGGATCACCTCGTGCTCGGTGATCTCCAGCGTCACCAGGCGCGGCGAGATGTGCGGCCCCAGGAAGTCGAGGACGCCCCGGCCGAGGAAGCTCGGGTCGCGCACCGTCGCCGGCACGGTGTTGAGGAAGAGGCGGCCGCCGGCGCCGTAGTGCTGCCAGTCCACGAAGGCCTGCCGCCGGCAGGCCCGCTCCAGCTCCTCGACCAGCCCATGGGCGCGCGCCCGGCCGAAGAGGGCGGCCGGCGACTCGACCTCGGTGCCGCGCGGCCCTCGCGAGAGGCCCTCGTGGCCCACGATCTGCTTGCCCTGGATCTCGAGGATCGGCTGGAAGGCGGTCCAGACCTGGCGGTTGTAGATGATCTCGAGCAGACCGTCGCGCTGGTCGCGCTCGCGGATCCTCTCGCGCAGCCGCGCCGACGCGATCGTCTCGTCCACCAGCCGCACCACCTGCCGCTCCTCGCTCTCGAGCGGCGTGTGGAGGACGAAGGCGTGGCCGACGTCGAGGACCGGCCGCTCGCGCAGGTAGGGCTGGGTGGCCCGCGCCAGCCGCGGCCGGAGCCGAGCCTCCACCCGGTCGGCGAGCTTGCGCAGGTTGGCGCACTCGAAGGGCATCTCCGTCCGGCGGCCGCCCAGGAAGAGGAGGAAGCGGTCGCCCTCCCGCTCGTGGCGGGCGAGGACGTCGCCTTCGCGCACGCAGTCCCGCATCTCGAGCATCATCCCGTCCATCTGCACGCGCAGGGACTGGGTCGCTCCGGCCCCGAAGTTGCGCTCGATGCGTCCGAGGGGCTCCAGGTCGACCAGCAGCGCGCCCAGGCCGCCGTGCTCGCGGATCATCTGGCCGAGCTGGGGCAGGACCTCGCGGAAGGTCGGGATCATCTATGAATCATTGTTGTCCGTCCGACCTGGGGGCTGTCAACGTCAGCCTGCGCGGCGTGTGCTCGCCCACAACCCGAAGCCCACGAGGATGACGGCGACGAGGATCCAGGCCTGCGCGAAGGTCCGGGTGCTGAGCAGCCAGACACAGAAGAGCAGGCCGGCCGGCGCGATGACGGCGGCGCCGGCGAGACGGAAGCCCGCGGGCGGCGCCCCGGGCCGCCGCCGCAACACCAGGAGAGCCGCGCAGGTGGACGCGAAGATGACCAGCCGTACGATCGCCGAGATGGTGGCGTTCCAGGCAAAGCTGCCGTAAAGGCCCACGGCCAGCGAGGCGGCGGCGTAGGTCACGATCGACCGGTCCGGCGTCCGGAATCGAGGATGGATGCGCGCGAATGCCGCCGGCAGCTCGCTTCGCCCGGCCATGGAGAAGAGCAGCCGCGGGGTCTGCAGCGTCGCTCCCACCGTCCAGCCCCACGTCGAGATCATGGCCGCCAGGCTGGCCAGCACCGCGCCGGAGCCTCCGAGCAGCGTCCGGAAGGCCGACGCGACCGGCGCGCGGTGGAGGACCTCGCCGCCGGGCCCCCGGGCGCCCACGTACGGCACCACCCCGATGACCACGAGCTGCACCAGCATGTACACCGTCGCGATCACCGCGAGCCCGACCAGGAGCGCAAAGGCCGTGTCCCGCCGCGGGTCCCGCGCCTCTCCCGCAGGGATCAGCACGGACTCGAAGCCGCCGTAGGCGAACACGAGCAGCAGCACGGCCTGTGTCCAGTGGGGCTCGGCGACCGCCTGCGTCCCCAGCACCTCGCCGCTGACGCGCGGCAGGCCGAGCACCACCAGGAAGACCAGCGGCAGCAGCTTGGCGAGGGTGAAGACGTTGACGGCCCAGGTCCCCTGCTTCACCCCGCGCACGTTGATCGCGGTGATGATCAGGACCATCGCCGTCATCACCGCCGCCCGCCCGAGCCCGAGGCCCGCCGGCGGCGCGAGCTGCGCGAGGTAGTTGACGAAGACGTTCAGGTTCGCCCCCATCGACAGGACGCGCACCCAGAACATCAGCCACCCGGCCTGGAAGCCCACTGCGGAGCCGAAGGCCTCGCGCGCGTAGAGGTAGACGCCGCCGGCCTCCGTGAACCGGCTGCCGACCTCCGCGAAGCACAGCACCACGGAGAGGATCCCGAGCGCCGCGAACAGCGAGGCCAGCGGGCTCCAGGCGCCGGTGAGCGCGGCCTGCTCGGCCGGCATCCCGAAGATGGCGCTGCCGATCACGCCGTTGACGATGGCGGCGGTGAGGCTCCACCGGCCGATGGCGCGGACCAAGCGCGGGCCGGTGCCGGGGTCCGCGGCTGCCATGGCCGGGAGCGTCATCGAACGCGCGGATCATGCCACGAGCGCGCGGCCGGGTGCCTTACCTTCGACTACCCCACCTATGGTCTTGAACGGAGATCCGCGAGCGCTTCTTCCACTACCTTCCTGACGTCGTCGTCGCTCTCCACGCTGCGTGCGGCCTCCAGAGCCTCGAAAGCCGCTGCCATTGCCAAAAGAGTTGAGAAGAGGACCGATCGACCGGGGATCAGGGTGGTCACAGCAGCGTCATCTGGATCCGCCCATCAGCGCCCGGCCCGGCGCCGCGCCGGCCACGACCTTCCCATCCTCGACCGCGACCGTGCCCGACACCAGTAGGTAGCGCACGCCCACGCTCGGCTCGCGCGGCGCGCGGTAGGTGGCGCGGTCGGTGATTGTCTGCGGATCGAAGACCACGACGTCGGCGTCGGCGCCCTCCTGCAGCCGGCCCTTGCCCCGCGCCGCCGGCGTCGAGCGCTCCAGCCGCTGCGCCGGCATCAGCGACATCTTGCGCAGCGCGTCCATCAAGGTGAGGCGCTGCTGCCCGCGCACGTAGCGGGCCAGCACCCGCGCGTAGGTGCCGGCGCCGCGCGGGTGGGCGGGCAGGCCGTCGCTCGCCACCATCACCAGCGGGTGCGCCATCACCGCGTCCACCACCTCGTCGGGGTTCAGGTGGATGAGCACCAGCCGCGGCTCGGGCGAGGCGTGGAGGCGCTGGAAGCTCTCCTCCGTCAGCCGTTCGCCGGTCTCGGGCAGCTCGAGGTCCTGATAGCCGATGCCCATCTTCTGCTGCCAGCCGGGGCCGAAGAGCGCGGAGTTGATGGCGGACATCCCCGCGCCGTAGGGGTAGGCCTCGGTGGTGACGTCGAGGCCGCGCGCCCGCGCGCCCGCGATCAGGGAGAGACACTCGGGGGCGTCGCGCAGGCAGCTGCTGTTGACGTGGACCACCTGCAGCGAGGCGCCGGTGACGGCCGCGGCGGCGATCACCTCGGAGACGGCCTCGATGCTCGACCCCGGCTCGAGGCGGCCCGAGCTGCGCACGTGCGTGAACACGGGCAACCGGCGCTCGGCGGCCAGGCGGAAGGTCTCGATGACCTCGTGCCGGCTGGCCCCGGGCGTGTAGGCGATGCCCATGCCGATCCCCAGCGCGCCCGCGTCCAGCTCGGAGCGCAGTCGGTCGAGGATCCGGGCCAGCTCCGCCGGGCTCGCCGCGCGGTCGGTGGCCGGGCCGGCGGGCGGCACGATCGCACCAACCGGCATGGGCGCGCCCAGCTCGGCCGCCCGGGCCGCCGGATGACTGGCCGTCGTCCCGAAGTTGACGAGCGCGCGGCCCTCGCGTTCCTTCAGGAAGCGGCCGACGTCCGCCACCCCGATCTCCATCTCGAGCGCGGTGGTGACGCCGTCCAGGGCCTTCAGCCGATGGTCATCGGCCTCCTGGCCGTGCTGGTGGAGGTCGATGAACCCGGGGGCGACCACCAGCCCCCGCGCGTCGAGGGTCCGGGCGCCGTCGAGCGGCCCGATGCCGATGCGCGCGATGCGGCCGCCCGCGATCCCGACGTCGGCGACCTGGTCGCGGCCGGTCTCCGGGTCCATCACCCGGCCGCCGCGGATGACGAGGTCGTAGCGCGCGGGCGCCTGCGTCGCCGCCAGCAGAGCCATGAAGGCGACGGTCCAGCGCATGGGCGGAGCCTACCACCCGCCCTGCATGGGCGCGGAGGGGCGGTCAGTGGATGGGGTTCACCGCCGCACGGCGACGGTGAGGGGGTTCTTCCCGGTCGGGATCACGCGAAGCACGTCCAGGGTGCGCAGGTCCACGATGGCGATCTTGTTCTCGCCGCTCACGGCCACGTACGCGTAGTTCGGCGGGTCGGAGAGCTCCAGGCCCATCGGGAACTGCCCCACCTGGAGCTTGCGCAGGGCGCGGCGATGCCCCTCCGCCAGGTCGACGAGGTGCAGCGTGTGGGTGACGCGCGAGACCACCAGCGCCGACTGCCCGTTGGGCGCCACCACCACGCGCTGCGGGCTGTTGCCCACGCCCCCGATCGTGTTCTCGATCTCGCCGGTGGCGGCGTTCACGAAGGCGATCGCGTCGTCGTCGATGACCCCCACCAGCATGGTCTTGCCGTCCGGGGTGAACGCCATGGCGCGGGGGCCGCGGCCGACCTTGCGGGTGGCGACGAGCTGGTCGTCGCTCGCGCGGAGCACGCTGATCCCGCCGCCTTCGTTGCTGACGTAGATCGTGCCGCCGTCGGGCGAGAAGACGACCCGTCGCGGCTCGTGTCCCGCGGGCAGCTCCTTGACGACCTTGTTGGTCTCGGTGGAGACGACGAAGATCCGGTCCGCCTCCTGGTCGACGAGATAGAGCTTCTTCGAGTCGGGCGTGGCCGCCATCCCGTCCGGGTTCTTCATGCGCGGGTCGGTGATGGTCGCGATCACGTCCAGGGAGGCGAGGTCCACGACCGTCACCGAGGCGTCGGCCGAGTTCGACACGTACGCGCGATTGCCGTCCGGCCTGACGTAGACCTCGGTGGGCCGCTTGCCCGTCGGAATCGTCTTCGCGTTGACGGCGCCCGTCGGCGCGGTCAGGCGGAACACCGACAGCGTGTCGTCGAACAGGTTGGTGACGAGCAGCAGCTTGTCGCGCGGCGCCGCCGGCGCTTGCGCCCAGGCGAAGCCCGCCGACACCACGAGCGCGGCGGCGAGGACCTGCCGGCTGGGGCGGATCAGAAGCTCAACCGTCCCGAGATCAGCACCGTCCGCGGCGTGCTCCAGCCCGAAGGGACGCCGTAGTTCGCGCCCGAGGCCTCCGTGAAGCCGGTGGCCGCGCCCTGGTTGTTCACGTTGAAGACGTCGAGATAGACCGAGAGCTGGCGCGAGTCCTTGCCCAGCGGGAAGGTCTTGTCGAGGCGGAGGTCGGCGCTGCTGGTCGCGTCCGTCCGCAGCGTGCCGCGCGGCTCCACGCGGACCGTCGTGTTCCCCTGCGTCAGGCGGAACACCGCCGTCCGGCTCAGGGCCGAGCCGCTCATGTAGCGGTAGACGCCGCCCACGTTGAACCCGCCCAGCCTGCTGACGCGGTAGCTGCCGCGGATCAGGACCTCGTGAGGGAAGTCGAGGGTGTTGGTGCCGGTGGCGTTGATGAGGTTGTTGGGATTGAAGAACGGGTTGGCGGTGGCCGGTCCCGCGGTGGGGGTGATGCCGCCGTAGTTGTCGCCCTGGTTGTTGTTGACGCTGCCCTGGGCCCTGGACCGCGTGTAGCCGGCCAGGAGCTGCCAGTTCTTCGAGAACCGCTTCTGCACGATGAGCTGGAAGGCGCGGTACCGGCGCCAGGCCCCGCGGGGGTTGGTGAACAACCGGCTCTCCGCCCCCGGGTTGGTGAGGTTGTACAGGGTCAGCAGCTCACCGTCGTCCGCGTTGCCGGCCACCGCGTCGCGCCCGGGGTCGCGCAGCTGGACGGGCGAGTAGATCGACTTGGTGTCGAGCCAGCCGAACAGGCTCTTGCCTTCCCGCTGCACGTATTGCGCCTTGACCGAGAGGGCCGTGAACACCTCGCGCTCCACGCCCAGCAGGTACTGGTCCAGGTAGGGCTGCTTGACATGCGGGTCCACGAACTGGTTCCCGGCCGGGGTGAAGCGCGACAGCTCCTGGAGCTGGCCGGGGCCCAGGATGCGGTACGTGATCTGGGGCGTCTGACGAGCGGTGTCGGTGAACTGGAACTCGACGGTGCCGAAGGCCTCGTGGTAGCGGCCGTAATGGGCGCGCACGACCGTCTTGTGGTCCTTGGTCACGTCCCACGCGAGGCCCAACCTCGGAGAGAGCGGCGTCGTGTCGTAGATGCTGCCGGCGGTGGGCGTCTTGCCCCGGTTGAACGTGAGCCGGAGCCCGGGCTCGAGGGTGAGGCGCTCGGTCACCTTCCAGCCGTCCTGCACGAACAGCTTGGTCTGGTTGCCGGAGGCCTCCTGGATGTCGCCCGGCCAGATGGTCACCTGGTCCGGCACGCCGCTGCGGTCCGTGAACGACATCCCGCCCGAGAACCCGCTCTCCACGTAGAAGCCGAAGTGGTTGAAGTCCGCCCCCACCTTCAGCTCGTGGTGGACGCCGAGGACGTTGTCGACGAAGCGCGTCGCGCTGGCCCCGAAGCTGATGCGGCTCTCGTCCAGGAAGCGATAGCTGAGGGCGTTGCCGGACCGGATGCCCGTGATCGCGTCAAGGTGCGAGGATGCGCCGGTCCGACCGCCGATCCAGGGATCGATACTCTGCTTGTAGGCGAGGCCGCCGGTGCGGAACTCGATCAGGGTGTCGGGCGCGGCCGTCCAGGTGCCGCGCGCGGTCCAGACGTTGTTGGGCTCGTTGTTGTCGTTGCCGACCTCGGCGGTGCTGGTGGCGGTGGGACCGACCTTCAGCTTCACCTTGTTCGACTGGACCGTTGCGTCGACCCTCAGTTTCTTGGCGGCGGC
>Ga0114129_10014446_pt1 | contig 11253 bp, 10 predicted proteins | sample RhiMetdeltSRZDD1_FD_80071 | JGI IMG/M metagenome (GOLD analysis project Ga0114129, IMG submission 80071) | Populus rhizosphere microbial communities from Tennessee, USA - Rhizosphere MetaG P. deltoides SRZDD1 (version 2) (version 2) | ecosystem: Host-associated > Plants > Roots > Rhizosphere >... | reverse complement strand
TTTCGTACATATGCTATGTGCAATAATTTATTGTGGCAATAACAGCCCACAAATAACCCTGTCTGAAACTACAGAAAGTTGAGGCCTGATTATACTCGGGATTCTTGCAACTCAATAGACAAATTGCTTTCAGCATGGAGACCACCGCGTGAGGGTCTACAAAATCTAGACCTCAGATTCTCGTTAGAAAAATTCGCTGACATGCCAAAGCAACCTTACCGAGCTACTATAAACTGATGTCTTACACTATATAGCACCTCAACTGCTGAATATATCTCATCATAACTTGATCGAGTTGAAAATGAATCTCTCAGTCCTGAGGTCATATACTATCAAGCTTCAGTATCACTAACATTTCCCGATTGCTGTACTATGGACAACTTATTACGTTTATGGCAGCCATTTTCAGACATCAACCAACCCGCACCAAAAATAGGTTTACAATGAGAATTAATGGATCTTTGTGCTTCAGCTTCAAGAAGAAAAAAGAATTCCATTGGGTCTAAAGAATGTCTCTCTTTTATCTATCTACTGCCTGTCAAGCTGATATATTCATACGCCTTGACTGCGTTGTCAAATGCATACTGCACTTGCTGGAACTGCTTTCTAAACTCGGCCACGTCGTTGGCTATCATTGCCGGATCCTGCTTGTCCACCACAACGCGCTTGATGAAATTAGCAATCTCTTTCATCTCGCCTTCCTTCATGCCAAGGCGCGTCGTCTCAGGTACTCCTATCCTCACACCGCTAGGGTGCATATAGTGTCTGCCTGCCTTGATGTCACCTGGCAGTAACTGCCGATTCAATATGATGCCTGCCTTCTCAAGCTCTTCTTCGATGGTACCACCGTCGCCAAACTTAGTCACATCTACAGCAATCTGGTGTGATGCAGTGTAGCCGTTCTTTTCTCCTAGAAGTGTAAAGCCGTAGCTTGCGAGTGCCTCTGCTAATGCCTTTGCATTCCTTATCACCTGTTTGGCATACGCTTTACCAAATTCTAACGATTCAGCCAGTGCAATGGCCTTGCCTGCTACATGGTGCAAGTGGTGACTGCTGGTGTTCCCAGGAAATATTGCCTTCTTGATAGGCTCTGCATGCCTCGCGTATGATACTATACAACCGCCTTGAGGTCCCCAAAGCGTCTTATGCGAGCTCATGGTTATCGAATCAGCCCCTTCCTTCAGTGGGTCTTGGAACTCGCCTCCTGCGATCAGCCCAGCAACGTGTGCTCCGTCGTAATTGATATACATACCATAGTCGTGCATAAACTCAGCCAATTCTTTAACTGGGTGCGGGAACAAAAACAAACTACCGCCAAACATCCCTATCTTGGGAGCCTTGCCGTTGCGTGCCATCTCCTCTATCTTTTTCTTTGTTGCGTCGACATCTATCGTCATCTCTTCCTTCGAAAAGGGATAGTGCTCGATGTTGAGGCCATGTACCAGTCCAGCAGTGCCTGAGTGCTCTTTCTTCCCGTGTGAAATGTGACCCCCTGACGGTATAGATGCAGCCATCATCCAGTCGCCAGGACTTGAAAAGGCGGCATAGATGGCAAGGTTTGCTACGACTCCAGATGTCGCCCTGCAATCGGCAAATTCAGCTCTGAAGACCCTACGTGCAAGATCGTTACATATCAGCTCTACTTGGTCGATGTAGATGCAGCCCGCATAGACACGCTCACCGGGCCATCCCTCTGCGTAGCGGTTGCCAAAGTCAGACATAAGAGCCTCCCTTACTGCAGGGCTCGGGATATTTTCACTTGCTATAAGCGGGATCGATGTGTTAAACCATTTATGATGCTCATGCATCAGCCTCAAAACGTCATCGTAGGCCTTTTTGGCACTCATTTCAAATTGATTGATCAAATTGGCTCTTTTAAGTTATCGATTCGAACATTTTTAGATCTGCCTGCTTAGTCTTCATGATCTCAGGCTTCGCCTAGTGCGCAGCATATGATATATGATACATCTACCTCGTGTGTAACAGCTGGCATCCTACTGTTAGCCCAGTTAGCCCCATCAGATATATCGCTCCTAACTTTGTGGCGGTATTTAGATGAGAGGTGACGATCAAAAAATCATGAATTGTCCCCCCACCCTCCCCCAATTATTAGAAATCGAGAGGATTGCATCTCAAAGCCTGTAAGCTTTGACATTTGCCAGAACTATTTCCGGTGTGAGTGCGTCCTTCCAGAGGAGAAGCGAAATCAAATGGCGCCATTTATGCAAAAACCAGTCAGTCAATCAACCAATACCTCTTGCATATAAACCCACCTATGTATTTAACCATGACAAGGGTCAAGGAATAACAATCATAACCTCTCTCTACGATATAGTGACCAAGGCCGAGTGTTCTAAATCCTTCTTGTTGAAGCAGAATGTTATATCATACTATGATTTTGAAGAACCCCGCAGTGCCATTATCTTCATTTCATGAGCATGCCATACCCTCAGGCAAGCCTGCTGACTGCAAATGCCGAACCAAATGTTACGATGCTTCCAATAATCGTTACAAATCCGACAAGCGCCCAGTTGACATCTGGCAGCTGCAAGACAGGTAGGTTTGCTATGCTAAGAAAGTAGGTGCCAAAAGTCATCAAGAATATTCCAACAACTATCAGCCCAATTACTTTAAACATATACGCATCGGAAGATTGCGATGGAGCCATAAGACTGGTTAAGCTTGAAAGATTTGATAAAGTGAAATACCAAATCAACCTTGTATTTCAAAGCGATCGAAATGCAGTCAAAAGAGAGAGGGAATGACCCCTCCGCATTGGAATCTGCAATATCTCTCCTTTGCTTACCTAGAAACTTGAGATGGGTCTTTTAAGAAGAACGATACTGCTAGTAAGCTTGTTGGATTGGCAAAGCGTTATTCCATACTGCTGCGAATGGCTGCTCGTGAAGCAACTTGACAATCCGACATGCTTTTATGATACTTATTATAAGTTATCTATCTAATCTTTAATAGGCTGCTACGTTATAAGAAATAGCGTGCGATACAGAAGCAGAACAGACATTATATCACAAATTCTTGAAGCCGCGAGTGGTGGAGCAACAAAAACTAAGATAATGTACAGAGCATTTCTGTCATATGCTCAATTAAAAGAATATCTCAATGTTCTCACTATCAACGGTCTACTTGATTATAATTCCTCAGAACAGATTTTTAGAACGACTGAAAAAGGGGACAAATTTCTAAAATTATACAGTCAAATCGGAGAAATTGCACCGCAAAGTTTAGACGAATCTATCCCGGCAAGAAGAAAATAGAGACACACAAGAAAAGAAGAGACGCTATATGCCTGCTGATTCCTTTTAGTTGAAAAATATATTTCGGCAATTGTCTTAAGTGAAACATGGTACTATTATTTTCTTAATCTTAGTTTTTAAATTCAATTCAGGAGGAAGATCCTTTATTGTTCTCAGAAATAGGTATCTTCGCCAATGACCTAACCACTTCAGTCCAAGCCGCGCCGATGTTTGCCCTATTATAGCCCCCACCACCAAGCGCGATTATCCTGCCATTACAGTGCTTGTGGGCCAATCTATGAATAGAGTCTGCAGCAAACATGTGTGCTTTTGAAGTATATTGCAAATGCGTTATTGGATCACCTGCAAGCCCGTCTGCGCCGCATTGCAGTATTATCAATTCTGGCTTTACATTATCGACAAAGTGCTCTATCTTACCAAATGCTTCCATGAATTCGTCGTCGCCAGCACCCGGCTCAAGCGGTATGTTAAGCTTGGTGCTTACCGCTGCGCCTTTGCCTATCTCATTTGCTGATCCGGTGCCTGGATATAGGTAGCGGCCATCTTCGTGAATGTCTGCAAAGAACAGGAGTGGATCATCTTCAAATTCGTAAAAGACTCCATCTCCATGGTGTGCGTCAATATCAATGTACGCTATCCGCTTTATTCTATATTTTTCGCGGGCTGCCAAGATTGCAATACCTATGTCGTTGAATATGCAAAAACCGCCAGCAGAGTCGCGTCTTGCATGATGCAAGCCCCCGATGGGATTGAAGGCATGATCCACTTTTCTCTTCCTGCCGTCTCTGCCCGTCACTACCATGTCAAGCGCAGCCAGTGTCGATCCAACGACATAGAGGGAGGCTTCAAAAGCACCCTTGAATGCTGGGGTGTCACCCTTGTCGAGGAGCACACCGCCATGCCTTGACGCCACTTTTACCAAATCAACATATGCTGAGTCATGAAATAACACCGCAGCCTGATAGTCTGCCATTACCGGTTCTTCCACTACGATGTTGTCAATGCTTTCGCTCTGCAGCTTGTTCCAGAACGCGTCAAGCCTGTCGGTTCCAAATGGATGAGAGCCCCCAAATCCATATCTTGCTAGCGCCTCACCATAAAACACAGCTGTCTGGCACATGTTTGTGTGTCTGAGACAACAATGAAAGCAACTGCAAATAAATATTTCAACAACCTTAGAGATAGTTGCTGCTGCATGTTCACCGGCATTGTCAAGAGCATAGGCATGGTTACGTCAGTCTCAAAGAGCAGGAGTGGGGCCGAGATAATCATGCGAGTCAGACTCAGAAAGTTTGGACGAGGTCTTAAGAAAGGCGACAGCGTCTGCATAAATGGTGCCTGCCTCACAGCTACAAAGCTATCAAAGGGCGAAGCTGAGTTTGAGATGGTATCTGAAACCATCCGGCGAACAAACCTTGGCCAAACCAAACCAGGCGAAATGGTTAACATCGAGAGGTCGCTGAGAGTGGGGGATAGGCTGGAGGGTCACTTCGTTTTAGGCCATGTGGATGGGACTGGCGTCATTGAGGATATTCAAAAGATGTCGTCTGAAACAACTATCTGGATAAAGCTCGATAAGTGGTTAGCAAAATCACTGGTACCCAAGGGCTCGATCGCAGTTGACGGTGTGAGCCTCACTCTGGTAGACGTCAAGGGTGATCGTGTCTCTGTCTCACTTATACCTCATACCTTGAAGGTAACTACGCTTGGCATGAAACGTAGAGGTGACCGTGTTAACATTGAGACAGATATTCTTGGCAAATACGTCACGACCAACCTACCAAAAGTCTCTTTAAGTTCTGAGGACCTTGACCTATCTAGCTTTAGCCATTAGGATGCTTATAAATAGCTGGTCTCTCAGTTCCGCAATTACGGCATGAGCCCATTACGTATTCATTCTCTTTACTGCAATTTAGGCAAATTTGGTCGTTCGAGCTTGTTATCATACTGTCATACACCGCTGCCATGGTATAAAGCACTCTGTGTGGTTGAATCAGCTAAGAAAGAACCCATCAATTTACCACCAACCAAATTGCAACAACCAGATATAACAACCTCTTTTGAACACCCTCAGATGGAACATTACCAAAAGTCTGGTTGTGTTGAATCAATGGTTGTTCGTTTCGGGTGTTGCATTAGTGATTGTTGGTGGTAAGAAAAAGAAGCTGCTATTGGTATTGACCGGGAGCCCGTCGATCATACCAGCGCAGCTACAGTTGATGCGAGTGATTGTCTAGATCACATATACTTCGCATTTTTATTTAGAGTTCGTAGGATTTTTCTAGAGGCGGAGAGTTAAATGATAGATAAAGAGCTGTTTGTTCATGAATGTCTTGGTGATAAAACAGTGGTGGACATAATGTATGATACTCGCGGGGAATACTATGTGTAAGAGGGTAAGAATTGGTATCGCTGGTTTCCCCCAACCAGATTGCAGCAACCAAACGGAACACCCGATGAAGACAACACTACCAAAAGTCTGGTAGTGTTGCATCAAGGGTTGTTATAAAAAGGTGTTGCAATATGGTTGGTGGTAAATTGATGGGTTCTTTCTTAGATGATCTAACCACATAGAGGCTTTATATCATAATAACAATACAATAGCGTGATAACAACCTCGGAAATCCAAGATTGTCTAAATTGCGGTAAACAGATTGAATACGTAATGGGCTCATGCCGTAATTGCGGAACTGAGAGACCAGCTATTTATAAGCATCCTAATGGCTAAAGCTAGCTGAGTGTTTTGTCAGAAGGAAGTAAGGATACCAACAATACGAAGAAAAACTTGGACTATAGCCGCGACATCTATCAAGATAAAACCTGAGGTTTGGAAGCAAGCCAAGATTGAGGCTATCCGTAGAGATATGGAGCTCTCTGAGCTAGTGGAACAAGCCATAGAAGCATGGTTGGGAGATGATGAGGGAAAGGAGAAAAACAAGAAATGAGGGAAGCAGATAAACGTACAGAGAAAGACAAGGATGGAGACAAAGAAGGACTGAAAGCCTCTGCAGCTGAATTTACAAAACTGGCAGAAGAACGTATTGAACTCATCGAGAAAACCAAAAAGGCAATTGATGATTTGATTGCGGCGGGTGCAATTAAAGACAATTTTGTCAGAGCGGTTCTATCACTACTGTCTCAGATGTTCTCAACAGATACGACCATGCTTTACAGAACTGCTGCCTTCCATAGAGAAATGCTACTTGATAATGCGGATTTGATGGATAGAGTAATTTCATTATTGGAGAGGCTAAGCGCCAAAGTGAATGAAGAACTGTCAGAAGAGGTCAAATCAATAAAAAACGAACTTAAGCAACAGAGAGAAAAGGTCGAAACAACCCTTGAACCTATTCGAGAAAAAATCAAAGAAGATAAGGAGCGTCAAGGACGGAACAGGGAGATTTACGGGTAGCAATACAGGGAACGACGACAGCAATAATACTTATCACATTAAAATGGCAGTTCTGGGAGAATTACGCCATGCTCTTAAAGTAAAGCGGATTAACGACGAGCTACTAGAGCATCTGGCATCAAACTTGAAGAAAGAGACAATAATCGCTGGATGGCACTACTTCGGAATGCGAGTGCGCGTCACACTAAATGAAGACAAAAATCTACGCCATAAGGAAGGTTCCTTAACTTCTTCAAGTGACAATGTAACATATTCAGCACGAATAAGCTCATTCGGAGTAAGCCGTTTTGTTCGCAATTCTGATAGATTGGTTGTTAGAACATAGTCTTTCTCCATTTCAAAACCTTCCCCTCTAATACGAATTAAAGCCTGAACTGTAGTATCGTTATTGGGCTTATTAGGAACCACTTGTTTACTAGTCCGTTGGATGATGTATGCACCTACTGAGTAGTCCTGATTTATTGCAAACGGGTAAAATGAATAGGGTGTATTGACCTGCAGGAAAACATTCTCGCCATTATGATTCAGCTTTTCAAATAAGTACTCAGTTCCATTGCATTCAACATATGGGTTGCCGATACCATTACGTCGAACTATGACTTGAAATCCTATCCTACCATCACTACGAGCTGGAGAAAGGTCGATCTTTGGTCGGCGTGCCCTCTCTCTAAAAAAGGTATAACTAATGTCATAATTATCGTTAATATTATCCCTGCTAGTGCCAGAATGATACCCCAAAATTCAACCCTTATTCCAAGGAACGACAATACCTCGGTGGAATTGCTCACTACAGTTCAAGCTTGTTCGTAAGCGTGAGTATTTAAAGTAGCCACCTTTTCTCGCACCAACCAAGTTGCAACACCCGAAACGAACAACCATTAATTCAACACTACCAAAAGTCTGGTAACAACCAGAATTTTAGTAATCTTTTAATAAGCTTGAGCAACAAAACTACTAGTTGTCTCTTGACGAAGCAATAGCAGCTCTCAAGGCCGGTAGGTTTGTACTCGTTCATGACGATAAAGTGCGTGAGAACGAGATTGATATGGTAATCGCTGCCGAGCATATCAAGCCGTACCACATTGCGATGATGAGAAAAGACGCTGGCGGACTTGTGTGCCTTGCAATCGCAAACGAGATCACGAGCAAGCTGGGGCTAGTCTATATGCATGACATTATAGCAGATATGGGCAAGGTAAACCCGGTGTTTTCAAAATTGACAGAGGGCAGAACCAACTACGGGGATAAGCCGTCATTTTCAATAACGGTCAACCATCGCTCGACGTACACAGGCATCACCGATCAAGACAGGGCACTTACCATATTCAAGATGGCAGAAGTATGCAAGAACATTGACAATGGCGGCGTAGAACAATTCGCCAGGAACTTTCATGCCCCTGGTCACGTGCCAATACTTATAGCATCAAAGCACCTACTACACGACAGGATGGGTCACACTGAGCTATGTGTCTATCTGACACAGCTTGCAGGCATTACGCCGGCAGTAGTCATGTGTGAGATGATGGACTCAATGACGCATAGGGCGCTCTCAGTTGACGCTGGGCAAAAATATGCCGCAAGATTTGGCATCCCTCTAATCGATGCAAGCGAGCTCAAAGCTAATGCCAGGGTGGCATAACTAACAATTGATTTATCTTGCAATAGTAGTTTCCGAGTTTAACAGCGATATAACATTCAAGATGCTACAAGACGCAAGAGATCACGCAGCCAATGTAAGCGCAGAGATAAGCTACATCTTGTATGTGCCTGGCGCCTTTGATATGCCGCTTGCAGTTGAGCGATTGTTGAGAAAGAAAAATGTGGACGCCGTAGTCACGCTTGGCGCGGTGATAAAAGGAGACACCCGGCACGATGACATCGTAGCTGAAAATGCGGCACGGCTGATATCTGATCTATCACTAAAGCATGGCAAGCCGGTGACACTTGGCGTAGCGGGACCTGGAATGACAATTGAGCAAGCAAGAGCGCGAGCAAAGCTTGTGCCCACTAGAGCGGTCAACGCAGCCGTAAACATGGTTTTGCGGTTGAGAAAGCTACAAAAGGCAGTTGGCGGAGGGATTGTGATAATAAATGATACAACTGACAATAATTAGGATTGAAGGATACGGGCAATGGACTCTCACACTTGGAAGTGACAGGGAAGCACAGCTTCAGATGCTGCAGGCAAGGATCTATCATGATGTACAAAGGCTATTTTCAGAAAGAGATAGCATCGTCTTCTTCAACAGGTTCGATGAATATTTCGCGATAACAAATGGCCTTGGTGTCGATGATCATCTACACATACAGCATGAGCTTACAAAGCTGTACGACAACATGTTAATGTCGATGACAATTGGCGCCGGCAAGACTGCATTTGAAGCAAATCTGAATGCCTACCGCACAAGAAAAGAGGGGAGGATGCTTGACGGCAACTCTAGAATATTTGGCAGTGTGCAGCCTCAGGCAGACGTAGCGCAAATAATGCATATTGATATTGATAGCTCCGCAAAAGTTGGCAATTGGCTGTCGCCTTATGAACTGACAGCACTCGTCATGAAGATCTACAGCAGGCTTGCAGAAGAGTTCCTGAAGCACGATTCGCTTGCATTCTTTCTTGGCGGCGACAACGTCATGGTGATTTCTAATGGCATGTCAAAGGAGCAGGCTGACGTAGTACTAAAGAAGGTGACGGCCGGCAATGATATTAAGCTCAACTGCGGTATAGGGATTGGCAAGACCGGCAGAAGAGCAGCAGAAGCCGCGACAAAGGCGCTTGACACAATTAGAGACCTGCGCGAGGAAGGAAAAATCCAAACAATATATGAAATACAATGTCCCTAGCAATAACAAACGCCAGCCTTCTTTTGGGCAGAGAGCTCGAATATGTTGAGCAGGGATACATTGAGATTGAAAATGGCAAGATAAGGAGCACCGCTGCTGGTAGTTACAAGGGTTCCGGCAAGAAGCTGGATGCAAAGGGATTCATGGTCATACCAGGATTTATCAACGCACACACACACATCGCCGATTCAATAGGAAAGGATATTGCCGCCGGGCAGCGGCTTGATGCACGGGTGCATCCTGTGTTTGGTGCTAAGAAGAAGATTCTGCAAAAGAGTCTGCCAGAGCATCTAAAGAGCTTCATCAGAAATTCTGCAATTTTAATGATGAAAAAGGGAATAGTTGCATTTGCAGATTTTCGCGAAGATGGACTGGAGGGGATAAGGCTTCTAAAAGATGCAGTTGATGGTCTGCCAATAAAATGCATAACGCTTGGGCGGATAAATTATTACAACAGTCCGACGGATGCAGCTGGCCTGCCGTCTGAAAAAGGAGAGCAGGCTAAACAGGTACTTGAGCGAGCAGATGGATTTGGAATAAGCGGCGCAAATGAAAACACTGATGCTGCTCTTATGCAATACAGGCAGCTGGCAGGAAAAAAAAAATTGATCGCAATACATGCCGCTGAGTCAAAAGAGACAGTTCAATTTGCCAAGGTGCACACTGGCAGGAGTGAAGTAGACAGGATAATGGAACATCTCAAGCCTGACTTTGTTGTACATATGACAAATGCAACAGAAAACGAAATGTCGCTTGCTGCAAAAAGTGGAACCGGTATCGTAATTTGCCCTAGGGCAAATGGTGTGCTAGGCGCAGGCATTCCAAAGGTTGCCCAAATGCTCAGGCAAGGGTGCCTTGTGGCCATTGGAACGGACAATGTTATGTTAAATTCTCCAGACATTCTGAGAGAACTGGATTATACGTGGAAGGCATCAAGGGCGACTGAAGGTGAGATGTTAAAAGCACAAGAACTCTTGAAGATGGCAACTATAAATGCGGCGCAAATTTTAAGACTTAATACTGGATGCATAGAGGCCGGCAGGGCTGCCGATCTAGTATTCATTGACAAAAAACATGCTGACCTCTATCCCATACATGACCCATATGCTGCAATCGTTCACAGGCTGAGTCAAAGCTCTATTAGAGCAGTCATGATCAATGGGCGGTTTGTAGATTGAAGGTAATAATCAACAGTGCAATGACAGTTGATGGTAAGATCGCTACATCAAGCGGAGATTCAAAAATTTCTTCAAGGGAAGATCTTGTGAGGGTTCACAAGCTGCGTGCTTCTGTCGATGCCATAGTAGTAGGGATCTCTACAATTTTGGCAGACGACCCGCGGCTCACAGTAAGACTAGCGAAGGGTAAGAACCCATCTAGGGTGATAGTCGACAGCAGAGGAAGGATCCCCCTTGACTCTCAAATAATGCGCACTGCGTCCAAAGTTAAGACTATTGTAGCAGTCACGGATCAGGCACCCGAGGAAAAGATAATGAAATTAGGAGATATGGGTGCGGAGGTACTGGTCATAAGCGAAGGGAAAAAGGGACAAAGTGCCGCTGTGCCCCACGGCGTCAACCTTAAACTGTTGTTTCGCAAGCTGGAAAAGATGGGGTTGAAAAAAATATTGGTAGAGGGTGGAGGCGAGCTTAACTGGTCTCTTATACGCCTCTGGCTTGTCGACGAGCTGACAATAACAATTGCCCCGAAAATAGCAGGCGG
>Ga0114129_10014445_pt1 | contig 11253 bp, 10 predicted proteins | sample RhiMetdeltSRZDD1_FD_80071 | JGI IMG/M metagenome (GOLD analysis project Ga0114129, IMG submission 80071) | Populus rhizosphere microbial communities from Tennessee, USA - Rhizosphere MetaG P. deltoides SRZDD1 (version 2) (version 2) | ecosystem: Host-associated > Plants > Roots > Rhizosphere >... | reverse complement strand
TACCTCCAGCGGCATCGCGAGCAGGGGAAGCTGCCGGTGCGCGAGCGGATCGATCGGCTGCTCGACCCGGGATCGCCGTTTCTGGAGTTATCGGCGCTCGCGGCGTTCGACATGTACGACAACGAGGCGCCGGCAGCGGGCATTGTCACCGGGATCGGGCGGGTTTCCGGCCGCGAGGTGATGATCGTCGCCAACGACGCCACCGTCAAAGGCGGCACGTATCTGCCGATCACGGTGAAGAAGCACGTCCGGGCGCAGCAGATCGCGCGCGACAACCGCCTGCCGTGCGTGTACCTCGTCGACTCGGGCGGGGCGTTCCTGCCGCTGCAGGCCGAGGTGTTCCCCGATCGCGATCATTTCGGGCGCATCTTCTTCAATCAGGCGCGCATGTCCGCGGAGCGCATCCCGCAGATCGCGGCCGTGATGGGATCCTGTACGGCGGGCGGCGCCTACGTGCCGGCGATGTCGGACGAAACGATCATCGTCAGGGGGACCGGCACGATCTTTCTCGGAGGGCCGCCCCTCGTCAAAGCGGCGACGGGCGAGGAGGTCTCGGCCGAAGAGCTGGGAGGCGCCGACGTGCACACGCGCATGTCGGGCGTCGCCGACTACTTCGCCGAGGACGATGAGCATGCGATCGAGCTGTGCCGGACGATCGTGTCGACGCTGAACACGGCGAAACAGCTGCCGGCGGACGTCACGCCGGTCGAAGAGCCACGATACGATCCGAGCGAGATCTACGGCATCGTCAACGCCGACATCCGGAGGCCCTACGACGTCCGCGAGGTCGTCGCCCGCATCGTCGACGGCTCCCGGTTCGACGAGTTCAAGGAGCGCTACGGTGCGACGATCGTCACCGGGTTCGCCCGCCTGCACGGCTTCCTCGTCGGCATCGTCGCGAACAACGGCGTCCTCTTCTCGGAGTCGGCACTGAAGGCGACCCATTTCATCGAGCTGTGCAACCTGCGCGGCGTTCCGCTCATCTTCCTGCAGAACGTGACCGGCTACATCGTGGGACGCCAGTACGAGCGAGGCGGCATCGCGAAGGACGGCGCGAAGATGGTGCACGCAGTGGCCAATTCGGTCGTGCCGAAGTTCACGGTCATCGTCGGCGGGTCGTTCGGCGCCGGCAACTACGGCATGTGCGGCCGCGCGTACGAGCCGCGGCTGCTCTGGATGTGGCCGAACGCGCGGATTGCGGTCATGGGCGGCGAACAGGCCGCCGGCGTGTTGACGACGGTCAAGCGCGAGCAGCTTGCGCGCGAGGGCAAGCCGTTCAGCGCGGAGGAAGAGGACGCGATCCGACAGCCGATCCTGGACAAGTACGAGCACGAAGGGTCGCCGTACTATTCCACGGCGCGCCTCTGGGACGATGGGATCCTCGATCCCGCGCAGACGCGATCGGCGCTGGCGCTCGGACTGGCCGCGGCTTTCAACGCACCGATACCAGACCCGCGTTTCGGCGTGTTTCGGATGTAGAACTTCTCACCACGTCATGACATACCGATACCTCGACGTTCGACGCGACGGTCCCGTCGAGTACCTGACCCTCAACCGCCCCGACGTGCGCAACGCCTTCAACGAGGACGTCATCGCGGAGCTCACGCATTGGGCGGCGGCGATCGGCGATGCCTTCAACGAGCGGACCGTCCGCGCGGCTGTTCTGGCCGGCGCGGGCAAAGTGTTCAGCGCCGGCGCCGACGTAGCCTGGATGTCGAAGATGGTCCGCTACACGGAGGAGGAAAACCTGCGCGACGCAACCGCCATGTCGCGCATGTTCGCGGCGCTCGACGCTACCGCAGTACCGCTCATCGGCCGCATTCACGGGGCGGCCCTCGGCGGCGGGTGCGGCCTCGCGGCGGTCTGCGACGTCGTCGTCGCCGAGGAGCAGACCGTGTTCGGGTTCACCGAGGCGAAGCTCGGGATTCTGCCGGCGGTCATCTCGCCGTTCGCGCTCGCGAAGATCGGTCGATCCGCGGCGCGGGAGCTGTTTCTGACGGGCGCACGCTTCTCCGCCGCCCGCGCCAAGGAGATCGGTCTGGTCCACGCCGTCGTCCCGGACGTGGAGCTCGACGATGCCGTCGATCGGTTCGTGCGCGAGCTGCTGTCGGCGGGCCCCGAAGCGGTGGCAGCGGCCAAAGCGCTCATTCCGCAGGTGTGGCCGCGGACGGTCGACGAGGCGATGGCGATCACGTCGCGCGCGATTGCCGCGCGACGGGTGTCGGCGGAGGGTCAGGAAGGGTTGACCGCGTTCCTGCAGAAGCGCAAGCCGTCGTGGAGCGCCTGACGTGCCCCGAATCGCGCGCCTGCTGATCGCGAACCGCGGCGAGATCGCGCTCCGTATCATTCGCGCGTGTCGCGAGATGGGAATCGAGTCGGTGGCGGTCTATTCCGACGTGGACCGCGCCTCGCCGCACGTGGCGGCCGCCGATCTCGCGGTCCGCATCGGTCCCGCTGCCGCGGCCGAGAGTTACCTGTCCATCTCTCGGATTCTCGAGGCCGCGCAAGAAACGGGCGCCGACGCGGTCCATCCCGGCTACGGGTTCCTGTCCGAGAACGCGGCGTTCGCGGATGCCTGCGAGCGCGCCGGCCTGATCTTCGTCGGCCCGCCGGCGGCGGTCATCGCCAGAATGGGATCCAAGATCGAGGCGCGACGGCTGATGGATGCGGCCGGCGTGGCGGTCGTGCCCGGCGAGACGCCCGGCGATCAGTCCGACGCCGGCATCCGCCGCGCGATCGAACGGATCGGACGTCCCGCGCTCGTCAAGGCGTCAGCCGGCGGCGGCGGCAAGGGAATGCGGCGCATCGACGCGGACACCGACGCAGACGAGGCGATCCGCGGCGCGCGGCGCGAGGCGCAGGCGGCGTTCGGCGACGGCACGCTGTATGTCGAGCGCGCACTCGAACGGCCGCGGCACATCGAAGTGCAAATCTTCGCCGACGCGCACGGACACGTCATCCACCTGTTCGAGCGCGAGTGCTCGGTGCAGCGCCGGCACCAGAAGATCATCGAGGAAAGCCCGTCGGCGGCTGTGGCGCCGGGGCTGCGCGAGCGCATGACGTCGGCAGCCGTCGCTGCGGCGCGCGCCGCCGATTACCGGAACGCCGGGACGATCGAGTTCCTGGTCGAGGGATCCGGCGACGCCGCGACGTTCTTCTTCCTGGAGATGAACACGCGGCTCCAGGTCGAGCATCCGGTCACCGAGGAAGTCACCGGCGTCGACCTCGTCCGCGCGCAGCTGGCGGTTGCGTCGGGCGATCCGTTGCCATGGCTCGATCGATCGCTCCAGCTGCAGCGCCACGCGATCGAAGCGCGGGTGTATGCCGAAGATCCCGGGCGCGGATTCCTGCCGCAGGCGGGTTTGCTGCTGCTCTATCGCGAACCGCGCGCGCCGGGCATTCGCGTCGACGCAGGCGTGGTCGAAGGCGGCGCCGTCTCGCCGCACTACGACCCGATCATGGCCAAGGTCATCGCGTCGGGCGAGACGCGATCGATCGCGCTCGCGCGCCTGTCGGCCGCGCTCCGCGAGTATCCGATCCTCGGAATCCACACCAACGTGCCGTTCCTGCTCCGCGTCCTGGAGCATCCCGATTTCGTGGCGGGCCGGATCGACACCACCTGGCTCGATCGCGAGGCCGACGCGCTGGCCCGCAATTCGGACGGGGAGATCCCCGCATTCGTCCGCGCGGCCATGGAGACTGCGGCGGCGGGAGCGGCGGTGCGGGAAACGCAGGCGTCGACGCCCGATCCGTGGCGGACGTTGACCGCCTGGCGCGGCTGATGGCGGAGCCGAAGGCGACGCCGATTGGGCCTGGCGTCGTCCAGGTCGTGCACGATGGGCGCGCGGATATCGTGTACGTGGCGGGAACGTCCGACGATCGCTGGGCCTTCTCGAACGGCCGCGTGTATCGCGAGACGGCGGCTCCGGAATCGCCCGCGAAGACACGCTCCGGATCGCGCCCGCACGTGTCGCAGGCGTTGTCGGCGCCGATGCCGGCAACGGTCGCGTCCGTCTCCGTACAACCTGGCGCACGCGTCAGGAAAGGCGACACGATTCTCGTGCTGGAGGCCATGAAGATGGAGCTGCCGCTGCGCGCGCCGGCTGACGCGCAGGTCGTCGCCGTGAACTGCCGCGTCGGCGAACTGGTCCAGCCCGGGACGCTGCTCGTCGAATTGGAATGATGGACATCCGCGGACGCCGCATCACCATCGTCGAAGTCGGTCCGCGCGACGGGCTGCAGAACGAGCACGCGTCGATCGCGACGGCGGACAAGATCGCGTTCGTCGATCGCCTGAGCGCCGCGGGTCTGCCGGTGATCGAGGTGTCGGCGTTCGTGAGCCCGAAGTGGGTGCCGCGGATGGCCGATGCGGCGGACGTGTTCGCCGGCATCACGCGCAAGCCCGGAACGCGCTACACGGCGCTGGTGCCGAATCTCGCCGGCCTCGACCGCGCGATGGCCGCGCGCGTCGACGAGATCGCCGTGTTCGCCGCGTCGACCGAGACCTTCAGCCGGAGGAACATCAACCAGTCGATCGACGAGTCGCTCGACGTCTATCGTCAGGTCGCCGATCGGGCGCGCACGGCCCGCGTGCGCGTTCGCGGGTATCTGTCGACGGCCTTCGGCTGCCCCTTCGAGGGCGACGTCGCGCCCGCGAAAGTGGCCGAGATCGCCGCGCGGCTGATCGACATCGGCGTCTTCGAGGTGGCAGTCAGCGACACGATCGGCATCGCCCATCCGGGCCAGGTGCCGCGCGTCCTCGACGCCGTCCTGACGCGTGTCCCCGTGTCGCAAGTCGCTCTCCATTTTCACGACACCCGCGGCACCGCGCTCGCCAACGTCCTCACCGCGCTGCCGTACGGCATCACGACATTCGACGCGTCGGCCGGGGGGCTGGGCGGCTGCCCGTACGCGCCCGGCGCCGCCGGCAACCTCGCGACGGAGGATCTCGTGTACATGTTGCAGGGGCTTAGCGCCGAAACGGGCGTCTCGCTGGACGTCCTGTCGGAGGCGTCTGTCTTTATGGAAGGAAAGCTCGATCACCGGCTGCCGTCGCGCTACGCGCAGGCAGTTCGCGCCGCGAAGTTCTGAGCTTGAAGTGCCGGGTTCTACGTTCTGAGCTCGGAGCGGAGTTCCGGCTCGGCCTCCTGTAGCGCCTTCACGACCTCTTCGAACGGGACCATGTTGATCGCGTCGTAATCGGCCGGGCACCCGAACTCACGCGGCTGCGGCGCCGTCGGATTTCCGAGCGTGACACACAGGCCGCAGCCGATGCACAGATCCGCACGCACGGCGCACACCATGCGGCCGTCGCGATCCGGCTCCTCGACGATGCAGCCGGCCACCGGGCATGCCGCCTGACAGATCGAGCACGAGAAGGCGCCGAAGCAGCGATCCGGATCGATCACCGCGATCGTCTTCGGGGCCTTCTTGCGCGGCCCGCCCATCATCTTGGTCCACATGGACCGAGATTATACCGAATCTAGCCGGCGCGCAGCAGCCGCTCGCTCAAGCCGTCGACGAGCGCACGGTCGGTCGGAGGAAGGTCGGACAGGAAACATTCGATCGCTTCGACGATCACGCGCCACTGCGCGAGACCGGTGACGGCGCTGAGCGCGTTGAGACGCGCCTTCATTTCAACGGGAACGCGGATACTGAGTTGCGGATAGTCCTTGACCTTCTCACCCTCGCGGGCTCCGGCGGGCGGCCGACCGGCGCGACGACGTGTGGTTATTCGATTGTCGGACATAATTGGCTCAGGACGGCTGAGATGCGCCGACTCCGCTGCGCATCGGACACGTGCAAGCAAGTATTCCTCGCCAGCGAAAACATCACGTGGAGCAAGACTGCAAGGAAAGTTCCAGCGCGCCGACGCGGCCGGCGTACGAATGGTTACGCAATCGAGCGTCGTCAACTCAGACGCTCGGCGGCTGAGGTGTGTGAAGATTACGCGAATGTCGCCAGGGCGCGGCGTGGCGCTGAAGTTGCACTCCGACGTGGCGTGATCGCAGCCGTCTCTACCGACCGGCGCGCGGGTGGTCGCCGCGATCGCCGACGTCATTCGCGCAACGGACGCCGCGGCAACGATCCTCGATCCCAGTGGCGACAGCTCGCGTGGCTGTTTGCCGCTTATGCTTTGTTTCTCAGTATCCGTTCCGTGCCGCAGACGATCGCCAGATTCATGAGGCGCAGACATCCCGGATGATCGCAGCGCGCACGAACATCACGTGCGGTGCTTCGTCTTCCACTCCTCGCTGCCCCTGATGGCTTTCTCGACCGCCTGGCGCGCCTGATCTTCCGACAGGCCCTTGAGGCGATTGCGCAGGTACACGTCGAACACCCACACGCTGATGCCTTCCCAATCGGGCCGGCCGTTCAGCCACAGGCCGTCCTTGCGCTGCAGACCGTCGGGCGACTTGTAGAAGTCGTTCAGCCACGACATCACGCGCTGGATTTCCGCGCCCGTGCCCTCCATCGAGTCCGCGACGACGGCGCGGGCGCGCGTGACCGCCTGCGCCTGCATGTCGGCGACCTGCGCGTTCAACTGTCCAATCTGGTTGTACTGATGAATCACCAAGGCCGCGAGCAGCGCCGTGGCGACGGCGAGAATGCGAGTCAACATAGACGGGAATTGTAAACCGGAAGCGCCGCGTCAGCGGCGCTGAAATTCCGGCGCGCCGATCACGAGCCCGGTCCGTACGGCGGCCGTGACGCGCGGACCGGACGCATCCGCCGCGCGGCGCGTCGCGGGCGACACCTCGCCGCCGAGCGCGCGCGCGATCACGCGTTCGGCCGCGGCGTCGGCGTTCGCGTCCGCGAGCCGCGCGAGATCGACGCGCACGCCGTTGACCCGACCGTCGACGAGCGCCTCCGCGAAGTTCAGACGTGCGATGAGCGCACCGGTCGCCATCCACGTGCTCGCGCGGTCTGGATACCCGGTCGGCGGCTGACACTGATACAGCGGCTCGCCGAGCGCCGCGATCGTGCCGACCGTGCCCTGCGCGCTGGTCACGTCCGCGCCGGTCGCACGGAGCGCGCTCGCGACGAACTCGAACGGCGTCTTGAGCTTCGCGCGCCGCATCGCCGGATCGAAGAGCTCGCGCGACGTGACGATGGCCCGGACCACTTCGCGGAGATCGCCGCCGGTCCGCTCGAACACGCGGGCGGCGCGGTCGACGATGGACCGCGGCGGATCGTCGGCGACGAACCGGCGCGCCAGCTTGGTCGCGATGAACCGCGCGGTCGACGGGTGCCGCGCCAGCAGGTCGAGCACCTGTTCGCCGTCCTCGATGCCGCGTCCCGCCGGCAGCGCCGTTCCGAGCACGCGCTTCGGCTTGCTGTCGTGCGTGCGCGGCGTGAACTCGAAGCCGGTCCCCTCGCGCGGGCTCCGCATCGTCCACCCCGTGAAGGCGCGCGCCACTTCGACGACGTCGCCCTGGGTGTAGCCGCCGTCGACGCCGAGCGTGTGCAGCTCCATCAGCTCGCGCGCGTAGTTCTCGTTGAGGCGGCCGTCGCGGCTCAGCCAGTTGTCCAGATAGAACAACATCGCCGGGCTTTTCGCGACCGCGCCAAGCAGATCGCGGAAGCGTCCGAGCACGCGCGGGCGGATGACATCGCGCTCGAACTCGAGGACGACGGGCCGGTCGGCGATCTTGCCCGCGAACACGTTGAAGTGGTTGAACCAGAAGTCGACGAGCACTTCCTCGAGCTGCCGTTCGCTGTAGACCGCACGCAGCAGCTTGGCGGCCTGCAGCTCCTGCAGCACGCGCTGATTCCGCCGGTTGTACGCGGCTTCCTCGGGCAGCACCCGATCCTGCGCGATCGTCGACATCGGCTTGTCGGGCGACGGCAGCGAGGCCACGGCGATGGGAAGCGCCAACCCCCGAACGAGCGCGGTCGGCGGCAGACGGCCGGAGTACTGCGCCGACAGCTCCTGACGCGCCTTCGTCATCGGCAGGTAGTAATCGACCGCGAACGACCGCGCGTCGGTCGTCAGCGTCGCGAGCGCGCGCAGGCGCTCGCCGACGGCGTCGTCGGTGATCGCGTCGGGATGCAGCTGCAGATCGATGTACCGCGCGAGCCCGAGCTGACGCACGCGATCGAGGTCGCCGGGGCGCGCGCCGAACCCGAGGCGATTGAGCACGTGGACGATGGTCGGCGCGTCGGGATGCGACGCGGATCGGGGAAGCGACGGCCGCGGATTGCCGGCGCAGGCGGCCGCCGCGGCCGCGACGAGCGCGACGACCGCGCGCATGGCTTCAGCCGAGCGACTACTCGGCGGTTTTCTCGGCTTTCGGCTGCGGCATACGTGCCACTTCCGGCACGTTCTCGCCGAGCGCCGTGGCCAGATCAATCTGGTGCTCCTGCTCCTGCCGCAGGATTTCGCGAATGTCTTCGGCGATCGCGTATTCCTGCAGCGACTCGCATTCCCGGACGCGATCGCGATAATGGCGGACGGTCTCGTTCTCGTTATCCAGATCCGCGCGCAGCATCACGCGCGCGTCGTCGGACAGTGTAACCGGAAGCGCGGTCGCCGTCGGCATGCCGCCGAGATAATCGATATGGCGCGCCACGGTGAGCGCGTGCTGCAGTTCCTCCTTCGCGTGCGTGCGCAGCTCCTCGGCGATGCTCATGTACTCGGCGCCTTTGAGCACCTGCGAGTACACGACGTAGCCGATAATGGCCTGGTACTCGCGCGACAAGTCCTCGTTCAATCGATCGATCAGCTGCAGGCGGGTGATGGTGGGTTCAGCCATGCGCGCGTCCTCCGTCGTTCCAGTCTACGCGAAAGTCGGGGACAGCCCGGGGACTGTTCCTAGTCTGTCCCGGGACTGTCCCCCAGCTCGACCGGACGCCGGATTCGTTTTTGCAGTCGCGAGCGACCATGATCAAGACACTTCTCGCCGCCGTGCTGTCCGCGGCGCTGCTCACGCCGCAGACACGCATTACCCCTCCGGAAAACAAATACACGCCGGCTCAGGACGTCGAGCTTGGACGCCAGGCCGCGGCCGAGGCGGAGCGGCAGCTGCCCATCCTTCGCGACGAGGTCGCGTCCTCGTACGTGGAATCGATCGGCCGGCGGCTCGTCTCGGCGATCCCCGCGGACCTGCGCCACCCGGAGTTCCGCTACAGCTTCGAGGTCGTGAACGTGAAGGACATCAACGCCTTCGCGCTGCCCGGCGGACCGATGTTCGTCAACCGCGGGATGATCGAGGCCGCGCGCGACGAGGGTGAGGTCGCCGGCGTCATGGCGCACGAGCTCAGTCACGTCGTGCTGCGGCACGGGACGGCGCAGGCGAGCAAGGCGACCAAATACGAGATCGGTCAGCTCGCCGGCGCCGTGCTCGGCGCCATCATCGGCGGCCGCGTCGGCAGCATCGTCGCGCAGGGGACGCAGTTCGGTCTCGGCGCGGCGTTCCTGCGGTTCGGGCGCGAGTTCGAGCGGCAGGCGGACATCGAAGGCAGCCACATCATGGCGAGCGCCGGCTACGACCCGGTGGACATGGCCAACATGTTCAAGACGATCGAGAAGCAGGGCGGCCGCGGCGGCCCCGAGTGGCTCAGCGACCATCCGAACCCCGGCAACAGATACGAGTACATCACCGCCGAGGCGAAGATGCTCCGCGTCGAACACCCGGTCCGCGACACGCGCGCGTTCAACGACGTGCGAGGCCATCTGCGGCAGCTGCCGCCGGCGCTCACTTCCGAACAGGTCGCGCGCGACACCAGCCGCGGAGGCACCCTGCCGCGCGGCACGACCGGCAGCGCTCCGACCGGGGGCGTCGAGCCGCCGGCGAGCGACATGCGCACGTATACGATCGGCGACGTGATGCGCGTCAGCGTCCCCGCGAACTGGCAGGAGCTGCAGGCGAACAACGCGGTCACGTTCGCGCCGAACGGCGCCTACGGCCAGGTCGGAGGCCAGAGCGTGTTCACGCACGGCCTCGAATTCGGTGTCGCTCGCAACGAGACCCACGATCTGCAGACGGCGACGCGCGAGCTCATCGACTCGTTCGCGCAGAGCAACCCGCAGCTGCGGCAATCGTCGGGGTTCAGCCGCCTGAACATCAGCGGCCGAAACGGCTTGCAGACCTCGCTCAGCAACGTGTCGGAGGCCACGGGCCAGCCGGAGACCATCGTCGTCGCGACGACGACGCTCAGGGACGGCAGTCTGTTGTACGCGATCGCGGTCGCGCCGCGCGACGAGTTCCGCCAGTATCAGAGCGCGTTCCAGCGCTCGCTCTCGTCAATCCGCTTGATGGACTAGAATCGAGCCGGCCATGCGCCGGCTCCGCCTGTTTCTGTTCCAGCTCGGCGTCGCGTTGATCGCGCTGGAAGCATGTCTTCGCGTGTACAACCCGCTGCCGTTTCGCGTCCGCGGCGATCGAATCGTGCTGCCCGTGCGGCACGTCTACACGTTCGACAACAGCCGCGCGCCCAAGCTGGACCCGATCACGCGGCACACGAAGAACTCGCTCGGGTTTCGCGGGCCCGAACCGCCGCGCGACCTGGCGCGACGGCGATCCATTCTCACGATCGGCGGCAGCACGACCGAGTGCCTGTTCCTCTCGGACGGCAGCACGTGGACCGACGTGCTCGCGCGCGCGGTCGCATCGGTCGATCCCGAGGCGTGGGTCAACAACGCGGGGTTCGACGGACAGTCGACCTACGGCCACCTCGTTCTGCTCGACAGCTTCGTCGCCGGGTTGAAGCCGACGATGGCGGTGTTCCTCGTGGGCGCCAACGACGTCGGGCTGGAGGGCGCGACGACCTACGACCGCGCGCTGACGCCCGCCTCCGACGGCGGCGGCCTCGCGCATCGTGCCGCCGTGTTCGCGGCGAATCATTCCGAGGTCGCGAGCGTCGCCCTCAACACGGTTCGCGCCGTGCGCGCGCAGCACCGCGGGTTCGGTCACAGCCAGGTCGACGTTCGCACGGCGCCGCGCCTGGTGCTCGATGCGTCAGTGGTCGACGCGACGCTCGATCGGTATCGGCAGTGGGTGGACGGGTTTGCCGGCCGCCTGACGGCGATCGTCCGCGTCTGCCGCGAACATGGGATCGCGCCGGTGCTCGTCACGCAGCCGGCGCTGTTCGGCGACGACGTCGATCCAGCAACGGGCGTCTCGCTCGCGACGGTGCAGGTCAACGGCCGCGGCAACGGCGCGCTCGAGTGGCGGCTGCTCGAGATGTACAACGACGCCACGCGCGCGGTGGGCCGACACGCCGGCGTCCTCGTCGTCGACGCCGCGCGCG
>Ga0114129_10014444_pt1 | contig 11253 bp, 7 predicted proteins | sample RhiMetdeltSRZDD1_FD_80071 | JGI IMG/M metagenome (GOLD analysis project Ga0114129, IMG submission 80071) | Populus rhizosphere microbial communities from Tennessee, USA - Rhizosphere MetaG P. deltoides SRZDD1 (version 2) (version 2) | ecosystem: Host-associated > Plants > Roots > Rhizosphere >... | reverse complement strand
TCTACATCTCACCCGGCAAGCACGGTCGCATCCACCGCGACAAGTACCAGGCGCGCAACGAGCCGATGCCGACGGCGATCGTGCTGGGCGGCGATCCGCTCACGTTCCTCATGGCGTGCAGCGAGACGCCGTACGGCGTCAGCGAGTACGACCTGGTCGGCGGGATCCGCAACGCGCCGGTGAAGGTGGTCCGCGGCAAGATTACCGGGCTGCCGATTCCGGCCAACGCCGAGATCGTCCTCGAAGGCTTCGTCGACCCGGCCAAGCGGATGCCGGAAGGGCCGTTCGGCGAGTGGACCGGCTACTACGCGAGCGACACGCGGCCCGAGCCGGTGCTCGACATCCAGGCCATCTACCACCGCCACGATCCGATCATCCTCGGCTGTCCGCCGCTGCGTCCGCCGGACGAGCTCGCCCGCTATCGCGCGGTGACGCGCTCGGCGCTGCTGCGGCAGAACATGCAGAAGGCGGGCGTCCCCGACGTGCGGGCGGTCTGGGCGCACGAAGTGGGCACGGCGCGCATGCTCGTCGGTGTCTCGATCACGCAGCGCTATCCGGGCCACGCGACGCAGGCGGGCCACGTCGCGTGCCAGTGCCACGTCGGCGCGTACGCCGGCAAGTACGTGATCGTCGTCGACGAGGACATCGACGTGTCCAACCTCGACGAGTTGATCTGGGCGATGCTCACGCGATCCGATCCGGCGACCTCGATCGACATCGTGCATCACGCGTGGAGCACGCCGCTCGATCCGCGGATCAGCCCGGAGGACAAGGCGAAGGGCAACTTCACCAACTCGCGCGCGATCATCGACGCGTGCCGGCCGTTCCACTGGCGCGACAAGTTCCCGCCCGTCAACGTGCCGTCGCCCGCGGTGATGAAGAGGGCGCGCGAGAAGTTCGGGTACCTGCTCGAGTAGGAATGGCTCGGGAGCCGCCCGTGCGCGCGAGCACGGGCGGCTTGCGGTTTGGCGTTACGGACGGACGACCAGTCTGACCACCAGGGCAAACAATCCCGCCATCGCCGCGACCTGCCCCACCCAGAACAGAAACGACCATCGCAGCATCTCGACGCGATTGGTCGCCAGCTCCTGGCGCATTGCCCCAAACCCGTCGGCCATCCGGTTGGTCAGCTCGACGCGCATGCCCGCGACCTCGGTGGCCAGCCGGCGCTCGAATCGTTCGACGGCCAGGTTCAGCACACGCTCCTCCATTCGTATCAACTCGTGATCGACGAGCTCCTGCAGGCCCGCGGTCGCCGCCTCGCCGAGGCGCTCGCGCAGGGCCAATGAAACGCGCGTGCGTTCCATGACATCTGCCTTTCTCGACCTCGACGACGACGTTGCCATCGTCGTCGGTGAGAAGTCAAGGGGCGTGCACGCGGGGGCGGATCGGCCATCAGCCGCGTCGCCGGCGGCCCGGCGCTGAGGCGACGGTTTCGGTCGGGATCGTCTCGCCCGCGAGGAAGCGGGCCCGGTCGCGCAGTCCATAGACGCGGACCGCGTGGCCGACGCGCGCCACCGGCGGCCAGTCGAGCCCACCGAGCGCGCTCGCGCGCCCGAACCGCGCGCGGAACGCGTTCTCCTCCTCGATGTCGATGACGAGATACGGCGCGTACCCCTGCTCGCCGAGGAACGCGACGACGCGATCGAGGCCCGCCGGATCGATCAGGTTCCAGGCGACGATGGGCCGCTCGGCGTAGAAGTGCACGCTGCCGCTGTGCTTCACCGTCAGCACCGCGGCGCGCGCCGGCAGCCGGTCGGCGACGTACGTGCCCGCCTCGACGAAATGATGTTCCCAGTCCCGCAATTCGAACACGTGCCGCGAGGCCGCCGTGTGCAGCCACCAGGCGGAGATGACGACCGCGGCGATCCACGGCGCCCCGCGCCATCGCGGCGCAAGCTCCCCCACGCCGGCAAGGGCCGTCGCGCTCAGCACGATGAGGAGCGGAATCGCAGGCAGCAGGAATCGGATGTACCACCAGTCGTCGAAGAGGCGGTACGGCAAATAGACGGCGACGGTGGCTGCGGCGAGCGCCAGACAGAGCCAGGCGGCCGCTCGCGTCCGCGCGACGAACGGCGCGGCGAAGGCGAGCGCGAGAAACGGCGTGTGCGTGTCGAGCAGCCACGCGGCGTACCGACGCGCGTTCGGCGCGACGTGGGCGGTGTTGAACAGCGTCTCAGCCGGTCCGTATCCCGTCGCGAACGGCGATCCGTACATGCGCTGCTGCAATGCCGCGAGCACGAGCACGCCGGGCGCGACGCCAACGGCGAACCACACGGGCCTGGCGATCCTGCCTGTCCCGCCCATCCTGCCCATCCTGCCCATCCTGCCCATCCTGCCCATGCCGGTCGTGTCCGTGCCGGTCGTGCCCGTGCCCGGCGTGCCTGTCGTGCCCGTGCCCGTGCCCGTGGCGGTCGTGCCGGTGCCGGTCGTGCCTGCCAAAGCCAGGTAGACGGCGACGACAATCGCGAGGGGCGCGAGATTGGGCCGCGTCAGGATCGCCATCGACGCCGCGAGGCCCGCGGCAAACGGCCGCGACCGTCCTTCAGCGCTTCCGACCGCGAGCGCCGACGCGAGCAGCCACCACGCGGTCGCGGGCACGTCGGTCATCGGTTGAACGAGCTGGTACAGGAAGATCGGACTGCAGAGCGTGAGCACCGCCGAAGCGGCGCCGACGAGCGGTCCGCCGACGCGGCGTCCGATGAGGAACGCGAGAAACACCGCCAGCGCGCCGAAGATCGGCACCGCGAGGAATGGGCTGAGACGCAGCCACTGCAGCGCGGCCATCGCCAGCGGCAGGCCGGGCGGACACATCGCGACGAATTCGCCCGACGCCGCGGCGGGCATGTGGCCGGCGGGCGCGAACGTCCAGACCGCGTTCGGCCACGGCGCCCTCCGCGCGAGCGGCTCCTCGAAGCGCGTCGAGAAGCGCGCGAGCATGCGCGCTTCGCTCAGGTAGCAGGCCGAATCGGAACCGCCGGCGGCGTTGGTGCCGTAGCGCACGCCGATCGCCAGAGCCGCCGCGGCGGCTGCTCCGGCGATCCAGCTGGGAAGTCGCGCCATCGGGTCACGTACTTCACCACAATGGACACGAAGGACACGAAGGAAAACCAATCTTACCTTGGTGTCCTTGGTGTCCTTTGTGGTGAAGGCACAGGGGTCACGCAACAGCCGCGGGCGAGACGAACCGTCCGTCGCGCATCGCGTAGACGGTCGGAAACTCCTCGACGGTTTTCGGATCGTGGCTGACGAGAATCACCGTCTTCCCGTAGTCGGTCGCGAGCAAGCGCAGCAGCTTCGCGATTGCGGCGGCGTTCGTGCTATCGAGGTTGCCGGTCGGCTCGTCGGCGAGGATGAGCGACGGATCGTTGGCGAGCGCAAGGGCGACGGCCACGCGCTGCTGCTCGCCGCCGCTCAGCTCCTCGGGCCGCTTCTGCCCCTTCGCCTCGAGGCCGACCAGGCCGAGCAGGAGCCGCGCGCGCTCGCGGCACTCGGCCTCGGGCACACCGGCCATCACCATCGGCAGCTCCAGGTTCTCGAACGCGGTGATGCTCGGAATGAGATTGAAGAACTGGAAGACGAAACCGACTTTGAGGAGCCGGTGCTTCTCGAGCGCGCGCTCGTTCATCGCCGTGACGTCCTGGGTGTCGACGAGGATCGTCCCGGCCGTGGGTCGATCGACGCCGCCCAGCAGATTGAGGAGCGTCGTCTTGCCGCAGCCGCTCGGTCCCATGATCGCGACCGCCTCGCCGGTGCGCACGTCCCACGAGGTCTCGCGCAGCGCGTGGACTTCCTCGGCGGCCATGCGGTAATTCTTCACCAGGCCGCTGACCTTCACCTCGACGCCCTTGTTCTTGAAGAATGATTGCGCCATGGTCCCTTCGCTGTAAGTCAAAAGTTCAAAGTCAAAAGTCAAAAGTACTTTTTACTTTAGACTTTAGACTTTAGACTTTTCACTTCTCAAGCTCCCTGCATCCCCTCGTGCGCCGTGCTCCGGAACACCCACCAGCTGAATCCCGACGCGACGCCGACGAGCAGGACTATCAACAGCAGGACGATCCATCCGGTCAGCGCCGACACGACGAGGTGCGTCGGCAGCAGCTGGACCACCGTCCGGATTTCCCGCAGCCGCCACACGTAGTTCGCGAGGCCGAAGCCGGCGAGCAGCGCGGCCGCCGCGCCGAGCGCGAGGCCGACGAGCGCCGGCGACAGCAGCATCGCGACGACGAAGCGCCACAGCGCGTTCGGCGACGCGCCGCGGATGCGCAGCAGGGCGAGCGTCCGCCGATCCTCGATGTAGTTGGCCATCGCGATCGCGAGGATGGCGATCAGCGCCAGCGCGAGGCCGCCGACGAGATAGATCCGCATGTTGGCGAGCGCCAGCGAGATGTACATGTCGCTGCCGACCTTCCCCACCTCCTGCGCGAGGCTGTGGATCTCGAGCGGCGGGAACGGCGTCGCCTTCGCGATCGCCTGCTGGAACGCGGACGGGTCGGCCGTGCCGTCGGTCTTCAGCAGCACGATGACGCGCGGCACCAGAATCTGCAGCGGACCGATGGCCGGGTTCTCGGATCCGGCGACCATGTAGGCGTTGCTGTTGAACAGGTAATTCAGGTAGTCGACGCGCGCCTGCACGTAGCCCTGGCGATCGGTCACGCTCTTCGGCGGCAGGCCGGGGAGAAACGCGAGCACGCCGCCGGCATTGACGGCTACCGCGCGCCGCTCGGCGTCGAGCCCGAGCAGCACTGGCGCGCCGGGCGAGATGCGCCAGAAGTCCGCGACGGGCGGCGAAACGCCGATCTCACCGTTCTTCACGCGCGCGAAGATGTCGCCGAAATCCGAGCTCAGTCCGACCTTCGGCTCCGAGTACACGCCGCTGCGATACGCGTCGGTGTTGCCGAGCAGGTATAGCGGCACGCCGCGGAGTCCGTATCCCGGCAGATAGAAACTCGGCAGCACCGATTCGATCATGTAGGTCGCGTCGGTGACGCCAGGCAGCCGGCGCAGTGACGCGATCGCCTTGTCGATCTCGGGCCGCAGCGCCGCGAGCTGCTCGGACGCGTTGCCGTGCAGCCGATCGATGGTCACCAGATCGGGCGCGTTGAACAGGACCTGCCAGTCGGTCCCGAGCTGCACCTGCGCGCCGCGCACGGCCTTGTTCTCGAACGAGCGGCTCGTGATCACCGGATACAGGCTCACGCTCGACATCAACGCGACGATCAGGAGGAACGCGACCATCCGGTGCGGCTTGACCGACATGTGCCGCAGCGCGAAGCGGCCGAGCACGCCGCCGATCGGCCGCAGCACCGGCGCCATCACGTGCTGGATGCGCTCGCGGTTCGACGCGAGCAGCGTCGCGACGCCGTAGAGGAACAGCGGCAGCCCCAGGAAGTCGAGCAGCCGATCGGCGACGCGGAACCAGCCGAAGGTGTCGGAGATCGAGAACTCGAAGATCCAGCCGAAGAGCACGTAGCCGCCCAGCACCAGCGCGAGCTGCTGCAGCGGCCCGAACGCCAGCGACGCCTTCGCCGCCTCCGATCCCGACACGCGCACCGACGCCTCGAGCGGCGAGATCGTCGTCGCGTAGACGACGAGGCGCCGGCTCACGACGAGGGCGAGCACGACCGACACGACGAGGAACGCGAGGAAGACGCCGAGCTGCCGCGGCTCGGTGAGCACGCCGGCGGGCAGCCGGCCGCCTTCGTAGAGGAGCAGCGGGCCGACCGACCCGAACACGAGGCCGAGGAGCCCGCCGGCGAGTCCGCCGGTCACGATGCTGATGAGCAGCGCCCGCCCCATCAGGTCGCCGGAGATCCCGCGCAGCCGCATCAGGCCGAACGTGCGGCGCTCGTTCAGCATCAGCAGCCCGGCGAGATTCGCCGCCAGGACCCACGCCATCCACAGCAGCGGCAGCGCGACGAGCAGCGAGATGATGCCGATCAGCCGCGCGATGTTCTGCATCCGCTCGAGCAGCACCTCGGTCGTGCTGTCGACGATGAAGCTGTTCGCCGTGAACTTGCTGTCGGGTTCGTCGGTCTCCCCCGCTTCGTGGCTGTGAGACGGCTGGCCCGTGTAGACCTCTTTCGGAACGGGCGCGCGATCCTCGGCGCCGCGCTGCAGCCGCGCGTTCAGATTCGCGGTCCGCGCGAGCGAACCCGGAATGTCCCAGCCCGAGATCATCCGCGCGCGATCGATCCTGGCGAGGTACACGACTTCCGGCGCGTACTCGGCGAGCTGGATGTGCCCGGCGTCGCGATCCGACACGCCGGTCACTTCCTCGGGCACGAAGCCTGTGGCCACCTGATCGAACTTCGTCAGGATGTCGAACTCGTACGGCATCAGCAGAATCGCGCCGATGTAGGGGATGTAGCTGACCGATCCGGTCTGATCCATCAGCCAGCGATTCAGCTCGTCGCGATCGAGGCGGACGACCGACTGGATCGGCGTGCTGAAGAGAAAGCGCGGCTGATCCTGGACGTGCACCTGCAGGCTGAATTCGCTCGCGCCCTGCAGCGCGAGGAACGCCTTTCCCATCGCGTACTCGGGACCGACCAGCGCGAGCACGGCGCCGCGCCTGGCGCCGCTCGCGCTCGTCGTCGCCTTCGACAGGGCGAAGCCGAGCTCCGGCGGAAGAATCGCCGGATCGGACGAAGCGAGGAGACACAGCCACGGCGTCGTGAACGGCTTGCGATCGACCTGCGCTTCCACCTCGCCGCCTTCGGGAAAGCGGGCGCGCAGAAACGCGAGGCTCTCGACGTGCGTGACGCCCTCGGTCCGCGCGACGTAGTCGTGCAGCGTGCGATCGCCGTTGACCGCGCCGTTCTGGTAGACCGCGAGATCCCACGGAATGCGGCGCAGCTGATCGTCGACGTACAGCTTCAGCGCGTAGCGGGACGTGACGTTGACCGTCGCCAGCAGCGCGCCGACGAGGAACGTCACGACGCCGAAGGTGATGAAGGCGCGCCGGCCCAGAATCCCGAGCAGCCGTCGAATCATCGTGTGCCGGCCCCAGTCCGCTTGAAGAGCTCGGGGCGGAGGAACGTGAAGAGGCCGTTCCAGACGGCGTCGGGCGCGATGACCTCGCCATCCTTCGCGTTGAACGTCACGCCCGCCGGATGCACGATGCCCGTCGATCGTCCGCGGACGACCGATCGCGGCGGCACGTCCCCATCGTCCAGCAGGTCGTCCCAGACGCCGATGAACCCTTCGGCGCCGGTGTTCCACGGCGACGGCAGATCGACGTTCGGGTCGAGGCCGGCGCGCGGCTTGTCGACGTCGTACGGCGGCAGGTACTCGTTGTTGATCGCCGCGACGTAGATTTTTCCCGTTTCGGGGTCGAGGCCGATCTGGCGGAGCCGCGTGATGCCCGTCTTCGGGCCGGCGATGACGCGCCTCGGCGCCACATCGCCTTCCGCGGTACGATCGAAGATGAGCAGGCCGGTCACGCCGCCCGCCAGGCGCGAATAGGTCGACACGACGAGCAGATCGCGGATGGGATCGACGGCGACGCCGACGATCTGCAGCAGCTTGGTCTTCGGCCCCTGGATGGTCCTGATCGGCTTCGCATCACCGTCGGCGGCCCGCTTGTAGACGAGCACGCGCCGATCGCCGGGATCGCCGACGATGAGCTCGTCGTTCTTCTCGTCGACGGCCACCGTTTCCGGCCGCGACAATCCACAGTGCGCGCCCTGAATCGTACGAATCGGCGCCTCCTCGCCGTTGGCGCCGCCCCGGAAGACGACGACGGCGGCCGCCAGCGGATTGGGGGCGACGATCTCGTCATGCGTCGCGTCGTACGCGATGCCGTGCGTCGTGCGACTGAGCTGCGTCAGCTGTCCCTGGATCACCCGCGCCGGAGCCACGTTTCCGTTTGCCAGCCTGGCAAACGCCGCGATGCGCGGCTGGCTGACTCAATTGGGAACCAGGATCTCCTGGCGCTTCGTGTCGTACGCGACCGCGTACGGATTCCCGAAGCCGCTCGTCTCCTTGCCGGCCGGCGCGTTGCGCAGGATGCGCCGCGGCGCGACGTTGCCGGCCGCGGTGCGCGGAAAGACGAGCGCCGTGTGATCGCCGAAGTTGGCGACCCAGATCTCGTCCTTTGACATCGCCACGCCCATCGGACCCTTGATCCCGGTCCGCGCGCCGCGAATGACCCGCCGGGGCGCCACGTCGCCCGTCGCCGTGCGGTCGAAGACCAGCACCGCGTTGTCGCCGTTGTTGGCGACGATGATCTCGTTGTTGACTTCGTCGACGAACACGCCCATCGGCCAGTCGATCTGACTGAGCTTGCCGCTGATCGTCCGGAGCGGCGCCGCGTCGCCTGTCGCGTCGGCGTCGTAGACGGTGATCGAGGAGGGCTTGAAGAGCCCGCGCGCCGTCTCGCTGAACGCGCCGCCCGTCCGCTCCTGACGCGAGGTCGCCGGGTCGTACGCCGTGTACGACGTGATCAGCTCGGTCGGCCGGAAGTTGCCGTGGTTGGCGACGACGATCTCGCTGTGCGTCTCGTCGAAGTAGATGCCGTGCGGATCGGCCATGCCCGTGTTCTTTCCGCGAACCGAGCGGACTGGCGCATCGAACTTCTTCGCCTCGCGCTTGAAGACGACGAACATGTTCGGCGTCTGCACCGACAGCGCGAGCTCGTCGCGCTTCTTCGCGAACGCAATCCCCCACGACTGGTGCGGCACGTACAGCAGCCGCTTCGGCTTGACGTTCCCGCGCGCGTCGTAGTCGAAGACGACCATGCGATCCTCGACGTCGTTGTTGACGGCGAACAGCTCGCGGTGCGCCGGATCCATCTGCACGCCGGCGATGAACCCGATGCCGGTGTCCGGCCCCATGACTTGCTGGCGCGGCGCCGCCGCCTCCTTGGACGTCGCGCTGCCCGCCGTGCGGTCGTAGAGGAGCAGGCTCTTGCGGTTCGTGTCGCTCATCATCACGAGATCGTTCTCGTTGTCGACGACGATCCCGTTGAAGCTCGGATACGGATCGATCACCATCCGCACCGGCGGCATGTCGCCGCCGCCGGTGTCGGTCGATTTGGGGATCGCGATCTGGGCTGTCGGGGACAGGCCACCGCCGGAGGTCGAACGGAGGCCTGTCCCCCTGTCCACCCGCTCCGGCAGCACGCACATCGTCTCCGCTTCGTCGGCGGCCTGCGTCGAGGCGACGAACAGCTGCTCGACCGACGGCGCGCGTCCGGCCGGCACCGAGACGAGCCAGATGGCGGCGAGCGTCAGGCTGACGGTGATGAAGCGGCGCTGCATTTCAGTGTTCGTTCGCCGACAGCCGCCCGCCGAGCGGGTAGAAGTGCTCGTAGTTGCCGGCCAGCACCTTGTCGATGACCGACTTCACGGTGCGCCACGGATTCGGCGCGTAATCGGCTGCGTAGTCGCCCGGCGCATTGAGGCCCGGAATTTCAGGCCGCCAATCCTCGGCGAGGAGCTGATCGGGGCTGCCGTAGCGCGAGGCGAGCGCGCGCACTTCCGGATTGTCCAGACTCTGGAGCCGGCCGCTCTCGATGATCTTGACCCACCGATCCGCGTTCCGCAAGTGAACCTGGTAGGTCGAGAAGTAGGTGTGCGTGTGGAAGCCGTGATCGGCCGGCATGTTGTACTTGCGCGTAAACTGCACGAGCTTCTCCGAGTGCGTCGGCTCGTTCGGATCGTGATGGAGCGTGACGCCGATGCCCCAGTGCAGCACGCCCGATCGCAGCCGCTCCGGAATCGCCGTGCCCTCGTCGAGGCCGGCCGGATTTCGGAACGCTTTCGGGTGCGTGCCCATGCCGATCTCGTACATCCACCAGTAGCCGTGATGGTTGTCATTGTGGAACGGCCAGACGAGATCGTTGATCTGCGGCAGCTGTTTGAGCTCGCGCAGGGCATCGCCGTAAGTCGATCCGCCCTTCGCGTCGGCGAGGTAGCCGCCCTCGAGATGCACTTCCCAGCGCGGAAAGAAGCCGGTGTGGTTGACCGTTCCGGCGATGACGCCGTTCAGGAGCGCCATCGGCTCGCGCGGCAGCCACTCTTTCTGAAACGAGGGGTAGTCGACGACCGAGTAGCCGAACCGGCCGGTCGCCTGGTTCGGGAACATATAGAGATGTCCGCGCTGATAGACGCCGCGGGCCCAGTTCTTCGCCTGCTCCTCGCTGATGTCCGCCCAGACGTCGGTGCCTTCCGGATCCTTCACCGTCATCCTGTCGACGTGCACGAGCGGCTCCACCGTCTGATCTTCGGCGAGCTGCCAGACGTCGCCCGGGTACTGCCCCAGCGCGCTCATCACGTCCCACCGGTTGTCGACGACGAAGAGGCCGAGGAGCTTGTTCTCCATCGGGTGCATGAAGCGGCGCAGGAACGTGCCGCCGCCCTTGCCCCAGAAGATCCCGCGGACCTCCGGATGTTTCTGCAGATACGCCTGCAGTCCCTTGCCGATGTTCGCGCCGAGGAGCTTCTGCTGGACTTCTTTCAGATGCGGCGAGAGCTCGCGGCTCTTCGGGAACAGCTGGTCGGCGAGATCCGGACGCCGCTCGCGCAGCCACGTCTTGACGGCGTCGGGATTCGGGAAGTTCGACTCGACCCACGTCGTCGCCTCCATGTAGCCCTGTTCGGCCGTGAAGGATCGCTTGAGCCGTCGGAACTCGAGCGCGTCCTCGCGGCTGACGCCGACCGCTTCGTACTCCTGCAGCAGATTGACCTTGACGCCGCGCTCTTCCATCGCACGCTTGACGGCCTCGATGATCATCGGCTCGGCGCTCGAACCGAGCACGAAGGTGACGGTCTCGCCGGGCTGCGCGATGCCGAGGCCGCCGCCCTGAAAGCCGATCTTGTTGCGGGCGAGCGGCCGCACGTGCGGCAGCACCTCGTCGACCGACGCCGGCGGCCTGAGGTACGACGGAAACCGAGGCTCCGGATAGCGGACCGACGTCGCGGTGTCGACCGCCTTCGGCGACGGCCGGCACGCCGCCGCGAGCGCGATCAGGATGCAGAAGCCGTATTTTATTGGTCTAACCATTCGTCCGGGAGTTTCAGTCGCGCGGCGGCTGCCTGTCAAGTGCTACCGCGGGTCCCACGGCAGAGTGGAAACGGCGGGCGGACGCGGCAGACCGCGCAGGAACGCGTGGATGTCGGCGAGCTGCGCATCGGTCAGCACTTTCGCGGTGTACGGCGGCATCTCGCCGCGCGGGCGGCGGACGTAGCGGGTGAAGCCGGCGAGCGGCAGCGGCGATGGGCCGAGGCGCGGGCCGGCCGAGGATCCCTG
>Ga0114129_10014443_pt1 | contig 11253 bp, 5 predicted proteins | sample RhiMetdeltSRZDD1_FD_80071 | JGI IMG/M metagenome (GOLD analysis project Ga0114129, IMG submission 80071) | Populus rhizosphere microbial communities from Tennessee, USA - Rhizosphere MetaG P. deltoides SRZDD1 (version 2) (version 2) | ecosystem: Host-associated > Plants > Roots > Rhizosphere >... | reverse complement strand
CAGCAGGCGCAGGGCGTCAACAACACGCTGGCCTATATCAATCTCGCCCTGGCGCTCGGGGGCGTGGGAAAGCCGTTCAGCGGCTACGGCACGCTGACCTGACAAGGGAACGGACAGGGCGGGCGCGAGCACGGGCAGAAGGCGGACCAGCTTCCAGGCTACCGGCACGTGGACGATCCAATCGCCCGCGAACAGGTTGCGGCGATCTGGCGTGTGGACTCCTCGACGATTCCGGGCCCGGGCCGGCCGGCCGTGGCGCTCATTGATTCGATTGGGACCGACGGCGGCGTGCGCGCGCTGCTGGTCGTGGGTTCGAACATCCTGGTGTCGGCGCCAAACGCGGTCCAGGTCGAGAAGCGCCTGAAGGCGCTCGACCTACTCGTCGTTGCGGATTTCTTCCTCTCTGAGACGGCGAAACTGGCCGACGTCGTCCTGCCGTCGGCGCAGTGGGCCGAAGAGGACGGGACGATGACCAACCTCGAGGGCCGCGTCATCCTGCGCCGCCGCGCGGTCGATCCGCCGGAAGGCGTGAGGACCGACATCGACATCCTTTGCGCGCTCGCGGCCGCGCTCGGCAAGCGACAGTCTTTCGCGTTTCGCGGCGCTCGTGATGTCTTCGACGAGTTGCGCCAGGCGACTCATGGCGCGCCGGCGGACTACGCCGGCATCACGTACGAGCGCATCGAGGCGGAGGACGGAGTGTTCTGGCCGTGCCCGAGCGCGAATCACCCCGGCACCCCGCGGCTGTTCGCGGATGGCTTTCCCACACCGAGCGGCCGCGCCCGATTCCACGGTGTGCCTCACCAACCGCCGGCCGACAATCCCGATGCGGAGTTTCCGCTGCACCTGACGACGGGCCGCGTGCTCGCGCACTACCAGTCCGGCACGCAGACGCGTCATGTCGACGAACTGCGGAGAGCGGCGCCAGAACCGCTCGCCGAGATGCATCCCGCGACCGCAAAGCTCCACCGGCTGTCGAATGGCGCGCGGGTGACGCTCACCACGCGGCGGGCGGACGCAACGTTCACGCTCAAAGTGACGCCGGCGATTCGCGAGGACACCGTGTTCGTGCCGTTCCATTGGGGTGACGCACAGTCGGTCAATCGCCTCACGAATGCCGCCGTCGATCGCACGAGCGGCATGCCGGAGCTCAAGGTCTGCGCCGTTCGAGTGAGCGCGGTTGCTGAGGATCCAGGCGCGTGAGCTCGAAACGCCGGCTCGTGGTTGTCGGCAACGGAATGGCGGGGGCGCGCCTCGTCGAAGAAGTCCTGGCGCGCGACGGTGGCTCGCGCCATCACATCACGGTGTATGGCGACGAGCCGTGCGGCAATTACAACCGCATCCTGCTGTCCAGCGTGCTGGCGCGAAGCCACGATCCCAAGGCCATCTTCATCAATCCGCTGTCGTGGTATGCCGACAACGGTGTCACGCTTCATGCCGGCGTCCGCGTCGAAGCGATCGACCTGCGCGCGAAGCGGGCCGTTGGAGCCGGCGGAACCGTGGAGCCTTACGACACGCTCGTCATCGCCACGGGCAGCAAGCCGCTGATTCCTCCGGGCCTCTCCTTCAAGCGCGGGGTCTTCGTCTTCCGCACACTGGACGACTGCGAGCGCATCCTGGCGTACGCGAACCGCGCGCGCCGGGCCGCGGTCGTCGGCGGCGGTCTTCTCGGACTCGAAGCCGCTCGCGGTCTCGTCAACGCGGGCCTTGACGTCCACGTCGTCCACCTGATGCCTCACTTGATGGAGACGCAGCTCGACGGGCCCGGCGCGCAGGTGCTCCAGCAACAGCTCGAGCAGATGGGCGTTCATGTCCATCTCGAGAAAACCACGACCGCCGTGCTCGGTGAGCGCGACGTGACGGGTCTGGCCTTCAAGGATGGCTCGACGCTCGAGTGCGAGATGGTGATCATCGCGGCCGGCATCCGCCCCAATGTCGACGTTGCTGTCGCCGCCGGTCTGCGCGTCCGGCGTGGCATCGTCGTCGGCGACGACTTGACATGTGAGGGCGTGGCGGACGTCTGCGCGATCGGAGAATGTGCCGAGCATCGCGGGCGCGTGTACGGCCTCGTCGCGCCGCTCTGGGAACAGGCGCAGGTCCTGGCCGATCGGTTGTGCGGCAGGAACGCGCAGGCTCTCTACATGGGCTCGAGACCGTCGACCAAGCTCAAAGTGGCGGGTGTCGACCTCGCCGTGATGGGCGACAAGGATCCGGTCGAGGAAGACGACGAAGTCGTCACGTACGCCGAGCCGTCACGAGGCGTGTACAAGAAGCTCGTGGTGCGGAACAACCGGCTGGCTGGCGCGATCGTGCTGGGCGACGGCGGCATCGTGCCGTCGCTCGTGCGGCTGTTCGGCGACGCGTCGGTCGTTCCGGAGAACCGCGTCGATCTGCTGTTTCGTGCGACGGCGGTCCCGCCGCCGTCGGCGGAGGCCATTGCGGACACCGCGCTAATCTGCAACTGCAATGGCGTGACGAAGGCGCAGATCATCGAATCGGTGCTGCAGGGCGCGCGCAGCGTCCGCGGCGTGAGCGAGGCAACCCGTGCCTGCACCGGATGCGGATCGTGCAGACCTGAGGTGCAGGCGATCGTCGAGCTGGCGTGCGAGGGACTGGCCTCTCCGGCGGTACTGGCGGCGGGCGAGCACGCCGCTGAACTGCCGGAAACGGTCGTGCCGGCCGACGGCCAGGTCGTCGTTACACACAACAAGATCGAGCGCTACAAGAGCGAGAAGGACGGGCTCGACATCGTCGACGAGATCCCGCACCTCGCCCGGGCAGGCTGGCAGGCGATAGACGAAGGGGATCGCGAACGGCTGAAATGGGCGGGCGTGTTCTTTCGCCGTCAGACGCCCGGCCGCTTCATGATGCGTGTGCGCATCTCCAACGGGCTGACGAACGCCGCGCAGCTCAAGGTGCTGGCGCAGATCACGAACGACTTCGGCGTCGGATTTGCGGATATCACGACGCGGCAGCAGATTCAGCTGCGTGGCTATGAAATCGAACACACGCCTGAGATTCTGACGCGGCTGACCGCCGTCGGGCTCGTCTCGCTCCAGACTGGTCAAGACAACATTCGGAACGTCGTCGGCTGTCCGGTTGCCGGGCTCACGCGCCACGAGCTTTTCGACGCCTCACCGATCGCCCGCGAGTTCACCGAGAGTTTTCTGCGCAATCGGGACTTCACGAACCTGCCGCGGAAGTTCAACGTGGTCATCACCGGTTGCACGGAGCACTGCACGCACGCCGAATCGCAGGACCTGGCGCTGACGCCGGCGGTCAAGTCGATTGAGGGCGAGGAGATCAAGGGTTTCAACGTGATGGCTGGCGGCAAGATGGGCTCGGGCGGATACCGCGTCGCCTCCGCGCTCGACGTCTTCGTGCCGCCCGAAGGGGCCGCGGAACTGTGCCGCCACATCACGCTGATCTTCCGTGACCATGGCTCGCGCGCGTCACGCACCAGGGCGCGCCTGGCGTTCTTGATAGACGCATGGGGCGTCGCGAGATTCAGGGCGGAGCTGCAGCGCCGCGTGGGCCGGCCGCTGCTCACCGGCGGCCGCGACGCACGTGGCGCGAAGACCACGGATCACCTCGGCATCGGGGCGCAGCACCAGGCCGGCCTCAATTACGTGGGCCTGGCCGTTCCTGTTGGTCGGATCAGCGCCGAGCAGCTCTTCGACGTCGCCCGCCTCGCCGAGAGCTACGGCACCGGTGACGTCCGCCTGACGATCGGACAGAATCTCATCATCCCCAACGTGCCCGACAACGCGCTGTCACGGTTGAGGGATGAGCCGCTGCTCCGCGACTTCCCGGTCGATCCGCCCGGCGTCATCCGTGGCCTCGTGAGCTGCACGGGAATCGACTACTGTCACTTCGCCTTGATCGAGACGAAAGAGCTGGCCCTACAGACGGCGCGTCACCTCGCGCAGCGATCGCCGGGCGGCCGGATGCTCACGATGCACTGGTCAGGATGTCCGGCTGGCTGCGGGAATCACGCGGCTGCGGACATCGGGCTGCTCGGCAAGAACACTCGGATCAACGGTGAAATCGTCGACGCCGTGGACGTGTTCGTCGGCGGTCGGTCCGGTCCCAATGCCCGCCCGGGGACGAAGATTCTCGAGGATGTCCCGTGCGACGAATTGCCCCACGTGCTTGAACGGCTGATTCCGTATTGGTCGGGGAAGCGGTCGGTTGCCGTGCGGCCGTCGAGCACGAACGCCGACTCGTCGTCGCCGGTTACGCCTCATGTCATCGCTTAGAGGCGCTCGCGTTGCGCTGCTCGAGGCCCGCATGAGCGGCGAAATGTGTGCGCTCATCGAGCGGGCCGGCGGCGTGCCGTACTCGGCCCCGGCCGTCCGCGAGCTGCCACGTCTCGAGCAGGTCCCCGCGATTCTCGACGCGCTATCGGCAGCCCGATTCTCGATCGCGGTGTTTCTGACGGGTGTCGGCGTGACGACCCTGCTGCGCGAGGCGGAGCGACTCGGGCGCCTCGAGGAGACTCGGGCGGCGCTGCGCGGCTTGACGATCGCCTGTCGAGGACCGAAGCCGGTGGCCGCGCTGACGCGCTATGACGTCCCCGTACAGGTCAAGGCCTTATCACCTTACACGACGAGAGAGTTGCTCGATGCCTTGAGCGGCGTCGAGATCGCCGGCAGAAACGTCCTGCTCGTACATTACGGTGAGCCCAATCAGATCCTCGCCGACGCACTGAGATCCCGGGGCGCGCGGCTCGAGGAGTTGTGTTTGTACGAATGGGTGATGCCGGAGGACTGCGGTCCGCTGACGGCACTCCTGAGCGATCTGGTCGATCGTCGCATGACGGCGATCGCCTTCACGAGCCAGATCCAATGCCGGCATCTGTTTCAGCTGGCGCGGGAGCTGGGAAAGTCCGACGACCTCCTCGAAGCGCTGATCGACGACACGATTGTGGCGGCGATCGGTCCCGTCTGTGCCGCAACGCTTCGGGCGTACGGCATTACCCCGGACGTCCTGCCGGCGCAGCCGAAGATGGGGCCTCTGGTGGCTGCGCTGACCGATTACATCGAGTTGTTCGACGTCATACCGGGCGTCTTCCCGGACGAGCGCGGCGCCGAGACCCGCTGACAGATCGCACTCCTTGGCCGGCGCATCATATTTCTCATAGCCATCCGGGACTCTTGAGACCCTTTCAGAAGCGGCTCTCCCACACGCCGCGGCCGTATGTGGAGACGCGCAGATAGCTGGCGTCGGTCGGCATATACAGATCGGTCACGGTCACGATGGGCAAGCCCTGCCCGAACAGATGCCACGACGTGCCGCCGTTGGTCGTCTCGTACACCCCGATCCACGTCGCGGCATACACAGTGTTGAGATCGCGTGTGCTGACGAGCAGCTTGGCAATCGGCACGGGCGGCAGCCCGGCGCTGGCGTTCGCCCAGGTCGTTCCGCCGTCGATCGACTTGATCACACGTATCGCCGTCCCGATCGGCGCTTCGTTGCCGACATACATCGTCGTATTGCTGGCGTAGGCGAGCGTCGAGTTGAAACCGGGCCACGGCGCGGCGATCGCGATCAGATTGCGATTGTTGAACGTGGCGCCGCCGTCGTTGGTGAACCACAGATTGCCCGAGTTGCCGAGCACACCGAAATGATTCAGGTCGACCGGGCTGATGCCGATCGGGTGCGACCCCGCGCGAAGCGCCACACGCGTCGCGGGCGGTGTCGGCAGCGGTGTCTGGAACACGCTCTGCCAGCTCGCGGCGCCGTTCGTCGTGCGATACAGCTTGAAGCGCGTGCGATGGAAAAACGTCAACCCCGTCGGATCTGCTGACGCCCGCGGTGTCGCAAGCGACGTGTTGAAGTAGGTGGTGGCGGGATTGAAGAACTCGCTGATTCCGGTCCACCCGATGAGCCACTTCGCCTGCGTGTTCGGCGGATTCCTCACGTTGCGGATGATGAACGAGTAGTACACGCTTCCGAGCGTGACGAGATCGTCCGCCTGGCTCCAGCCCACGCCGAAGCCGTCGCCGCCGAACACCTGGTTGTAGGTGCCGCTGCTGCCGGTGCGGAATCGCGTCCCGTCATCCTGCAGGCCAATGAGCACATCGTCGGCGTGCTTGGGGTTGCCGGTCATCGCGTAGATCAAGTAGGACGAGATGCCGTCGTTTTTCTGGCTGCTGAATCCGTCGCCTCCGTCGGTGCTGACGAATAACCCGCCGTCGGTGCCGAACAGCACGGCGGGCGCGCCCTTCAACCTGGCGAACGTGGCGGCGTGATGATCCGCGTGCACGTACGGCAAGCCGAACTGCGCGAGCCAGTTCGTGATGATCCGCCACGTCGCGCCGCCGTCGGTCGACTTCGCCGCGCTCAATTGGCCGCCGATGTACACCGTATTACGCGACGCATCGTTCGGATCGACCAGCACCATCTGGTTGTAGAACGCCTGGCCGGCCATGATGTTCATGTCGGGCTGGTCGTCGTTCGGGTTGACCGGTGTCTTGCCTGCGAGGCCGAGCGCCGTCCAGTTCAGGCCGCCATCGACCGAGCGGAAGAGATCCTTTTGGGCGGCGTTGCCCGTACTGGCGGCGAACGCGTACACGACGTTGTCGCCCGGCGCGCCGACCGCGAGCGTCGTCCGTCCCGCTCCGCTGTACACGCCGCCGGCATTTGGAATCGCGACCCACGTTGCGCCTTGATTGGTCGACACCATGATTGAGCCGTTGGGGCCTACGGTGCGCGCCGCGAGCCACCCCGCGCTCGTACGTTGCAGGCTCCACACGAGGCCGTTGAGAACCAGCGAGTACGTGCCGCCGCCGTTGGTCGACCGGAACAATCCGGCATTCGTGCCCATGAGCACGACATCGGTCGCGCCGGTCGTGTCCACCTTCACGTCTGGGATGACCGTCGACGGGCCGAGCTTGATGCCGCTCGACCACTTCTCACCGCCGTCGGTCGACTTGTACGCATACCCTCCGACGCCGGGGTCGAACGGATCGCCGGTACCGAGATAAATCGTCTCCGGGTTCTTGCCGAGCGCTGCGCCTCCTCCTGACGTGCTGAGGATCCCATCGGTCATCGCACGCCATTCCGGCCGCGGAGCACCGAAGTCGGTTGTCTTCCAGAGACCGCCGCTCGATGTGAGGACGTACACAGTCTCATCGCTGCCCGGATTGACGAGGAACGTCCGAACGCGGCCGGTGTCGGATTCGTTGACCCGAATGCCGTTCTGGATCCAGACCGAACGGTCGGGCCCGATGTTGGTCCATGCTCCGCCCGCCGGAACCTTGATCGATCCTTTCCCGGCCGGGCCGTATTGGGCGCGCTGATCGTCAGCGGCCGCCATCAACGCTTCCATGAATTCGGGCGAAAGGTCCCCGCCCATCTGCTCGCGATTGGCCTCGAGACGCGCCAGCGGATCGTCTTTCGTTTCGTTGTCCGGTCCGGCGGCTTTCAGGTCCGGCCGGTATGCGCTGACGTACGCATCGTCTCTAGGAATTGCGGTCGGTTGCTGTCCGACGATCGTTGTCGCGGCCGCGGCGATCACGGCGACGACACTAAGCTTCCACTTCATGCTGGCCCCCCGTGGTGAGATGAAGAGTGGTTGTCTCGATGGCACGACGACCCGGCACCCGCCGACCCCGCGCATGTCGGTTGGGCAGATTACACCGGGACGGCTTCCCGAAGCCGGCTTTTTTGCGCCGAGGTCGAGTGTGTAAGGGCAGTAAAGAGAGACGCTTGTCCCGAGCGTCTCAAATGCGGCGTAAAATGACCCCGACAGCGCTGAGACGCAGGATTATGTTCACATGGCGCATCTGGCGCTCGAGAGTGGGACGCGCATCGATGGTCGCGTTCTTCCTGATCAGCTGCATCGCGTCGTTGTCCAGCCTTCAGGCGCCGTCGCCCCAGGCGGTTCTGGATCAGTACTGCGTCACCTGCCATAACCAGAGACTTCATACAGCGGGACTCGCGCTCGACAGCCTGGACGTCACCAAGCCCGCCGCGAACACGGAGGTCTGGGAACGCGTCATCGCGAAGCTTCGGGCCGGTTCGATGCCGCCTCCGGGACGGCCGCGACCCGACGCCGCCACGTATCAGTCGGTGGCGGGCTGGCTCGAGGCGGAAATCGATCGCGCGTGGGTCGCCAGGCCAAACCCGGGCAGGATAGCCGCGGTCCACCGTCTCAATCGCACGGAGTACAGCCACGCGGTCCGCGACCTGTTCGCGCTCGAGCCGCGAAGCCTCGACATCAAGTCGCTCTTGCCCGGAGATGAAACGGCAGACGGGAGCTTCGACAATTTCGGAGACGTTCTGTCGATTTCGACGGCCCACATGGAGCGGTACCTGTCGGTGGCGCGCCAGATTACGCGCCTCGCCACCGGTCTTCCGCCGACCAGTCCGACGGTCGAGACGTTCGAGATTCCGCTGCATGTCGTGCAGAGCGATCGCCAGGACGAAGACCTTCCGCTCGGCTCCCGCGGAGGTCTCGCGATTCGCCACGATTTTCCGGTCGCAGGCGAGTACCTCATCAAAGTCCGTCTCCAGCGGCAGTATCAGGACTACATCAAGGGAATGGGGTGGCCGCAGCAGCTCGACGTTCGTCTTGACGGAAAGCTGGTCAAGCGATTCACCGTTGGAGGCGGAGCGCAGGGAAGACCCGCGGCTTCCAGCTATGCCGGCGATGGCGAGCCAGGGTTTGCCGGCGATCCCGAATGGGAAAAGTACATGCAGGTGATGGGCGATGCGGCGCTCGAGGTCCGCGTCCCCGTCGAGGCGGGACCGCGCATCGTCGGCGTCTCGTTCGTCAGAGAGCTGTGGGAACCGGAAGGCCTTCCACAGCCGTTGCAACGGGGCAGAGTGATCACCGACGACCAGGTATACATGGACTATGCGAGCGTCGGCTCGGTCCAAATCGGCGGTCCGTACAAGAATGCAGGGCCGACGAGGGAGACGGCCAGCCGCCGTGCCATTTTCATCTGCGAGCCGAGACGTCCATCGGAGGAACGTGATTGCGCGACGAACATTCTGTCGCGCATGACGCGACTCGCCTATCGTCGTCCGGCGACGCACGACGACGTGCAGCCGCTGCTCAAGTTTTTCGACATGGGTCGGCAGGAGGGCGGAACGTTCGACACCGGGATTCAGTTTGCGCTCGAACGAATGCTCGTCGATCCAGAGTTCCTCCTGCGTGTTCATAAACCGAATCCGAGGAACGGTGCAGAGGGCGACCGTGTTGCCTCCGGGGCGGCCACCAGGGTCCGCCCATACGCACGTGATATCGAACTCGCTTCACGGCTCTCCTTCTTCTTGTGGAACAGCATTCCCGACGAGCGGCTGCTTTCGCTGGCCGAGCGCGGGCAGCTGACGGATCAAGGCGTTCTGGAAAAGGAGGTCCGGCGGATGCTGGCGGATCCGCGCGCGACCGAGGCGCTCGTCGACGGCTTCGCGGCGCAGTGGTTGAACCTGCGACGTGTCACGGAAGTCGTGGTCGATCCCGAGCGGTATCCCAACTACGACCTCAGTCTTCTCGAGGCGTTTCAGCGCGAGACCGAGATGTTCGTCGGCAGCACGATCCGCGAGGATCGCGGCCTCGTCGACCTGTTGAACGCCGACTACACGTTCGTCAACGAACGGCTGGCGCGGCATTACCGGATTCCGGGGATTTACGGAAGCCGGTTCCGTCGAGTGCCGCTTGCGAACCACGATCAGCGGGGAGGCCTGCTTGCGCAGGGCGCGCTGCTCGCGACGACGTCATATCCCGATCGGACGTCGCCGGTGCTGCGCGGGAAATGGCTGTTGAACAACATTTTTGGTCTGCCGGTCCCGCCGCCGCCCGCCGGGGTCGACACGAACCTGGCCGAAACGAAGCCGGGAGCGCCGGCGACATCGATACGCGAGCGCCTGGCGCAGCATCGACGGGATCCTTCGTGCAACAGCTGCCATTCGGTTATCGATCCCCTCGGCTTCGCGCTGGAGAACTTCGACGTGATCGGAGGATGGCGGACGGTTGACGAGTCGGGCAGGCCGGTCGACGCTTCGGGCACCACGGCGAGCGGCGCGAAGGTCGAAGGGCTCTCGGGCCTCCGTGCGCTGCTGCTCGAGCGGCCCGAGCAGTTTCCTCGCACCGTCACCGAGAAGCTGCTGTCGTACGCGCTCGGACGCAGGCTCGAGTACTCCGATCGGCCGGCGGTGCGCAAGATCGTCCGCGACGCCGCAGCGCATGAGTACCGGTGGTCCTCGATTATTCTGGGCATCGTTCAGAGTCCTGTTTTTCTGATGCAGGGAGACAACTGACATGGCGTTCCTGACGAAGTCGTTGCCGCGGCGAACGGTGCTGCGCGGGCTCGGGGCAACGGTGGCGCTGCCGTTTTTGGATGCGATGCTGCCTGCGTTCTCGCTGCGCGGACGGGCCGCGGCGAAGCCGGTGCACCGCTTCCAGACGTTCTACGTGCCGAACGGGATGGCCATGGAGTATTGGGTGCCGAAAGGGGAAGGGAGCGCGTTCGAGCTCTCTCCCATCCTGGAGCCGCTGGCACCTTACCGGGATTCGATGCTCGTGCTCTCAGGTCTCAAGGCGAACTGGAACTACATCCATGCCGGCGCATCCGGATCGTTTTTGACGGGCACGGTCCGCGGCGGCCGGAACGAAACCGAAATCGTCGCGGACGTCTCGATCGACCAGCTGCTGGCCAAACATTTCGCTCGCGACACGCAGGTGGCCTCGCTCGAGCTCTCGATGGATGCACCGGCGAATGCGGGGGCGTGCACCGGCAACCTGAGTTGCGTCTACACGCACACGCTCTGCTGGCGCGGCCCCACGCAGCCGCTGCCGATGGAATGGAACCCGCGAGCCGTGTTCGAAAGACTGTTTGGCGACAGCGGCAGCACCGAGCGGGGCGCGCGCGAAGCGAGGCTGCGGCAGCACAAGAGCATTCTCGACTCGGTGACGGAGAAGCTGGCGAGCCTCAAGAAGGATCTTGGACCGCAGGACCAGACGAAGGTTGACGAGTATGCCGAAGCAGTGCGCGACGTCGAGCGGCGCGTGCAGAAAGCTGAGGAGCAGCGCGACCTCGATCTGCCAGCTCTGGAGCAGCCGCAAGGCGCTCCGCCGATCTTCGAAGATCATCTGGCGCTGATGTTCGACTTGCAGCTTCTCGCCTTTCAGTCCGATCTCACCCGCGTCATCTCGTTCATGATCGGGAAGGAGCAGAGTGCGCGGCCGTATCCTCAAATCGGCGTGCCCGAGGCGCATCATCCGCTGTCGCACCATAACGATGT
>Ga0114129_10014441_pt1 | contig 11254 bp, 8 predicted proteins | sample RhiMetdeltSRZDD1_FD_80071 | JGI IMG/M metagenome (GOLD analysis project Ga0114129, IMG submission 80071) | Populus rhizosphere microbial communities from Tennessee, USA - Rhizosphere MetaG P. deltoides SRZDD1 (version 2) (version 2) | ecosystem: Host-associated > Plants > Roots > Rhizosphere >... | reverse complement strand
GGATTCAGTCGAAGCAGAGCCCTTATCGAGGTTCTGAAGGGCGACTAACGGAGTTCGTGGTCGGAAGTTGGTGAAGGTTAAACGCCCCGTCAGGTGACGAGGCGTTCCGTAGCTAATCGGCTTTCTTCCGAATAAACGTCGGCACGTCCAGATCATCGGCACGTGCATTGATGATCGGTCGCGGTAACTCATCCGGTGGCCGTGGAATGTAACGCGGCGGTGGGACCGGCATGGCCGTTGAAGAGGCAGCGGACGCTACCGCAACTGTCTCCTTGTCAAAGCCAGTTGCGATGACGGTGATCCGCATCTCATCTGTCAAATTGTCATCGATGACAGCTCCAAAGATGATGTTAGCGTCATCGTCTGCAGACTCACGAATGATTGAAGATGCTGCGTTCACTTCAAACAAGGTCAGATCAGGACCGCCGGTGATGTTGATCAGAACACCTTTGGCGCCTTGAATAGTTGCCTCTTCTAGTAACGGAGAAGAGATCGCCTGCTGGGTCGCTTCGATTGCTCGATTCTCTCCAGTTGCTCTTCCGGCTCCCATCAGGGCCATTCCCATTCCCTGCATGATCGACTTGACGTCGGCAAAGTCGAGATTGATCAGACCGGGAACGGTTATCAAGTCACTGATGCCCTGCACTGCCTGACGCAGAACATCGTCAGCAACTCTGAACGAGTCGGACAAAGACACACCACGATCGACTGTGTGCAGCAGACGCTCATTCGGAATCGTGATGACCGTGTCAACACACTCGCGCAGTTCACGCAGACCTTGATCGGCCTGCTGCATCCTGCGCCGACCTTCGAAGTGAAACGGTTTGGTAACGACTGCAACTGTTAACGCATCCAGCTCAGTTGCCAGCGAAGCCACGATCGGCGCAGCGCCTGTACCTGTTCCACCACCAAGACCAGTTGTGACAAACACCATATCAGCGCCTTCAAGCACTTCGATGATCTTGTCAGTGTCTTCCAGTGCGGCTTCGCGACCTACGCCAGGGTCGGCGCCGGCGCCGAGACCTTTTGTAAGTCGACTACCAAGTTGAATTTTGATTGGAGCATGAGAACGTTTTAAGGCCTGTAGGTCGGTATTTGCGACTAAGAACTCAATGCCTTCAATGCCCGACTCGATCATTCGGTTGACGGCGTTACCACCTCCACCACCGATGCCGATGACCTTTATCCGCGCTCCGGTGAGCGGCGGATCATCATCAATGAAAATATTAATGCCGGTTCCGGGTTGACGAGTGTCCGGTGTCATAGTCAGTTCCTCTCTCCCAAAACGGGATGGCTTCCAAGGCCTCTTTCTTCTATGTTGGGCTTCTGGCGCCATCGGCATCGATATCTTGCGGACAATATCTTGTGCAACCGGGGCGCAAGCATACAACAACTTGTCAGAAAATACTACCAAAACGATTTCGAAATCTTGACACGAAGTGCGTTAACTTCCCTGTCGATCCGCGTCTGCTAATGCCTGTGCGAATCTCAGCTGCTTGAGTGCGGTAAGCGAGCAGCGCAAGACCTGCTGCTGCTGCCCACGCCGGGCTTTGAATGTCTTCAATCAACCCGCCAAATCGATCACGTTCGGGATAACCAAGTCGAACCGGCGCGTCAAAGACTTGTTCAGCGATCTCCGTCATGCCGTTCAGCAAGGCACCACCACCGGTCAGCACAACGCCACTCGACAACTGTCGTTCCCAGCCTGCGTCTTTGATCTCATCTGCAACGTGCATCAACACTTCTTCCGCGCGTGGCTGGAGAATGTCGCAGAGGATTTGTCGCGACAGTTGACGAGGCGGCCGGCCGCCGACTGACGGAACTTCGACAAGTTCACCTCGTTCCATTTCGCTCAGCGAACTGCTGCAAGCGCAACCAACTGTTCGCTTTATCTTTTCAGCTTCGGGAATCGGCGTTCGCAATCCAAAGGCGATGTCGTTGGTGAAATGGGAGCCACCGAGCGGAAACACCGCCGTATGTTGAACTGCACCACGTTGGTAAATGATGAGGCCGGTGGTTTCAGCACCTACATCAACAAGGGCAGATCCAAACTCCTTGTCATCCTCTGTCAACGAGGCTTCAGCAGCGGCCAATTGTTCCAACACCATGTCTGCGACGACGAGACCAGCGCGGTTTACAGCATTGATCGCGTTCTGACGCGCCGTAACCGGGCTCGTGACAATGTGGACCTTTACCGCGAGACGCGCCCCGATCATTCCCACCGGATCGTTTATTCCATCCTGATCATCGACGATGAATTCCTGAGGCAAACGATCCACAATCTCACGTCCGGCGGGCAGTTGAATCGCACATGCCGAGTCAATCGCTCTCCGTACATCTTCCGGCACAATCTCTCGATCACGGCCGGACACTGCCACGATCGCCTGCCCGTTGAATCCGAGGATGTGCGAGCCGGCCAGATTAATTGTGACCTCCTCCGCTTCAAGTCCGCTCATTCGTTCCGCTTCTTCAACTGCCTTCTTGATTGCATCAACTGCCGCGTCGGGGTTGACGATGACTCCTTTGCGTAATCCGCGCGCTTCAGCCTCGCCAATACCAACTACTTCGACCAATCCGCCCTCACCCGGTTCGGCTGCGATACACGTCACCCTGCTTGTCCCTATATCGAGACCAATCATGTGTTGGGTGCGTTTGCCCATCGAACAGTGCTCCTTAGTTGAGAGCTACGAGCGTCAAGTGCGTTTTTGATCCGTCTTCTTAGTCTGGGTACGACTCTTTTGATCTTTATTGTTCTTGTCGGCGGCTTTCTCGGTCCGCGCGCGATCGTCAGCCGAAAGCTTTGTACCAGTGTCGCCACTCGGCTCGGTTAGTTCACTGACATGAGATCCGGAAACCAAACCAACAATCGCATGCTTGCCTTGCGTCATGTCGATGTAACTAATGAGAGGACCGCGTGGTGTTTGTCGTTGAGAGTCCAAAACACTCAACGCTTTCTTTAGTCGCTGCCCGAGATCGCTGGCACCCAGTCGGACTTCAATCTGTGAGTCATCGCCGGCAAGTTGAGCACGGACGTCTCGAGTGTCAATGAGATTTACTTCGCTAACGCGTTCGGACAATCCCAGCGTCTCCCACTCTTTTTGCAACTCCATGAATTTTCTGGCACGCGCCTGATTTTCACTTCGCGCGGTCGCTGACTCCTGTTCATCCCACCCGCGAAGAAAGAAAGACGGCATTTGGTCGGCTGGTAACATCTCGCTCAGTTCAACCGCGTCTTCATCGACCCAAATGAAGCGTCCCGCCGAATTGCGGATTACGAGGCGAGGCTGCCGTTCCGTGATCCGTACACGGATCCCATCCGGCAGCACACGAGTGACGATTGCAGTTCGCACCCAAGGCAGTTGCTCAAGATGGGCACTCAGTGCGGTCAGGTCTGCCCGCCATACTCCCGTCTGACTAATGTCACGACGCACAGTGGCAACTATTGATTCGTTCGAGGCGCGTGAGACTCCACGGGTCTCAACAGTTTTGATCTGGAAGAAACTTGCCGAAGCTGCGGCGCGATAACCCATGAAGACCAGTACCGCAATGAACACTGCAAGACTCACCTTCAACGCAACGGGCACATAACCAAGGAGGCGTCGCAACCGATCTGCCCGAGTCACATTCGATTCGCGACGAGCCGGACGCTGCACATTGCCCGATCGACTCTTCACGGCAATGCCACTCCGATTCCCAACCTTTTGCGTTGTCAGTTGATCTTTCACGTTACTGCTCCTTCGGGCGATCCTCAGTGCTGTCGTCTTCAGAGGTTGGTTCATTAGCGCGCCAGAGTTCCACTTCGTATTCCAGCTCAATCCCCTGCTCACGTTTCACTCGCTCACGAATTTCTTCAGCCAGAGCAAGCGCATCTTCAGCGCGTGCGTTTTCCCCTTCTGTAACGATGAAGTTCGCATGAACTGGTGAAACAACTGCGCTGCCACGACGAGTTCCCTTCATTCCCATCTCATCAATTATCTTGCCTGTGCCGGTGGTGCTGGCCGGTGGGTTCTTGAAAAAGCAACCGGCCGAACGCGAACCGTGCGGCTGCGTTGCGAGTCTTCGCGTTTTGGCATCATCCATTCGCGCTCTGATTGCGTCTGGATCGTCAGGCTTTAGAAGGAGAATTGCGCCTAGCAACAGTTCGCCTTCTTTAAATGACGCGTGCCTGTAATTCCAGGTGATGCTGTTTCCCGGCACACTGACAACGCGACCTTCGCCTGCAACTCTCACGGTTTCAGCGACGGTTCCAATTTCGTGTCCGAAGGCCCCCGCATTCATCCACAACGCGCCGCCGACCGTCCCTGGAATACCGCCTAAACCTTCGATTCCAGACAAACCCCTGCGCGCAACGTCGATGCACAGACGAGGAAGCGAATAGCCGGCGCTCACTGAGACTCGTTCACCATCGAACGTCACTTCGCCCTTCATTTCACTTAGACTCAACACGACGTAATGATGATCGCGATCATCTGCAAGAACGTTGCTACCGGAGCCAAGCGGTCGCCAGCCGATGCCGGCTTTTTCGAGCTCGTAGACAATTGCTGCCGCTTGTTCTTCGGTTGTTGGCGAGATGACCCAGTCAATCGCTCCACCGACTCGCAAGCTAGTAAGCTCTGCGAATCGTTTGCCGCGTTCGGCGTTGATGCCGAGACGAGTTGCAATCTCTTCCAGCGCTGCATCGCGTTTTTGTAGTTCTTCAGTCACTGCACCGCTTCTCTGTGTTTCTTTGTGTCTCCGTGTCTCTGTGGTGATCTAGATACTTTGTTAACCACAGAGGCACGGAGACACAGAGACTCCTATACCGACTTAACTTGTGCTTGTTCTTTCAACAATCCAACCAACTGATCACTAACTCGACTCACCGTTCCCGCTCCCAGCGTCACAACCAAATCTCCCGGCTGCACGTAATCGCGCAGCAAAGTAGCAGCATTCTCGAGCCCTCCGATGTAACTCACTTCCTTGTGACCGAAGCGTTTGATTGCATTGGTCAAAGCTTCGGAATTAACTCCTTCAATCGGATCCTCACTCGCCGCGTAAATGTCACTGATGAACAACACGTCCGCGTTATTGAACGACCGTGCAAACTCCTGCATCAGATCGTGAGTTCTGGAGTAGCGATGCGGCTGAAATAGAACAACAATCCGGCGTCCGCCAGAGCCCAGCTTGGCAGCTGCCAGCGTGGCTCTCACCTCGGTCGGATGATGTCCGTAATCATCAACTACCAAAACACCGTTCACTTCACCTTTTGCCTGGAACCGTCGACCGGCACCTGTAAAGCTATTCAGCCCTTCACAAATCTTCTCGAACGACACCTCCAATTCAAATCCGACCGCAATGGCGGCAAGTGCGTTGTAAACGTTATGCATTCCCGGGACATGCAGCGTCAGATCACCAATAACATCGCTGCCGCGCCAAACACTGAACGTCGAACCAAAATTACTGTCATAACGAATGCCATGTGCCGAGACATCAGCCTGCGCACTCAGTCCGTAGGTCATTCGCCGTCGTTCAAGCAGCGGGATGATTGCCTGCACGTTCGGATCGTCCAGGCACAACACGGACGAACCGTAAAACGGGACGGCGTTCACGAACTTCGCAAAGCAGGCCCGCACATCATCCATGTCATGGTAATAGTCCATGTGCTCGCGATCGATGTTGGTCACAACTGCAATTGTCGGCGTCAACATGAGAAACGAGCGGTCGCTTTCATCGGCTTCGACCACCATCAAATCGCTTGTACCGAGATGGGCGTTCGAACCAAACGCTCCGACCACGCCGCCCACGACCATCGTTGGGTCGAGGCCCGCATGACCCAGCACCGTCGCAACCATTGAAGTCGTGGTTGTCTTGCCGTGCGAACCAGCAACGGCCACAGTGTGTGGTTTAAGTCGCATCAACTCTGCGAGCATCTCTGCACGCGGAATGACCGGAATGGACCGACGATGAGCCTCAATGATCTCAGGGTTGTCGTCACGAACCGCGGTTGAACGTACGACGACATGTGGTTGACCAACGTTCTCTGCGGAATGTCCCTCAAAGATCTCCACGCCCATTTGCTGAAGGCGATCAGTAACACCCGAACTCTTCAGATCAGAACCTGAGACACGAAAGCCGAGATTGACGAGCACCTCGGCAATTCCGGACATGCCGATGCCTCCGATGCCAACGAAGTGAACTTGTTGAATGCGACGGAACATCTATTTAGTCAGTGGTCAGTTGTCAGTAGTTAGTAGTGCTTTGTGCTTTGCGCCTTGCTTAGTTTCGGCCTGCCAGTTTTTCAATAATATCGACCGCTGCGGCGGCGGCGTCGCCGCGTTGTAGTTTGCGAATCGAAGACTCCATTGCATCGATTGCCAATGGTTGTTGTGCGAGTTCAATGATCTCTTTCGCAAGGCGATCAGCTGTTAGATCCTGTTGCAAGATCATTCGCGCTGCCCCTGAAGCCTGCAATGCCTCTGCATTTCTTCGTTGATGATCATCAGTGGCGAACGGAAACGGAATCATTAGGGCCGCTTTAGCGGCTGCAATCAACTCCGCGGTCGTCGTCGCTCCAGCACGGCAAATCACCAGGTCTGCCTTCGCAAAGTCCTCCACCATGTGGTTAATGTAGGCGCGAACTTCAGCGACGAACGACACGCTGTCAGCCTGTCGTACAGCTGCGTCTGAGAACCAACCAGCATTGCGATAAGCATCTTCCACTCTTTCAAAATCATTAGGCCCCGTTTGATGTTTGATCCGCATAGCAACTGAAGATGTTTTCAACATTGGCAGTGCAGCCATCATTGCCTCGTTGATTGCTCGCGCGCCCTGCGATCCTCCGAACACCAGTATCGAAAACTCATTCGGATTTCGGGGCTTTCTCGGAACCTCAAAAAACTCCCGTCGAACCGGATTACCCGTAACCACCGCCTTGCCTCGAAAAAATGGCAACGCTTCTTCAAACGAAACAGCGGCCCTGTCAACAAAACTCGCCAGCACCCGATTCGTCCAGCCCGGCAACGCATTTGATTCCATAACCAGCGTCGGCCGCTTGGTCAATGCGGCGGTCAGCACGACTGGCCCAGATACATAGCCACCCGCGCCGACGACCACATCTGGTTTGAACTCTCGCAAGAGCGACAACGTCGAAAGGAAACTCTTCGGCAATGTCACGACGCCTCGTGCACGTGCGACCAGACTGACATTCTTTAGACCTGAACTGTCAATGATCGTTAATTCAAAACCTGCTTGCGGAACTAAACGACTCTCCAAACCCCGCGCGGTTCCGACGAATCGAACTATCGCATTCGCATCACGTCGCATGATCTCCTGCGCGACCGCGATTCCCGGATAGATATGTCCGCCGGTTCCACCAGCGGCGATCAATACGCGCATTTCTTTTGTCAAAACCGCGCCGGCACTTCGCTGCTCGCCGCGGCCACTCTCAAACGCTTTCGCTCTCTAAGTTTGGTAGTCGCTGTCTCCATAATGCCTCCACTCAACGATCCGCTTGCGTGCTGCGAAACGTTAAGCAAGATCCCTACAGCTGCGAGTGTCGGCACTAACGAAGATCCACCATACGAGATGAATGGAAGTGGAATTCCTTTCGTCGGCACCAACGACAGCACGACACTGATGTTGAAAAGTGCCTGGGCAACAATGCTGGTCACAATTCCAAGACTCAACAACATTCCAAACCTATCGGGAGCCAACAGCGCCGTTCTAATTCCGCGCCAGAGAAACAGTCCAAAGACCGCGATGACGGCAACGCATCCAACAAGTCCCAACTCCTCGCCGATCACGGCGAAGATGAAATCCGAGTGTGCGAACGGCAAAAACAGCATCTTCTGCTTACCTTGAGCGAAGCCAAGTCCATTTGTTCCGCCTGACCCGACAGCGATCAGAGACTGAACCACCTGAAACCCACCGCCTTGTGGATCAGCCCAGGGATCAAGAAACGTAATCATTCGTCTCATGCGATAGGGCACAAAGATCAGCAGACCAATAACTCCGATCAGTGCTGGAGCTGCTGCTAGTCCCAGGTGAAGTAAGCGCGCTCCTGATGTATAGATCACAACCGTGAAGATGAGAGCCAACATCAAGGCCGTACCGAGATCCGGTTCGATAACGATCAGACCCGCTAACCAGCAAGTGATGAAACCGCACGGCACAAACGTACGCCAGAAATCACCTTCCTCTCCCGCACGTTTCTCCAGGAAGTACGCGAGGAAAATCACCAATGCGAGCTTCGAAAGCTCTGACGGTTGAATAGAAAAGAAACGCAACTTGATCCAACGGTGCGCGCCATTGACGCTGCCGAACGCAAACACGGACATCAGCGTCACAGTCGAGATGAACAACAAACCATAAACAACTCGACGCGTTTTCAGTTGCTGATAATTGAACTGCATCGTCAGCAACATCACGACGAGACCAATCCCAACCCAGACCCCCTGTTTCAAAACATAGTAGAACTGATTGTTGTTCTCCTTTTGAGCAATCATCGCGGATGCGCTGTAGACCATCACTACGCCGAAAAGTGCGAGCCCAACGGTCGCCGCAAAAAGCCATTTGTCTGGAGCTAACTTCTTTGCCATCTCACTTCGGGATCTGAGATCTCGGAATCAGAACGGGAGCGAAGCGACCGATTGACCGTGCCGCTGTGGATTGGGGGGATCAATCGGTCGCTTCGCTCCCGTTCTGATTCTGGGATTTGAGATCGATCACTTCCCCTTTAAAAACTTTCCCTCGGTGTTCGAAGCTGTCGAACATATCGAAACTTGCGCACGCAGGAGCCAACAAGATCACGTCTCCCGTTTCTGCGGCGGCAAAGGATCGTCTCACCGCATCTCGCATGTCTGCCGCCCGTTCAGACACTCCGTATTCACCCAACTCCCGTGCGATCGTGTCTGCGTCTTCGCCAATCAAAATGAGTTTCCGAACCTTTGTTCTAACTAGCTCTGCCAGAGGAGCGTAGGGCGCTTTCTTTCCTCTTCCACCCAGAATCAAGACGACCTTTCCGGGTTCACTCGCAAAAGCCTCAAGGGCCTTCAACGTGGCATCGACGCTTGTCGCTTTTGAATCGTTATAGAACTTCACGCCATTTAGCTCGGCTACAAATTCCAGGCGATGCTCAACTGGGTCAAACCGCTTCACCGTTTCTCGCATTGACTCAACGCCAGCGCCCGCTGACAGACCCACAGCGACGGCCGCAGCTACGTTTTCAACGTTGTGAAGACCACGCAACTTCATCTCGCCGGTTCTCAAAACCGCTTGATCTCCCGCAGACGTTCGCGCGATCAATTCGTCACTTCTAACAAACACACCCCGATCGAGTTGCTCTTTCACGCTAAACATCGTCACGTGTGAACGCAATCCCGTGGCCCACGACGACAGCGTTGGGTCATCAGCATTCAGCACAGCAAAATCGCTCGAGGTTTGATTCATGAAGATCCGGTGTTTTGCCGCGGCATAGTCATTAAACGATTCGTAGCGATCCATGTGGTTGGGAGTGACGTTAAGCACCACAGCAATGTGCGGCCGGAACTCTTTGATCGTCTCCAATTGAAAACTCGACAACTCCGCCACCGTCCAACCGTCATCCACCGAACTCTCAACCATCGTTATCAGTGCCTTGCCGATATTGCCTCCCACTTGCACCTTGAAGCCCGCGTCCTTCAGTAGCTCGCCAATCAAGGACGTCGTCGTTGTCTTGCCGTTGCTGCCTGTGATCGCAACTACTCGTCCCTTCAAGAATCGATAGGCTAATTCAACCTCACCAATGACCTCGGCTCCTGCACGTTCGGCATAACGAATCGGGATGATGTTCGCTGGAACACCCGGGCTAACCACGACCAGGTCCAGCTGATCCAGGAGCCACATCGGAGGCTCACCTGGAAGTAGTCCAACGCCTGCGTCCTTCAAAGCCAGTGCGGCTTCAGACCACTTATCCAGTGGTTTCTGATCGTTGAGCGCTACGATTGCGCCCCTTGCTGTCAAGAACTGCGCCGCCGCGATCCCGCTTCGGGCTGCACCGATTATCAAAACTTTCTTCCCTGCGAGATCCATTTATCCATGTCCGATATGCTTTAGCTTGTCGTGTGTTCGATTAGAGAGCCCTTGGTGATCAATCAAAACTGTCGAAGCGCACGCTTTGATTTCATGGTTAGTGTTGGTCACCTCACGACAAGCTAAAGCATATCGGACATTCATTCACCTCAGTTTCAATGTCGATAGACTCAACAGCGCAAACAATATTGCCAGGATCAAAAATCGAAAGACGATCTTCGGCTCCTTCCAATCCTGCATTTCGAAGTGATGGTGGAGAGGAGTCATCTTAAAGAGCCGGCGGCCCGTGCCGGTCGTGCGCTTGGTCATTTTGAAGACGCCAACCTGAAGCATCACTGACATCGCTTCAATCACAAAAACGCCGCCCACCATCAACAACATGAATTCCTGTTTGGTGAGTACTGCAACGGTGCCCATCGCACCACCGATCGCCAGGCTTCCAACATCACCCATGAACACTTCTGCCGGCGGAGCGTTGTACCAGAGGAACCCAAGACTGGCGCCGGCCATCGCACCACAAAAGACCGTTAACTCCGCGGCTTCCGGACGATGCGTCAAATCAAGATACTGTGCCCATCGTTTATCACTGCTCAAATATGTGAATCCGGTAAGTGCAGTCATCGCGATGAAAGTTACGCTGATCGCCAACCCATCAAGTCCATCGGTCAAGTTCACCGCATTCGACGAGCCGAGCAGAACTATTACGATCAAACCAAGGTAAAGATACGGCCCTATGAACGTCTTACCATTCGGGTCAGCAGTGAACTTCAAAAAGGGAATACTGATATTCCATGAGTAGTCGCTGGCCCAGAGCCTCGTTGATAAGAAGAGAACTCCCCAAACAGCCAACGCGATGGCGAATTGTGCTAACAGCTTTTGCCGGCCTGTTAGTCCGAGACTCCGCTTCTTCGCCATCTTTGAATAATCATCCGCGAATCCTATTAGGGCGAATAATGCGGTCGCGATTAGTGTGGTCCAGATGTAGATTCCGTTTAGCCTCGCCCAGAGAAGCGTCGAGATTAGAACTGAACTTACAATCAGAACGCCTCCCATAGTAGGAGTGCCGCGCTTGACCATGTGCGCTTGCGGGCCTTCCTCCCTGATTTGCTGACCCACATCCCAGCGTTTCAACGCCTCGATTAATCGGCCACCAAAGAACAACGAAATCAGAAGCGCGGTAATGGTGGCGTATGCCGTACGGAAGGTT
>Ga0114129_10014440_pt1 | contig 11255 bp, 9 predicted proteins | sample RhiMetdeltSRZDD1_FD_80071 | JGI IMG/M metagenome (GOLD analysis project Ga0114129, IMG submission 80071) | Populus rhizosphere microbial communities from Tennessee, USA - Rhizosphere MetaG P. deltoides SRZDD1 (version 2) (version 2) | ecosystem: Host-associated > Plants > Roots > Rhizosphere >... | reverse complement strand
GGTTGAACGGAGCGATGCCGAAGGCGAGCGGTTGAACGGCTTGAACGTTTTGAACCTTCCCTGCTCTGTTTTTGGTAGTTTTCTTTAACCTCTAACCCGCTCTATCTCGGCGCCCAACTGAGAGAGCTTTTTTTCAATCTGTTCGTAGCCGCGATCGAGGTGATATACCCGGGAAACTTCCGTAGTGCCGTTGGCGACCAAGCCGGCCAGAACCAGCGCTACGCTGGCGCGTAGGTCGCTCGCCATCACCGGCGCGCCCGAGAGCTCGCGCACACCGCGTATGACTGCGCGATTTGCTTCTAGCTTGATGTGCGCGCCCATGCGGTCCAACTCCTGCACGTGCATGAAACGATTCTCGAATATCGTTTCGGTGACGACGCTCACGCCCTCGGCGACGGCCATCAGCGCCATTATCTGCGCCTGCAGGTCAGTGGGAAATCCGGGATAGGGCAGGGTTATGACGTCTGTGCTATGGATCTTGCCGTCGCGCTGAACTCTGATTCCGGCTTCATCGGCTAGGTAGACGACACCCGCTTCCTTGAGCTTGATGAGAAAAGCCTCGAGATGGTCCGCACGGGCTCCTTTGACCAACACGTCGCCGCCGGTAATGGCCGCGGCAATGACGAAACTGCCAGCTTCGATGCGATCGGGAATGATCCGATGGCTTATGCCATGCAACCCATCGACGCCGTGGATTTGAATGATGTCCGTACCGACGCCCTGAATCTTCGCGCCCATTTCGTTTAACACGGTGGCGAGATCGTCGATCTCGGGTTCCTTGGCGGCATTCTCAATGGTCGTCGTACCCTGGGCCAGAGTCGCTGCCATCATCAAATTCTCAGTGGCACCGACTGACGGAAGATCCAGATAGATTTTTGCGCCGCGCAGCCGTGTTGCCTTGGCTTCCACGTAGCCGTGCGATTGTTCGATCGTCGCACCCAAAGCCTCCAAGCCCTTAAGATGGAGATTGATCGGCCGCGCCCCGATCGCGCAGCCGCCCGGCGTCGAAACGCGCGCTTGACCGAAGCGAGCCACCAACGGCCCGAGCACCAAGAACGATGCCCGCATGGTTTTCACCAGCTCATAAGCGGCTTCGAATTTGTCGATCCGGTTGGCTTGTAACGTCAAATCGTCCCCGCCGTTTAACCAGCCTTGATGGTCATTTTTATCGCCCAAGCCGGAAAGCAGTTTGAGCGTGGTGCGAACGTCAGCAAGATGAGGGATGCCTCGATACGTACAAGGCTCGCTCGTAAGTAGGGATGAGACCAGCACCGGCAGCGCCGCATTCTTCGAGCCGCTCACCGTGACTTCCCCCGCGAGTCTTTTCCCGCCTCGTATAACGATCTTGTCCACTCGCCCTTGCTCCTTAAGCTGAATTCGCGCTTTTGCCAGCGAGCCTCGCCACCCCCACACGGTCTCGCCCGGCATAGTCCTGAAGGATTGCCACCCCCGTGTAGCCGCCCGCTGCAGTGAATAACTTTGCGACTTCTTTTCCCATATCGGCGCCGATTTCTACGGCGATGGCGCCATTCGGCGCCAAGTAATCCCGCGCCTGGCAAGCGATGCGCCGGTAAAAATCGAGCCCGTCGGCTCCGCCGTCCAACGCGCGCCGCGGCTCCCAGCGGCTCGCTTCCGGCTCTAAGGCATCTATCTCCGCACTGCGAATGTACGGCGGATTCGAAACGATCAAGTCGAATCTTCCCGCAAATTCGCCGATAGCTTCGAACAGATCGCCATGGAAAAATCGAACTCTTGCCACTACGCCATTGCATGCGGCATTGCTTCGGGCGATTTCCAACGCCGCTGGCGATACATCGGTCGCCCATATCTCCGCCGACGGCAATTCCTTCGCTAAACTGACCGCGATGGCGCCGCTGCCGGTGCCGATATCGAGAACCCGGCGTGATCGGATCTGCGGGAATTCCCGCGCCAGAGCCAATGCAGTTTCTACCAACCGCTCGGTTTCCGGCCGCGGGATCAGCACATCTGGCGCGACGTGAAATTCCAGAGACCAGAACTCCTGTCGTCCGGTGATGTAAGCGATCGGCTCGCGCATGAGTCTTCGACGAAGAAGGTCGTCGTACTGCCGAATTTGAACTTCGCTGAGCAGCAGATTCGAACAAACCAATAGTTGCTCGCGGGTCATCGCCAAAACGAGGCCGAGGAGTATCTCGGCGTCGAGGCGCGCGCTCGGTATTCCCGCTGCAACCAAGCTTTGGACGCCATCAATCAATCCCACGCGCAGTCGCGGCGGGTTCGGTTCAGTCGCTATCGGCGTCAGAGTTTCCATCCTGTTCAGGCTTTCCCGTCGACTTCAATGCTTCGGCTTGATAATGAGTGATCAAACCTTCTACCACTTCGTCGATTTCACCCTCCATAAGTCGATCCAGTTTATATAGCGTCAGATTAATGCGATGATCCGTGAGCCTCCCCTGAGGAAAATTATAAGTGCGGATACGCTCGCTGCGATCGCCGCTGCCGACCATTAATTTGCGCGTGGCTGCGATCTCCGAACGTTGTTCCTCCTGTTTCTTCTCCAGCAAACGGGCGCGGAGGATCTTCATGCCCTTGGCGCGATTTTTATGTTGGGATTTCTCGTCTTGGCACGAGATGACGATTCCCGTAGGAAGATGCGTGATGCGCACCGCCGAGTCCGTGGTGTTGACGCTCTGGCCGCCCGGTCCCGAGGAACGAAACACGTCGACGCGTATCTCTTTCGGATCGATGGCAATCTCGACTTCATCAGCTTCGGCCAAGACGGCAACGGTCACCGCGGAGGTATGGATGCGTCCCGACCCTTCAGTGACCGGAACCCGCTGGACGCGATGGACGCCGCCTTCGTATTTGAGCCTCGAATAGGCGCCCTGTCCCTCGATGCTTACAATAATTTCCTTGTAACCGCCGAGTCCCGTCGGATTCGAGCTCATCATTTCCACGCGCCAGCCGCGCGACTCAGCATAGCGCGAGTACATGCGGAAAAGCTCCGCCGCGAACAGCGCCGCTTCCTCGCCGCCCGTGCCCGCGCGGATTTCCACGATGACGTTTTTTGCGTCGTTGGGATCCTTCGGCAAGATCAGGATCTTCAGCTGCTTTTCCAGCGCCTCCTTGCGCTCGCGCAGGGTCGCGATTTCCTCCTTGGCCAACTCCCGGATCGCTTCGTCCCGTTCTTCCAAGAGTTGCCGATTGTCATGGATTTCCTGCTCCACTTTGCGCCACTCGCGAAAACATCTGACGATCTCCTCGATCTCGGCGCGCTCCTTGGCCAACTTGGAATATTCCCGCTGCTGGCCGAGCAGCTGGGGATCGGACATCATCCGTTCGAGCTCCATATAACGATTTTCAACTTGGGCTAGCTTATCAAGCATGGCGAACTCACGATCTAACCGACGGCGAAAATAAAAAAAGGGCAAGGGGATCATCGCTGCCCTTTGCCCTTTCACTTCCACAGAAGACTAGTCAATCACATTCAGCCCCAGTCCTCCGCTCAACTCAATTCTTAAGCCCGTATTTCCTTTTAAACTTTTCTACGCGACCCGCTGAGTCGACGAATTTTTGCTTGCCGGTGAAGAAGGGATGGCAGTTGGAGCAAATTTCGACGTGGATGTTCCCCACTGTGGAGCGCGACTCGACAACATGTCCACATGCGCAAACAATCTTAGCTGTTTTGTACTCCGGATGAATTCCTGCCTTCATAAAAAATCCTCTCGACCGAAGTTTTATAACACAACGATTGTCGTGCTTCAATTGGCGCGGCGCCAAGCGCTTGCGCTGGGACAAAAGTTAGGATTGCTTTCGGCCAAAAACCTCCTGCCTAAATTTGCTCTACTTAGATTTGCCAAATACAATATAAGCCCCTAAAATACGGCCAAAGTTAGACAGTTGTTTGACTGCCGGCATATTTACAGGATTTTTCGGTCTAGGAAACAGTCCCGGAGAAATCGGAGGATTTTAAGCGAATATGAGCAAGCCGGAACCAGCCCATTCATCGACTCAAACCTTTGTCCCGCCCGTGCCGTTAAAGGCCGACACTACCCAGCTCGATTTTGGCTTCCTTGCGGACTTGGCGCTGAAAACCGTCTATGCGGACGCGAACTGTACGACGGAAAGGGCGGCGGAAAAAATGCGCTTGGCGATGCCCGTGGCGGAGGAGTTGTTGCAGCATCTGTACCGGGAAAAATTCATCGAAATCCGCGGGCTTATCAGTTTCGGGAACCATCGCTACGGCCTCCTCGATCGCGGCTGGCAACGCGCCCAGCAGTTGCTCCAGATGAACGGTTACATCGGCCCGGCGCCGGTCTCCTTGCCAGCTTATACTGAGATGGTCATCCGCCAGAGCGCGGCTCGCGAGCCGATAGAACCCGGGTCGGTGAGCAGCGCCATGTCAGGACTGGTCCTGCCTGAGAGCACCGTACAGACCCTTGGACTGGTCGCCAACTCAAGACGAAGCCTTTTCATGACGGGACCGTCAGGCAACGGTAAGACCACCATCGCCACCGCGCTACATACCGCCCAACGTGGCGAGATCTGGATTCCCTATGCCATCGAAGTCGACGGTCAAGTCATCAAAGTGTTCGACCTCCACAATCACCAACCGGTTCCCGTAGACGATATCGGCCGATATGACGAACGCTGGGTACGAATCAAGCGCCCCATCGTGATCGTCGGCGGTGAAATGACCATCGAAACCATGGATCTCATTTACAGCAACACCGTCAGGTTTTATGAAGCGCCGTTTCAAATGAAATCGAACGGCGGCACCTTGGTGATCGACGACTTCGGCCGGCAGCGTGTCGATCCTCACGATCTTCTTAATCGCTGGATTGTTCCACTGGAGGGCCGCATCGACTATCTCACACTGCACACTGGCAAGAAAATCGAGGTGCCATTCGAGCAGCTATTGATTTTCGCCACCAACCTCGATCCCAGTGACTTGGTCGACGACGCTTTTCTGCGCCGCATGGGGTATCGTCTTTATGTGCATGCGCCGGACCGGGAGATGTACGCGGCGATTTTTCAACGGTTCGTGGAAGTCAGCGGCTTCGACTACGATCCCCAGCATCTCGAATACGTTTTTCGCCTTTATGAAACCGACAAGCGTCCACTCCGAGGTTGCGAGCCGCGCGACTTAATCCTGCGCTGCGCCGATCTTTGCAAGTACGAAAATCGCCCAATGGCTCTCTCAAACGAGCTCATCCAGCTCGCCTGGAAGAATTACTTTGGCGCAGCGCCCACGGTAAATTAACCAAGTGCCAGTCCTCTTTAAGCGTTGAGCGGAAGGGAGCAATGACAATGCCTAAATCGAGCTGGCGTCTGTGGCTTCACCTGTTTATGATGGCGCTGCTATCGTCCCTTTACGCCTGTACTTCCTCGCCGGAACTAGTCTCCGAAATTACCGTCGAAGATAAAATCGCCAGACTCAAGATCGGCCAGAGCAGCAAATCGGACGTCGAAAGCATTTTCGGAACCGAACACGGCAATGACCGCAATCGCTGGGCGTTCAATTTTGACGACCGGCAGTTTGAAATTTCGGAGCGCAGACAAGGCCCTGGGCTCGGTGCGATACCGGTCAGCGCCGGGGTCGTCCCCATCAACACTCGAGCCGTGGTGACGGTGACTTTTAACGAAGCCGGAATCGCCAAGCGGATCGAGGTCGCGCGTTTCTTTGAGGAGCCGTTCGTCAACGACTATTGGTACCTGGTCAAAGAACCGGCAAAAGAACCGTTGCAGTCCGTCGCCAGTATCGCAGAATCGGTCGGGTTTAAAGTCGCCGGCCTGGACAAAGACGCCGACACTTTCACCCTAGAAGATCCCAACAGTAAGGCGCGCGTCGCCGTCAAATTAGACGGCCAGGTTCTCCGCGTGACGTCGCGAAATCCACATCATCGCTTGGCCAATGAATACCGCGCCTATTCCAAGCGCGAGAGCGCGCTGACAAGCAGCATCACAGATTCAGAGCTTGTGCAGTAACTGGCAACGGGAACTTACCAAAGACGCTTATTCACGAAGGCCTGTCCGGACCCCTGTCTTGAGATATCGCTCAAACTCGGCAGCGCGCCGGTCGTCTTGAAAACAGAGATTCGTAACAACCTTCCAGGGACGTTATTTTGACGTGGATGAAGAAGCGCCAGCGTTGTGCGCCTGAAGGCGCTCATTAAGATTGGCGGTGATGCCTACATAACGTCGGGCGGGGACTGAAAGGCTTTCGAGAAGATATACATACTTCATGATTGTCCCTTCGCTCCGGAAAGCTGTTGCATCAGGACAGATCGTGGCGGAAAAAAGTGGCTTGTCATCCGAAGCTCTAGAGCGATTCCAGAGCGAAGGTTGGTGGAGCCGATGGGAGTCGAACCCACGACCTCTTGAATGCCATTCAAGCGCTCTCCCAACTGAGCTACGGCCCCACGCAGAGAAGAATTGAGTACTGAGTCCTGAGTAATGAGTGCTCCGGTAAAAGTAGGAGAGGGAGCCAGAAAAGTCAAACAGAGTACTAACAACCCTTTAAAACCTCGGTCTTCGTCACCCTGTTTTACTCAGTACTCATTACTCCATACTCAGTACTTTTTACTTGCCCCGAACCAGCTCCTCGGCGTGGCGGCGAGTCTGCTCGGTGATTTTGACGCCGCCGAGCATACGCGCCAGTTCGTCCACGCGCTCTCGGTCCAAGAGCCGCTGGACTCGGGTGAAGGTCCGTCCTTTCTCGACATCTTTTTGAACGACGAAGTGAGCGTCGGCCATAGCGGCGATCTGCGGCAGGTGGGTCACGCTGATGACTTGGTGGTGTGCCGCCACCTGCTTTAGTTTTTTACCGACGATTTCCGCGACCCGCCCTCCGACCCCCGCATCGACCTCATCGAAGAGCAAGGTAGACACCACGCCCGGGGTCAGCACCAACGCTTTCAGCGCAAGCATCAAGCGCGAGAGTTCCCCGCCTGAGGCGATCTTCGCCAGCGGTTTCACCGGTTCTCCGGGATTCGGTGAAAAATGGAATTCCACCTGATCCATGCCGCGCTCGGTGAGCTTCCTGCCCGCGATAAAAAATGGCGGAACATCAGCCTTTTCATCCTGGCTGATGAAGCGCACCTCGAACACTGTGTCCGCCATCCCCAGGCTTCTGACTTCTTTTTCCATCTCACGGGTGAGCTTCTTCGCCGCCCGCTGGCGCTCGTGGGAGATTTTCTCCGCCGTTTCCCACGCGCTTCGGCGCGCTTCCGCGAACGCCTTTTCCAAGGCGGCGATTTGCTCCTCGCCGTGCGCGAGACTCTCCAAAGATTCCTTGATTTCCCCGTGCATGCGCAAGATGTCTTCGACACTGGCGCTGTACTTCCGCTTGAGACGCTGGATTTCGGCCAGCCGGTCTTCGAGTTGCTCCAAGGCTCCCGGGTCGAAGTGAACGCGCCCGGCGTAGCGCCTGAGTTGCGTCGCAGCTTCCTGCAGTTGTGCCAGCGAAGACTCCAACAGTTCGAGCGTCGGCTGCAAATTTTGATCGATCCCCGCCAATTCTTTTAGCCTGATAATGTATTTTCCGAGCCGGCTCACCAACGCCGCATCGCCTTCGTATAAAAGCTCCTCGCCTTCAAGGCACCCCTGATGCAATTTCTCGGCGTGGGCCAGGATATTCTTGTCCGAGCGGAGCTCTTCTTCTTCGCCCGCTCTGAGCCGCGCCTGCGCGATCTCTTCGACCTGCGACTCGAGTAGCGCCTTCTCCTTGCGCCGGTGCTCGAGCGACGCGAGGGTTTCCTGGAGTCGATTCCACGAGTCTGCAAGCAGAACGAAGCTTTCCTTCATCGCCTTCGCGTCGTCCAAGCTCGCATAGGCATCCAGCAGGTTCAAATGGGTTTCCGGCTGCAGCAAGCTATGGTGTTCATGCTGGCCGTAGATGTGCACCAATGAACTGCCCACTTCGGCGAGCAATCCGAGGGGGCATAGGCTGCCGTTCAAGTAAATTCGATTTTTACCCAACCGATTGAGAATCCGTCTGATGACCAGTTCGCCATTCGTTTCGAAGCCTGCTTCGCTGAGCTTGGACTCGATGGCCGGCGGCAAGGTCTCGAACAGCGCTTCCACTGCCGCCTCGTCTTCCTGGTGACGAATGATGTCCGAGCCGCCGCGCTCGCCGGATATCAGCCCCAGGGCATTGAGGATAATCGATTTACCCGCGCCGGTTTCCCCGGTGATGATGTTTAACCCCGGCCTCAGCTCCAGCACGACCTCATCGATGACGGCGAAGTTTTTGATGCGAAGTTCGCGCAGCATAAACCGGCGCTGTTAACGCTCTCCCCACTTGAGTTTTTCACGCAGAATCTCGTAATAACTGCGCGACGGCAGCTTGATCAGCGAAACCGGCATGCCGTAATCGCGCGCTTCCACCTTGTCGCCATTATTCAGTCGCACGCCTTGCTGCCCGTCGGGACTCAGGATGACGGTGTCGCCAAAGGATCGCAAAGTCACCCGAATGGTGGCGTTACTCGGCACGACGATCGGCCGGTTGGTCAGCGTGTGAGGACAAATGGGCGCGAGCACGATCGCGCCGAGGGTGGGCTCGAGAATCGGCCCGGCCGCGGCCAATGAATAAGCAGTAGAACCCGTTGGCGTCGAAATAATCAGTCCATCGGCTCGATAGGTACAGAGATAATCGGCACCGATGTAAGTTTCCAGATCGATGATACGGCTGCGCGCTCCCTTGGCGATCACCGCGTCATTGAGCACGCGGAACTTATGGGAGCGCTTTTTCTTGCCGATCACTCGGACCTCGAGGGTCATGCGTTTTTCAACTGCGTAATCGCCCTCGAGGGTTTTACTCAGAACGGTTTCCAGTTCATCCACCGCGACTTCAGTGATAAAACCCAATCCCCCGAGGTTGACTCCGAGAATCGGCACTTCGGGTCGTTCCACTAGGGGCGCGATATTGAGCAAGGTACCGTCGCCGCCAAGAGAAATGATGAGATCGGCCTTTGCCGCCATCTCTTTCTTGCTGCACGACTGCGCTTCCGCACGGCCGAGACCGTTTTCCACGCAAACTTTTTTCCCCCGCTTCTTGAGCCATGGAATCAACCAACGAACCGTTTGCGCAGCTTTCGGTTCTTGGTACTTTGCCACTAAACCAACCGTACGGATCATCGATGAAATCGCTCCTCGGCGAGATTATCACATGGTCGAAAAAAATGTCCATGCGGATGACATTCAAGGTCAACGTTCAAGGTGCGCACCTCGCCGCATCCTGAGCTCCGAAGGATCCGTCACCAAGCCAAGAAAGATCCTTCACTCTGTTCACGACCGGCTTTGAACGCTGGATCGGCACAGGCCCATCGCCTTCACCTCGGGGGGCAGAGTTAATCCAGCCTAGAGCACGAGATATCTGATACGCGAGCTGAGGAAATCCACCAGCATCACGAGCGCGATCAAGACGAGCACAATAGCCGCCGCTTCTTGATATTGGAACGTGCGAAAGCTCGTGCTCATCAAATAACCGATCCCACCGGCGCCAATTAGACCGAGAACCGACGCTGCGCGAATGTTAGTCTCAAGACGGTACAGTGTGAAAGAAATTAGATCGGGTAAAACCTGCGGCAGGACGGCGAAGGAAAGAATCTGCCCATAGCCGGCGCCGGTGGCGCGGATCGCTTCGACGACTCCTTCGTCGATATTTTCCACGGATTCGGAAAGCAACTTGCCGAGTACGGTGGCCGTGTGAATCGCCAATGCCAAGGTTCCCGCGAAGGCCCCGAGTCCAACCGCCGCGACGAATAAAAGGCCGAGCGCCAGGTCCGGAATCGTGCGCACGAGATTCAGCGCCGTGCGCACGCCGTAATAAACCATGGGGTGCGGCGTGGTATTATGCGCCGCCAAGAACCCGATGGGAAAAGCGACCACGAACGCCAGAAAAGTCCCCGCCAACGCCATCTGCACCGTCTCCAAGGTCGCGCCCGCCACGGTTTGAGGAAAGGTGTTGTTCCACCAGCGTTGTCGCGCTTGTTTAGCGGATTCTCCCAGCGGCAAAGGCAGCAAGAGCTCGCTGGGTGTCATATTTTCGGGTAAGAAATAGTTTTTACTTTCAGTGATCTTTGAAAAATCCGGCGGCAACATTCGACCGAGCATGAGAAAAATTTGCGGGATGCCCTCAATCAGCTCGCCGGGACGCACCTTGGCTCCCTGAAAGGACCACGCGAGAAGAAAGAGGCTCGCGATGATAGCAATAAAGAACTTTTTGCCATGCCGCGGCGCTGCAGGGGCCTCGGCAAATATATCCTTCATCTCCGCTCCAAATGTTCGTTCGGCCACAATCGTCTCCTCTCTAGAATTGTTCCGTAGAGGTGATCTCCTATCGGAAAACCCGCCGACAGACCACCAGGCGTCTAACTCGGTCGCCGGTCGCTCATCTTCGCAGTTTTTGACGGCACAGCATCGACCCCGCGATCGCCGCCGACTATCTCTGCGCCCTCAACAGGATCGAAGAATCCCGTCGCCGACTTCAATCCTTGTGCTGATAAATCGAATCGACCATTGCGTCGGTCAGGGTCGTGGTCGGACCGTCAAACAAAATCTGTCCTTGCCTGAGACCGATGACCCGGTCCGCGTATTCCCGGGTTAGTTCGAGCGTGTGCAGGCTCACCACTGCGGTAATACCGTCTTCACGGCAGATCCGTTTCAAAATGTCGAGCACGACTCGTGACAGCTTCGGGTCCAGACTGGACACGGGCTCATCGGCGAGAATAATCGCCGGCTGCTGCATCAGTGTGCGCGCGATGGCAACCCGCTGCTGCTCCCCGCCGCTCAGTTCGTCGGCGCGCTTGTAGGCTTGCTCCAGCAGGCCGACACGCTTGAGATTGAGCAGTGCATGGCGTTTTTCTTCACGACTGAATATCCTCAATGTGCTCCTCAACGCGGGCTGATAACCGAGCCCGCCGGAGAGCACGTTTTCGATCACGGACAATCGCGTTACGATGTTGAACTGTTGAAAAATCATCCCGATTTTTCGCCGGAGCGCGCGCAGATCGCCGGCGTTGAGTTTTAAGACATCGACGGCCGGCCCATTCGATTCACCGGACAAAAGTGCGCCCGGCACCAAGATCTGTCCGGAACTGGCGCCGATGAGGCGATTGACACAACGCAGCAGCGTCGACTTGCCCGCGCCGGAGAGGCCGATTACGCCGACGAATTCCCCTTGATCAACGCTGAAACTCACGCCGCGCAACACCGGAGGATCGCCGTCGTAAGATTGACGGAGCTGATTGACCTCAAGAATAGTCACGGCCGTT
>Ga0114129_10014439_pt1 | contig 11255 bp, 9 predicted proteins | sample RhiMetdeltSRZDD1_FD_80071 | JGI IMG/M metagenome (GOLD analysis project Ga0114129, IMG submission 80071) | Populus rhizosphere microbial communities from Tennessee, USA - Rhizosphere MetaG P. deltoides SRZDD1 (version 2) (version 2) | ecosystem: Host-associated > Plants > Roots > Rhizosphere >... | reverse complement strand
TTGATAAATCTCCTCAGGCGAGTAGTTTTGGAGATCCGTGATCGACGGTCCTTGCTTGCTGTCGTTTCCATGGCACGTTCCGCAGCTCTGCTGGAAGATCGGTGGCGCCGCGCGAAACCCCGGCCGCGGGGCAGCGTTTTGCGCCTGTGGAGAATGTGCAAGAAGTGCGGCAAGCAACAGGACAGTCATATCTCCTCCTTTTGGGCGAACTCGTACCAAAAATATCAGCAATCAGCACGAACACAAAAAGCACAAAAGGCGCAAACGATTATGTGCCTTTTGTGCTTTTTGTGTTCCGTTCCCCTACTTTGCCAACGGATCAGGCCGTAACTGCAATTTGACGACTTTGCTTGTTGTTCCCTTGCCGGTATCGGTGTGGAACGGTGCCCGGGTGGCGTAGGTTGTCCAAAGGCCTTTGCCCTTCCACCCGGCCTTCGGATCATCGATTCGACCGTCGAGGCCTTTTGCGTAGAAGCCCAACGGGTACGGTACCGTGAGTACAACCCATTTGCCGTTTTGGAGAGCCAAGAGCGCCCCCATCTCGTTGCCAGTGGCAATAGGTGTGTTCTTGCCAAGACCAAAGGTATCGAATTGATCGACCCATGAATAATAGCTGGCTTCGGCGCTGCCTAAATCCTCGGCGCCTTTGATCGGTGGGCCTGGCATCGTGTAGAGGGTCCAACCCTCAGGACAATGCTGGCCGGTTGCCGAGGGACCGTTCAGTGGGCCTTTGCATTTGCGGCGATCGAAGCTCGCGAAGTGGCCGCTGGCGAGGGGCGCCCACACCACTCCATCGCTGGAAATATCGAGCCCGCGAGGCGAGAAGCCCTGAACTGATGCCTTGGGATTGTTCCAAGGTAATTCGTAGACTTCCGACAGTGCGGTCTTTGTGGGATCAGTGCCGGGGTTGATCCGTACAATCGAGCCTGGAAAACCTAGAATCGTTCCCCAGACGGAACCATCCGCCGGGTTGACCGTCACGCCATAGAATGAACCGGAGATTCGCTTGTCTTTCATAGGATCGACGGCCTTGTCCGGCTCGACATATGCGTCGCGTTTGCCATTGCCATTGGTGTCGAGAACAAGAGGTGTCCATCCTTGCGATTTCTGTTCGTCGCCGGTTTCGTCGAACATTTTCACATTCAGCCAACCTACAACGTCCCCACCGCCTCCGCTGGAGGTCCACAGCGTGTTATTTGCGTCTTTTGCGAACTGCAGATGGTGCGTGCTGAAGCAGGTATCGATTAATGTGACTTTCTTTGTCTTTGGGTCGTAGACAGCAAGTTGCCGGCCTGAATTGGTGACGGGGAACGCGACCGCGGAGGGATGACTTGAACCCTGTTTGCAGAACGCGGGATTGTCGTTTGACCGGACCTTGGATGTGAACCACAGCCGGCTCTTCTCATCGAGCATGGGGTTGTGAACATTCGCCTTACTCTTCCAAATCGGTTCTTCTCCCCAATAAGCGGAAGCGGTGACACCGGTCTGCGGCGCTGCGAAAGGAGTATTTGGATCGCGAACCGGCACCTCAACCCGGCTAGTGGTGTTTGCAACCGGATCAAGCACCGGCAGGTAGTCCGCGCTGGCCTCCGGCGAGCCATACAGCGGGCCGTTGGCGTTTATCGTCGGATTTCGCTTGTCCGTTGCAATCTCATCGTGCAGGTATACGTGCGGATCCGCCCAGTCCCACATCGTAATTACGACGTTCCGTTCCGGGCCCTGAGGGCGCGGCGGGGTAGGTGGAATCGCGCCGGCAGCGACACGGTCGCTCCAATCTGCGTACATCTTGTAACCGCGAGGACCGAAGGCGGTCATTGCGCCGGTCATGTTTGCGCCCGCCTGACCGGATCGGACCCGCCGCTCCCATCCTGCGACGGAGTTCGGGAATGTTCCGAGCGCTTCGGGAATTTCGCGCGTCGCTTTATTACCCAGTTGATGGCAGGTCACGCAACCGTCCGTCTTGAGTTGCCGAACCCATTGCGCCTGGCTTTTCATGTTTTCTGAAATCCCGTTGCCATTGGCGCCGGTTCCGGGAAATTCGTTCTTGCCAGGTACCTGGATGAGAGAGAACCAGTATGCGGCGGGGTAATACTCGGCTGCCGCCTTTGGTCCGGGGGCAACGGTAGCTGTCAGGTTAAGCGACTTTCCAGGCGCAGCTTTTACTTTCGCCGAATCGACTAATCCGTATCCACGTACCCATACGTTGTAATTCGCCTTCGGCAGATCCGGTAAGAGATACCGCCCGCGATCGTCCGTGACCACGATTTTGATAAGCCTGGTCGGTAGATCTGTAGTTTCGGCGATAACCCAGACGCCGGCCTCAGGACCTTTTGCGCTCGAGACGACACCACCGATATCGTCAGGATCGACTTTGACATCGCTTGAAGCTTGTCGGGCAGTCATTCCGGCGGGCGCCGCGATCAGCAGCACAGCCATCACGATCGCCGCAACGGCGAAATAGAAAAGTCTGGTGCTCATATTTGTCTCCTAAGAAGAAAAAGGTTTTGTGCCTTTTGTGCTTCTTGTGTCCGATCGCTTTACAGCATGTCAAAACGAAATCCGCGCCACAATCTGTCCCTGCCGTGATGCAGGGGTGGACGGGGCCGAACTCGTGTTGACGAAACCAAACCCTCCGGCAACTTTCGTATCCACGTGACCATTGCTATCCGCGGGCACATTCAATGTCTTTGTGGGATCTGAAGGGTCCACAAACGTACGCGTCGCTTTCGCGTTCGTAGTGATAAATGACGCCGTTGTACTGGGCAGCCGCGACCGGTTGAAGATGTTCGTGAACTCTGCGCGGACGTTCAGCCGCACTCTACCATCACCATTCAGCTTGAAATCACGGCCAAACGCGAAGTTCTCCTGCGGCTGCCGCTGATACCGATAATCACTGTAGTAGGCGGCGCCTGTTCCAAATTGCCCGTCAGGCGCATCGACCCATGCCTTTGGGTTCAGAACAAATTCTTTATTCGGATCAAAACAGTGACAGTTCAGGTCCTGTATGAATAGAGGTTCGCCTTTAACGCGATTCGCAAAACTCAGAGTCTGGCCGTTCGGAATATTGCGCAACAGCAACGTCTGAAGATTGTTTTGGGCATAGGGTGCTGGAATCGGTAGGCCGCTGCCGTATTGCGCAAAGATACCTAGTGTCCAATCGGATGTAACCCAGGACAGAATGGAGTTTCCCTTGAGCGCAGGCGTCGTGTAATTCACCGAGAAGTTGAATATGAACGGCTGATCGAATTGAGAGATGTATTTGTTCTGATCGCGGTTGAACACGTCGTTGTACGGAACGGGCGCTGCACCGATACCGGGTACCGTGGGATTGCTGGCGTTACCCATGGACAGGTTTTTCGACCACGTGAAATTGACGCTCGAAGAAAGCCCATGTGAGTAGCGTTTTGTTGCCTTGATCTGTAATGAGTCGTACCAGGTTTTACCTAGTGGTGCCCACAGAGAGCTAATGGACCCAAATTGCGGAAAGGGCCTTAACGACTGAGCTACGGAGAGATTTGTCGGGTACCCAGCAAACGGCGGCTTGTTGAACCCACGATTCGCGGCCGTCGCAGAGCCTAAAGTTGATCTCAGGAGGGTCCGATCGTCGGAATTGTTGAGATCCAGCCCGAAGCTCGCAAGCCGTTCCGGCGTTAACGCATTCACGTCGATCAGACCAGGGGCATACCACCAGACTCCTCGATTTCCGACGTATGAGATATCGACTGCAAGGTCCTGCAAAATCTCGCGCTGAATACCGATACTCCATTGAAACTGCCGCGGTGGGCGGCCGGCGTTGGCATCATAAAATACGGCGGGCGATTGGCTGCCGGCGAAGCCGGGTTGCGGATACTGTCCGGGATCGAAATTCGGGAACGGTGGTGGCGTGAATGGAATACCATTGCGCAGCGTCATTACTGGATCGCCATTACCCGGGCTGAGCACCGCCTGAAGCGCGGTCAGACCGCCTTGTGTAGCACCGTTCGAATCTTCGGTGCCGGCGTATACAAGACCCACTCCGACTCGCAGAACCATCTTAGGCGCAAATTGATACGCCGCACCCAGACGTGGCCCAAAGGCCCACGGGTAGTTCTTAGCAAAATCGCAGTTGCATTTGCCGTCGCCGCTTCCCTCGAAGATAACTGCGCCCGGCAGTCCGCCTGCGGATGGGTTGGGAGTCGTCGGAGAGAGCTGCGCGAGCCGCCCGTTCTCTTCTTTCAGGTACGTCGAGTAGTCGTATCTGAGACCATAATCCAACGTGAGTTTCCTCGTGACCTTCCACGTGTCCTGCGCGAACAGTCCGATTTGATGTTTGCCGACCCTGATTGTGTTCGGCGGAGCAATTCTTACCGTGTCGACTGCACCGAGAAGGAAACTGGCATACGGGAATCCAACTGTACCGCCTCCCAAAGTACCTCCGGCCAGAGTGACGGTTGGCAGACCAGTCTGCGCGGTAGAGAACGTGTATGTACCGCTGGTGCTCGAATAGACGGTAGACGAGTTGCCATCTATCCGGAGCTCGCTGCCGAATTTATACGTGTGGTTGTCCTTCGTCCATGTGAGGCTCAAGTTTGCTGTTGGCTTTTGATACATCAGAGGATGACGGTTGTTTGCATTGCCGGGCCCGAGATTCTTCACACCGCCCTGGTTATTGCCGCTAATCGTCAAATTCTGAAATGAAGGAAAGATCCGATTCACGGTGGCACCCTTCAATCCAAGCTCTCCGAAAACGTCATACCCCACTGTTCCCGGGTCGTCGGTGAAATGATTCGTCTGATAACCAGCACCCATATGTAACAGCTTGGTTGGCGACAACGCGTAATCGAAGTTCAATCTATGCACGCGAGCGGTAATGAACGTTCCGATTGCCGCAGTAACCGGCTCGGGCAAGCCGTCAGCGCCTCCCAACGGACTGGAGTATTGGCTGGCCGTTCTCGTTTGTGACCAGTAGTACGACAGTTTTGCTTTAGAGCTGATGTTGTGATCGATCTTGAAAGCAGGGATGTCTGTTACGCGCTCGCTTAAAAACGGATTGATGTAGTTGTTGGTGAATCCGCTTCGATTCGGCAAAGGAACCATCGATTGGACGTTGAGTGCGACCGGATCAAGCAATTCTTTTGGAATCGTGTTATTCGTGAATGGATCACGGATCAATTGGCCATTACTTGCGAGGCGCGTCGTCCTCGGATCGTAAATCGTTCCTTCGATGATTTGTTGGCCCATAGCGACGCACTGTGGAGTCGTACTGGCGGTCGCGCAGAGATTTTTGCCCGTGATCGCCTTGGAGAAGTTGCCGTCACGATACTCCTGAATCGGAACCGTATTCGCGATCGTGCTGATCGTTTGGTGATCCCGAAACTGTTCAAAGTTGAAAAAGAAGAACGTTTTATTGTGGCCATCGTAAAGCTTGCCCAAGAAGACCGGCCCGCCCACAGTGAAGCCGTAATCATGTCTCCGAACGGGCGATTTGGTATTGAGCCATGGCGTGGCAGCGTTTAAAAAGTCGTTAGCAATATAGTCGTAGGCGGTTCCGTGAAATGAATTGGTCCCGGACTTTACGACATAGTTGAAAAATCCGCCTCCGACCTGACCATATTCCGCTGCGAAATTGCTGGTGAGTACCGTCACTTCCTGGAGCGCGTCGACGCTTGGCTGCACTTGAGCTTGGGTGGCGGGAACCTGGCCGTTACTCGCGTCCTGGCCTTCGAGACGGTAAGACGCGGTGTTTCCGGGAGCGCCGTTAATCTTGACGGTCGTGTTCGGTACAACGTAGGCGCCCGGAAGAAGTGTTGCAATTGCCGTTGGATTCCGAATGCCCGAACTCCCAGCGGCTGCGCCGGTGGAGAGAATAGGCAACGCGTCCACCGCGGAGGTCTGAATGTTGTGGCTGAGGTCGCCGCTTTCGGTTCGGAGCAGCGTCGCATCTGCAGTGACGGTGACTTCTTCGGTGGCGGAGCCCACATCCAATGCGACGTCAATACGGACTACGGTTGCGGCCAGAACCGTAACTCCTTGACGTACATATTTCTTGAATCCCGGCAGTTCCACTGTGACTTCATAGGTGCCGGCCGGCAATTGTGTCAGCGTGTAATTCCCAGTTTCCGTGCTGACCGTTTCGTACTTTGCTGTGGTTTGACTATTGGTGGCAGTGACGTTCGCGCCGGGAATGACGGCGCTGGACGCGTCCGCCACGGTTCCTGTAATTGTTCCTCTGTCGGTTTGGGAAAATAAGGAAGTTGCAAATATGAGCACACACACGGAGACACTGAAGAGCAAGCGCAGCAAGAAGCGCATCATATATCCCCCCATTTAATCGGTAAGCGGTCAGTTATTTAATCGAACTGCGTCGGGAAGGGAGTGTTGTTCAGGACAGACACGCGTGTCAAGCTGGCTTATTCACCAGGGTTATCCGTTGGTGGCTTCTTCGTCGTCGTCCACTAAGTCCAACCATTCCGGGCGAGGTTGGGGGCCCGGTTGTATCCCGGCGAGATCTGGATCTTCACCGTCAGGGCGTGGTCCGGCGTTAGCCTTGCGTTCACGTCTCTCTAATCGGCGGCTTTCTTTCTCTTTGTTTCGTTCGGCTTGTGCCCTTTCACGGGCGCGCTTATTACCCGTAGGGCGCGAATTTTTTGCCATCAATGACTCCTCTCGTTGACGTCCACCACCTCATTATACGAAGTAGTGGCCCCAAAAAGCACACAGACGCACAAAGGATCGATCTCGTTTGTGTGTTCCCCTGCATTTGTGGCTATTTCTTGCCCCGGTTTTCAGGATCGTCGGGATTCGAACCCCCGAGGAACAGTCGTTTGCCATCTTTGAATGTGATGTTCGATCCGTTCGCTCGATTTTCCCCATTCTTCGCGCGATAGCCTTCGACTGTAATCTCGGTTCCCGGCAACAACGATTCTTTCGTGAAACCGCGACGCAGCAGGATATTGGGACTACCGCCTTCAACCATCCACGTTACGATTTTTCCATCGGAGTCCGGTACGTCAACATGAATCCACGCGTGAGGATTGATCCATTCCATCTTTTGGACTTTGCCCTGCAGTTTCACTGGCTGATTGATGTCGAATTCTGCGGCAAACGCGTGATGGGCCCACGCTATAGATCCGCCCAGAAGTAGGGTGACTATGATTCCTGCCGCAATTGTGCTTGATTTCATTTCTTTTTCTCCTCGGCGCGTGCGCCGCTAAGCGCGTTGTACATGTAGTAATTGCCTTCATGGCAGGCATACTCAAATACCTGATAATCGTCGGAGCGCTTCAACGGAAATGAGATCGTCCACGGCCGCGTCCAGGTTTTGGAATCATCGATCGTAAGTTGGTAATTGAGCGTATTTGCATCCGCAAGCGTGAATCGCTCGGTCAGATGCAGCGCATCGCTTGTAGGAGTATTGCCGACCGGAATCCCGGGTACAAAGTTCGTCGTCTCGATAATGAGCGTGTTCCCCTCCCAATGACCTCGCGAATCTCCCATCCATTTTCGGATCGCAGGGCCGACGTGTGGCCGCCCATCGACGGGAATAACTCGCGCTTCATGGATCATTTCGTTTCGAATGATGACGTATCCCGGAGCCTGCACAATCTGATTGCCCGTGTTGTAGCCGTTAGGCAGTATCGAGCCGACAAGTCCGCGAGTGATGCAACGGTCCCATAAGCTTTCGTCTTCCCAGGAGTCATGACATCCTCCGGCACTGCTGGCGCAAGCCCGAGATCGACGTGCCGCAGCCCGATCGGCAACGAGCTTTTGGGCTTCAGGCGTTAAAGGAGGGATGCGACCGTCAGGTGGATCGACGACCAGGGAAGCTTGTCTGTTTGGTTTTCCGCGCTCATCCCAGTAGTTGGGAGGGCCGATCCGAACACCGTTTCTGCAGAGATTCGGATCTTGCTCGCATGTGACGAACACGCCCCCTCTTGCCACTCTCGGATTTGGGTTAACGGTTTCTGCCGTATCGATTTCTTTCTGTTCTTCAGAGAACGCCACTCTTTTCGCAAACTCTTCGTCTGTTAGAAACGCCCGTGTTCCCAAGGCGCGGTCACGTTCCAGCGGCGTACCGACCATATCGTTGCCGGGCCACAGGCCTTGAATATCCGGATCGCCCCATGGCGTTTTAGGGGCCGTCCACGGACGTGCTGGAGCGTTAGTCTGCCCGGTAAGCATGAGTGGGGCGAGTGCGGTTATTAGTGCGACGATTAAGATCAAGAAACGGAGAAGAGGTTTCATTGTGGTCCTCCTTATCCGATCAGTTATTCGTTTTCTTTTTGAATTGGCCGTACAGCAGCTCTTCGGCAAATGGTACGCATTTGAACTCGAGGATTTGCGCATTCTTCTCCACATGACGATATAGAGGCATGCTGATCTTCCATGGACGCGTGAATACACTGGGGTCTTCAATCGTTGCTTCGTATTGAAGGTGGTCGGGTCCCGTACGCGTGAAGCGTTCGACCACGTGCAGCTTGTCGCTTGCAAAGTTTCCGGTCCTGTCGAACCAGGCTAACCCGTTAAGGCCTGTCACATCGATAACGAGTGTTTCACCCTCCCAGTGTCCATTTGATGTTCCCATCCAGGTGTCCGAACCGGCTTTTTGCGCCGGCCCCATATTGACCAGCCGGTTAGCTGTGGCGTACTCGTAAACAAAAAGCAGGTCGCGCTGGGATTGCACGATTTGAAATGGATAGGGCAGGTAGGTCGCCCGCGGAATTCCCGGCATGTAGCACTTTGCTTCGGGATCATCAGTCTGCCTTTTTGCGAAATTTTCCTGCTTCTTTTTTAATGCTTCCGGCCTGTAGGGGATTTCGCCGCCGTCAACAACCGTCTGACCTGCCGGTACAGCTCCGATTGCTCCCGTCTGCGACAGAGGGCCAGCTTGTGCCGGATGATCTAACAGGTCCCAATTCGCCGAATTCATAGCCTGCCAAATCCCATTCAGATCAGGATGCCCATTCAGACGCGGCGGCCGGTAAGCCGGCGTTTGAGCCAGTGCGGGAATCATCAAGAGGAGAGAGATTGTTAAGCCTAGAAAACACGTTCTCATCTATTCACTCCTGTTAACACGGCACTCGTCCAACGTGATCTGCGTGAGGCCGAGAGAGCATACTTACCTTATTAGAGCGTGACTGTGGCGGAGTATAACAGATCGAGTTGGGCGGAAAAATTATCGAAAAGTTTCGATAATGGACTGCGTTACTTTGACGGCACGATCGTGAATCACGCCATTGCTCGCGATTAATCCGTTTGGATTTCGGATCTCGCGGCCGTCGTACTGGAGCGGGTTGTTCGACACGTCAGTCATTCGTCCCCCGGCCTCCCGAAGAATAGCCTCTGGTCCACACGTGTCCCAAAGATTCGTGCGGTTTCCAGTGTGAATGTACAAATGCGCTTGGCCCTCGCAAACCGCCGCAACTTTCAGTCCTACGCTCCCCGTGCGAATGACTTTATTGATACGCAGCCGTTGCCGAATGGCCTCCACGCGCACAGAAGGATGCGATCGGCTGACCGCGATTGTCATTCGTGATGCGGCCCTTTCTTTCGAAACGTGCAATGGAATGGAGGTTCCGTCTGTTTGAACAAACGCTCCAAACCCTTCAGCGGCATAGTAAAGCTTTTTCGTGGTGGGTTGGTACACGACACCTAATACCGGGATTCCGCCGGCAACCAAGCCGATCTGCACGGCGAATTCGCTGCGGTGCTCGATGAACTCGCGGGTGCCATCCATTGGGTCGACCATCCACACATAGGAACTGGCGAGCCGCTTAGGATCATCCGGCGCTTCCTCCGACAGCACAGCATGCTGCGGAAATTCCCGAAGCAGATGGCTGACGATCAGGTCACTTGCTTCCCGGTCCGCCGCGGTTACCGGATCGCCCGGCGCCTTCCAATCCACGCGAACTGCCTGCAGGTAGTACTTCATGAGGGTGGATCCCGCTTCTACGGCGAGACCCTTGGCAACCTCGAGTTCTCTCTTCATCGATGGTGATATCCCCGGTGCTCAAAGCTCCAGGTGAAGAGAGTAATTCAAGGGAACATCAAAATGGCAAGGTTCTGCCACGACAGCAAATAATCGACGATGTTAATCGAGCTGCCGGGCCCCGGATCCACCGCTAACGCCTATGTTTCGCTTCCGCAGCGTCGTTTCAATATCATCTAACGCGTCGCCGATCTGCGTAGCCAGGGTTTCACACGCCACGCAGTCAATAATGTGTTGATATTGACGTTTTGGGAGCTGGGCGCCGCCGCAAAGTGCTTGCCATAAAATGATCGCCGGTACGTGGCCTATGATGTCGGTGCGCATGAATTATTTGGACTCCATTGGGTCAATTTCGCTGCACGGCGAGTGCCGAATTCTCGAAAACCCACCCAAAAAAAGAGAAGAGGCACAAAAAGAGTTTTCATCACTCTTTGGTCTTTTGTGCCTCTTGCGCTTTTTGTGTTCCGTTCTTTCCGGACTCAGTTTTTCATTGATGGAACGCAGAAGCGGTCGAAGGCATCGGTTAGATCCTGGGCAATCCCTGCAGGATCCCGACCTTCGATCTGGTGCCGCTCCAGCATGTAAACAATTTTGCCGTTTTGCAGGATTCCGGCCGAGGGCGAGGATGGAAAATATCCCTTGAAATAACCGCGCGCACGCTCGGTTGCTGCTATATCCGCGCCGGCAAAAACTGTCACGACTTTATCCGGGACGTTGGGGTGCTTCAGGGCCATTCCGATTGCTGGACGTGCCAGGCCGGCCGCGCACCCGCAAACAGAGTTCACGACAATCATGACAGTGCCTTTCGTGTTCTGAATGACGCTGTCGAGTTCTTCAGGAGTGCGAGTCTCCTCAACGCCGAAGCGTGTCAAATCCTCTCGCATGGCTTTAATGAGCATTTCTGGGTATGGCATGCAGAGGAGTTTAGCATGCATTCCGCGGTTGAGGATGGTTCGGCATGAGGGAATTACTGTTGTAAGTAGTCGGCGAGCGCAGAATTCGAAATAACGATCACAGCCTCCTGCACATCCGTCGGGTCATTTGGAAGCCTGACCACGCCTGACGGTACCTGAAGCCCTTCGGGAACAGGTTTAGCCGGCACCAGCGTTACGCGGAAGTCCCCCGCCGGCAAGTCGTGCAGCACAAACCGTCCCTCACCGTCAGTAGTGACGGATATGTGATTTGCGGCAATCTGCACATCTGAGAGCGGCTGTTGCGCTGGTTCTCCTTCCTCGGAACTTCTTCTCAAATACACATGACATGCAATGGATCGCAGAGCCCGAACGGG
>Ga0114129_10014436_pt1 | contig 11256 bp, 4 predicted proteins | sample RhiMetdeltSRZDD1_FD_80071 | JGI IMG/M metagenome (GOLD analysis project Ga0114129, IMG submission 80071) | Populus rhizosphere microbial communities from Tennessee, USA - Rhizosphere MetaG P. deltoides SRZDD1 (version 2) (version 2) | ecosystem: Host-associated > Plants > Roots > Rhizosphere >... | reverse complement strand
CCTCACGGAGCATGCCGAGCCGATTCGCGACCGGGCCGGGCTCCCGGTCCAGATCCAGCGGATCGCGGTCCGCAATACCGCCAAGAAGCGTGACCCCTCGGTGGACGTCACGCGCCTGGTCGGCGACGCCGCCGCGGTGGTGCGCGACCCTGAGGTCGACGTCGTCGTCGAGGTCATGGGCGGGATCGAGCCGGCCCGCGGCCTCATCCTCGAGGCGCTGCGGCTGCGCAAGCCGGTGGTCACCGCGAACAAGGAGCTGCTCGCCACCCACTCCTCGGAGCTGTTCGCCGCGGCCGCTGCGGCCGAGGTGGAGCTCCGCTTCGAGGCGGCCGTGGCCGGCGCCATCCCGATCGTCCACCCGCTCAAGGCGTCGCTGGCCGGGGAGCGGATCCGCCGGATCCTCGGGATCGTCAACGGCACCACCAACTACGTGCTCTGGCGCATGGCCACCACCGGGACGGGCTACGCCGAGGCGCTGGCCGAGGCGACCGAGCTTGGCTACGCGGAGCCCGACCCATCGGCCGACGTGGAGGGGTTCGACGCCGCCGCCAAGTGCGCCATCCTGGCCAGCCTCGCGTTCAACACCCGGGTGGTGGCGCGCGACGTGTACCGCGAGGGCATCACCGACGTGACCGCCGCCGACGTCGCCGCGGCGGCCCGCATGGGTTACACGGTGAAGCTGCTGGCCATCGCCGAGGAGATCGAGGGCGAGGTCAGCGCGCGCGTCCACCCGGCCATGGTCCCCGACGGCCACCCGCTCGCCGCCGTCGGCGAAGCCTACAACGCGATCCTCGTCGAAGGCGACGCGGTCGGCCGGCTGATGTTCTACGGCCGGGGCGCCGGGGCGCTGCCGACCGGCTCGGCGGTGCTCGGCGACCTGGTCGAGGTGGTTCGCAACCGCGCCAACGGCTCGCGCGGCGGTGGCTTCACGTTCCTGTACGAGCCACGGCTGCGGCCGATGGAGAAGGTCGACACCCAGTACTACCTGGCCTGTGACGTCGCCGACCGGCCTGGGGTGCTCGCCCAGGTCGCGGCGGTGTTCGCCACCCATGGGGTGTCGATCCGCTCGGTGCTGCAGCGCGGCAAGGGTGACGAGGCCCAGCTGGTGCTGGTCACCCACCTTGCCAAGGAGGGCGCCATGCGGGCCACCCTGGCCGGCCTCGAGCGGCTCGCGGTGGTCAGCGACCTGGTCAGCGTCATGCGGGTCGAGGGGGAGGAGGCGGACGAGGTGATCGTGAGATGAACATGACCGTGCATCGTCCCCGCTGGCCAGGGGTGATCGAGCACTATCGGGCCTACCTCCCGGTGGGCCCGGGGACGCCGGTGGTCACCCTGCAGGAGGGCGGCACCCCGCTGGTCCCGGCGGCGACCCTGTCGGCCCGCACCGGCTGCGAGGTCCTGCTCAAGGTGGAGGGGGTCAACCCGACCGGATCGTTCAAGGACCGGGGCATGACCATGGCCGTCTCCAAGGCGCTGGAAGCGGGCGCTAAGGCGGTGCTCTGCGCCTCGACCGGCAACACCTCGGCCGCGGCGGCGGCCTACGCGGCGCGGGCCGCGATCACCTGCGCCGTGCTCGTGCCCGAGGGCAAGGTGGCGCTTGGCAAGCTCGCCCAGGCGCTGGTCCACGGGGCCACCGTCCTGGCGGTGGACGGCTCGTTCGACGACTGCCTGCGGCTCGCCCGCGAGCTGGCCGAGCACTACCCGGTCACGCTGGTCAACTCGGTCAACCCCTACCGCATCCAGGGCCAGAAGACGGTCGCCTTCGAGATCGTGGAGGCGCTTGGCCGCGCCCCCGACGTGCACTGCATCCCGGTCGGCAACGCCGGCAACATCACCGCCACCTGGCTCGGCTACCGCGAGGCGGCCGCGGCCGGGCTGGCCGCCGGCCTGCCGGCGATGCACGGCTTCCAGGCGGCCGGGGCCGCCCCGCTGGTAGTGGGGGCGCCGGTGCGCAACCCGACCACGATCGCGACCGCGATCCGCATCGGCGAGCCGGCGTCCGGTGCCGGCGCGCTGCAGGCGGCGGGGGAGTCCGGCGGCGGGCTCGCCGCCGTCACCGACCGCGAGATCCTGGCCGCCTACCGCCTGCTCGCCCGCGAGGAGGGCCTGTTCGTGGAGATGGCCTCGGCCGCCTCGGTGGCCGGCCTGCTGGCCCTGGCCGCCCGCGGCGGGCTGGCGCGCGGCAGCCTGGTGGTGGCCACCCTCACCGGCAACGGCCTCAAGGACCCCGACTGGGCGGTCGCCGGCGCGCCCCAGCCCCACCGCGTGCCGGCCGAGGTGGCCGCGGCCGCCGCCGCCCTCGACCTGACCGGCGGGTAGCGCCGACCGGCCGGCAGGGGCGTGCCCGCCGGCCGGTCGTTCCCGCGTCGTTGCGGGGCTGGATCCTTCGCTAGCTGGAGAACACCTGCAGCTCGGCCGCGCGCACGTTGCCGCCCTGCGGGCTGCCGAGGTCGCAGTCGTCGACCGCGCGCGGGTCGGCGTCCTGCTCACCCTGGTAGGCGGGCGCGCCGGTGCACTGGTTGTTCAGCACCACCAGGCGCACGTAGGTGGCCTGGACCGGGTGCAGGTCGAACGACCGGATGACCAGCTCGGGCGCGCGTGGCCGCGGCGCGACCGCCGGGAAGGCGTCGGCCTTGCTGGTGAACGCGACCTTGAACTGGCTGTCCTGGGTGCAGTCGACCGCGGCGCCGACGGTGCAGACCTGGATCTGGAACTGGCGCAGCGCCGAGAAGCGGTTCTGCCCCCCGGTGTCGCCACCGGGATCGGCCGGGTTGGGCGGCCGCAGGTGGGCGCTGACCTGGACCCGCCGGATCTTGTGGCTGGCCTTTGCCGGGTCGAGGTGGACGGTGACCGCGCGGCCCTGCACCGCCGTGCCGAGCGAGGCCCAGTTGGTCCCCTCGGTGTCGTCGATCAGGTTGGTGAGGTTGACCCCGTCGCCGGAGATGGTGGCGCCGTAGGTGCGCGAGGCCAGGTTGGCCGGGAGCACCAGCTTGGGGGTTGTCACCCGGTTGGCCCGCACGGTCGCGCGGAAGCGCTTGGCGCCGAAGCCGTTGGCCCTGACGATGAAGTCGTAGGTCCCCGGGACCATGCGGGCGACCCCCGGCAGGGGGGAGGCGCCGTCGGTGTCGGCCACCGGCGTCGCCCTGCCCTCGTAGACGCCCACGAACAGCTGGGCGCCGGCGACCGGGTTGCCCTTGTCGTCCTTGGGCTGCAGGGAGACCAGGCCCTCGGCCGAGAAGGGGGAGGCGAAGCTGGGGATCGGGTCGGGGTCGGCGAAGGTGTTGGAGAAGGCGTCCTCGCCGAGACCCCGGCTGGCGAACGTGTTCCACAGCACCGCCTGGTTGGCGCCGCCAAAGCGGAGCAGGTCAGCGGCGAGCATCGCGTCGCGCGCGTCGACCATGCTGACCTGCCCGGTCGCCATCAGCAGGTAGGAGTCGTACATGATCTGCGCCCAGCGGCGGTTGCCCGGGCAGCGGTCGGCCGGGCGCTCGCCGTCGGCGCAGGCCCGCTGCAGCGCGCGGTTGCCCGACGGGAACTGGCGGTCGTACTTGGCGCTCAACGCCTGGCGGATGGCGAAGTTGGTGGCGCTCCAGATCTCGCCGTCCGCGTGCACCTGCGGGCCGGTGACGTCGTAGCCGACGTCGGCGTAGTTCAGCGGGCTGCGGTTCATCCCGTAGTTGCGGATGCCGGCCTGCTTGTCGCCGGTCACGTACGGTCCGATGGCGTAGCGGTTCTCGCCGCCGACCGGCACGAAGCCGTACTCGTTGAGGTACTCCATGGCGTTCAGGTCCGACCAGGACTCGCCCATCGCGCCCGCCTGCGCCTCATCCAGCTCGCCGTCCGGGCCGGCGATCATCCGGTTGGTGGTCGCGTGGGTGTACTCGTGGCCGATCACCGTCATGTCGTAGTCGCCGTCCACGCACGGCGGGTAGAAGGCGCCGGCGATCGGCTGCCACAGGTACATGTTGGTGATCGGGGCGACGCCGTCGGGCGGCGTGATCTGGTTGGCGTTGTCACGGGCGGTGAAGTTGGGCGGCCCGCCGACGATCCCGCCGGCCTGCGCGTTGCCCTGCTCGGGGTCGTTCTCGGCGCCGCCCAGCCCGAAGTTGGATTGCTGCAGGTTGAAGGTCTGCTCGGTGAAGCCGAGGTGGTAGGACCAGTCGTGCATGCGGTTGTGCATCGCGAACAGGTTGGCGATGGAGGCGTCGAGGTCGTTGCGCCGCGGGCTGGTGTGCACCGCCGGATTGCAGCGCTCCTCGAACCACTGGTTGGTCCAGGGGTAGACGTAGCGGCGGTCGGGGCTGGCGGTGGCCGGGTTGACCCCCACCGAGAAGGGGTCGTCGTCGTTGAGGTTCTCGACCGAGCGGGCGGCGTTGCCAAAGGTGGTGTGGGTCGACTGGCCGGTCGACGGGTCGACGTCCCACTCGTTGCGGGCGGCGCTGTTGGCCACGGCGCGGTCGCAGCCGGGGCTGGGCCTGGTCCAGCACCACAGCTCGCGGGTGTCACTCGAGGAGTGGTCCTGCCTCGGCGAGGCCCCGAACACCTTCCACTCCGGGTTGTCCTCGGCGTAGTCCACCAGGGAGTCGCGCCGCCAGACCTTGCCGGTCTGGGCGTCGACGTAGCTCTGCACCGCCAGCGGGTCGCCGCCGGTGGCGTTGTCGAACACGATCGTCTCCCACACCGGCCGCACGCCGTCGCGCGGGGTCGGCAGGGCCCGCAGACGGGCCGCCTGGCGGCCCTCGAAGCCGGGCGCGCTCATCAGCGTCCAGCCCTTGGCGGCGCCGGCGACGCTGGCCTTCGCGCCGGCCCGGCCGGCGTCGCCGGCGGCCCGGCCCCATGCCTGCTCGGCCGGGATCCTGGCAGCGCCGGGCGCGGCGCCGTCCCCGGCGATCGAGGAGGAGGCGTAGGCGACCCTGCCGCCGGAGGAGCCCACCGTGACCAGCCCGTCGGCCGCGGCGATGGCGTCACCGAACCGCTGCCGGAAGGTCACCACGCTGCCCGCGCCGACGCCGACGTTCATGATCACGTCGAGCCGGTCGACGGCGGCGGCGTCGAGCCGGAACAGGGCCCGGTTGCGCTTCAGCCAGGTGCGCGCGGCGGCGCCGTCGTTGCTGCCCAGCCCGGTGGCCAGCCAGCCGTTGCGCTGGAACATCGAGCGCGGGGTGCCGAAGGCGGTCCAGCTGACCTGGGCGCCCGCCGCCAGGCGGCGCTGCGCGGCGCTGGGGCTGACCCGGCCGGTGCGGGCGTCGGCGCTGTCGACGCGGGTGTTCTCGCCCTGGAAGCTGAATTCGCGGGCGGGCGGCCCGGAGCTGGCACCGGCGGGCACGCCGACGGCGGCGGCCACGGGCACGGTCAGGGCCACGGCGAGCAGCGCGACCACCCCGCGCCTGGGGCCCCGGCGGGACCTGAGCATCGTGCTGGCTCCCTTCTGCCACCCCACCCCGGGGGGTGTGATGGCGGCTGGCAGGGACGGGACGCCGCGACGCGGGACCAGCGCAACCGGCAGGGCGGCCGCCGTTGGCCGGTCGTAGTGACTTCTATGCACCGCCTTGCGCTGTGTCAATGGTTTGGGCGGATTACGGCGATACTTACGCGCTCGCGTAATCTTGGCCTGCTCGTCCGGCTCCGAACCGGCCGGCGGCCGTCACCACCACGCCACCGGACGGGTAGGCTTGCCGGCCATGACCGCCCGCGTGCTCGTCCAGGCGCCCGCCACCAGCGCCAACCTGGGGCCGGGGTTCGACGCCGCCGGCCTCGCCCTTGACTGGTGGGACACGCTCGAGGTGACCGCCGGCGAGGCCGGCCCGGCCGCGCCCATGCGGGTCACCGGGGAGCAGGCCGAGCTGATCCCCACCGGCCCCGACAACCTGGTCCGCAGGGCCATGGAGCGGCTCGCGGCGGCGACCGGGACGACGCTCCCGCCGGTCCGGCTCGCCGTGGTCAAGGGCTTCCCGCTGGGCCGAGGCTTCGGCTCCAGCGCGGCCGCGGTCGCGCTCGGCCTGCTGGCGGCGCGCCAGCTGGTCGCCGCCGACCTGCTGGACGGCGAGCTGCTCGCGCTGGCCTGCGAGCTGGAGGGCCATCCGGACAACGCCGCCGCCTGCCTGGCGGGTGGCGCCACCCTGAGCCGGAGCGAGGGCGGCCTCGCCCGCGCCAGCCGCCTGGACGTCCATCCCGACCTGGTGGCGCTGGCCCTGGTCGCGCCCGAGGCGATGGCCACCACCGAGGCCAGGCGCCTGCTGCCCGAGCAGGTCCCGTTCGCCGCGGCGGCGCGCACGGCCGGGCGTGCGGCGCTGCTCCCGCTCGCCCTCTCCGGCGAGTTCGACCTGCTCTTCCCGGCCACCGCCGACGAGCTGCACCAGCCCGCCCGGCTGGCAAGGATGCCGGACGCCGCCCGGCTGCTGGAGCGCCTCCGCGACCGCGGCCACGCCGCCTTCCTCTCGGGTGCCGGACCGTCCTTGCTGGTCCTGGCGCCGCGGGCCGGCCTGGCCACGGCCGAGACAGACGCTCGGGAAGCGCTCGACGGCACCGCCGGCTGGCGCCTGCACCCGGTCGAAGTCGCCCGTGACGGCGCTCGGGTGCACACCGGCTGACCCGCCCATCCCCCGTCCACACGGCCCCTGGCGGCCAGCCCACGCATCGATGCCCGCCTCACTAGCCGTGCGTAGACTTGCTCAAGCCGAGCGGGCTGGCGCCGACGCAGGATCGACAGCCCGCCGCGTCCGACGCACCCGAGCGTCCCCGGAGCGTGCTCCGTGATCAACAAGGTGACCTCGCCACAGGGTGAGGAGTTCGTCCTGGCCGACGAGTCGGTCAACCGCGTCCTGGTCAAGGGCGTCACGGCCGTGCTGCGTGCCCGCACCGAGCAACTCTGGTCCACCAAGGAAGGCGACATGTTCCTGTTCGCGGACGCGGAGGGGAACCTGGTGCCGGAGAAGGGCGTCGGCGCCGGCCTGTACTACCGGGACTGCCGCTTCCTCTCGGACCTGGTCATGCGGGTGGACAGCCGCGACCCCCTGCTGCTGTCGACCTCGGCCGACCGCGCCTACATGAGCCACATCGACGTCGCCAACCAGGACCTCCACTCGGAAGGCAACGGCGAGGTCATCGCCTTGCAGGGCACCGTCAACATCCGCCGCACCCGGGTGATCAACGGCCGCCTGTACGAGCGCATCCGCATCCGCAGCTACAACGAGACCCCGGTCGACCTCACCATCGAGCTCGCCTTCGGCACCGACTTCGCCGACATCTTCGAGGTCCGCGGCCTGCGCCGCACGGTGCGCGGCAAGCTGGCCGTGCCCAAGGTGGACGGCAGCACGGCCGCGTTCGCCTACGCCGGCGAGGACGGCGTCTTCCGCCAGACCCGGATCACCTTCGAGCTGCCTCCCACCCAGCTCGCGGTGGACGGCGACCGGGTGGTGGCGTCCTGGCGCATCCACCTGGAGCGCGGCGAGGTCGAGGTGATCCCCTTCACCGTCGAGCCGGTCATCGACGGCGCGGCGCCGGCCGCCAAGCCGTTCGACGCCGCCGTGCACGAGCTGCGCCGCTCCTACGAGGACTGGGAGCGTTCGTGCACCCGCATCTGGACCGACAACGAGCTCTACAACTCGCTGCTCACCAGGGGCCTGCGCGACCTGCGGGCGCTGCGGACCCCAACCCGGCACGGCGACATCGTCGGCGCCGGCATCCCCTGGTTCGTGGCCCCGTTCGGCCGCGACGCCTTGATGACCTGCCACCAGACGCTGATGCTCAACCCCGAGCTGACCCGCACCACCCTGCAGGTCCTGGCGGCCTACCAGGCCGACGAGGTGGACGAGTGGCGCGACGCGCAGCCGGGCAAGATCCTGCACGAGCTGCGCCAGGGCGAGCTGGCCGGGGCCGGGATCATCCCGCACACCCCGTACTACGGCTCGGTCGACTCCACCCCGCTGTGGCTGCTGCTGCTCGGCACCTACTACCGCTGGACCGGCGACCTGGCCTTCTGCCGCGAGATGCTGCCCCACGCCGACCGCGCGCTCGCCTGGGTGGACACCTACGGTGACCTCGACGGCGACGGGTTCCTCGAGTACCAGCGCTCCAGCCCGCGCGGTCTCGCCAACCAGGGCTGGAAGGACTCGCACAACTCGGTGGTGCACGCCGACGGGCATCTGGCCCATGGGCCGATCGCCCTCGCCGAGGTGCAGGCGTACGTGCACGCCGCCAAGTCCCGCATGGCCGAGGTATACGAGGCGCTCGGCGACGGCGACCGCGCCGCCGCGCTACGGGAGCAGGCGGCCGCCCTCCGGGCCGAGTTCAACCGCCGCTTCTGGGTCGAGGAGCAGGAGTTCTTCGCCATGGCCCTCGACGGCGACAAGCAGCCGGTGACCACGGTGACCTCCAACCCCGCCCACGGCCTGTACTGCGGGATTATCGAGGCGGAGAAGGCCGACGCGATGGCCAGGCGCCTGCTGGCGCCGGACATGTTCTCCGGCTGGGGCATCCGCACCATGTCCAAGGGCTCGGTGGCCTACAACCCGATGAGCTACCACAACGGCTCCATCTGGCCGCACGACAACGCCTTCATCGGTGCCGGGCTGAAGCGCTACGGCCATGCCAAGGCGGCCAACCGGGTGGCGACGGCCATGTTCGACGTGGCCGTGAGCGTGGAATACATGCGCCTGCCCGAGTTGTTCTGTGGTTTTACAAGGCGGGCGCCCAACCGGCCGGTCGCCTACCCGGTCGCCTGCGCTCCCCAGGCGTGGGCCGCCGGCGCCCCCTTCCTGTTGCTGCAGGCCATGCTGGGCATCTCGCCGCGGGCGTCGGCCAACACCGTGACCATCAACAAGCCGCTGCTGCCACCCTGGCTCAACGTGGTCGAGCTGCACAACCTGCGGGTCGGCGGCTCGTCGATCGCGGTGGTGTTCCGCCGCCAGGGCGAGACCACCGGGTTCTCGTTGCTGGAGAAGGAGGGGGACGTCCGAGTGCTGATGGAGGAGTGACCCCCGCTGCCGGGCCGGCCCGGGTGGCCAGGTGAGCGACCTGTTGCGCTCGGATGGGCAGCGCCCCTACAATGCCCTAGGTCTCAGTCGCTGGCCAATTCGGTCGACGCCCCCGCAAACCTCTGTCCTTCGCCACGAGCGTAGTCTGGGGTTCGAGCATTCGGTCGTTGCCACGACCGTCGCGGGTGCCCGCCAGGCGAGCAGCCGTCCTCCAAGGGGTCGACGCCCGACCGACCAGCGGTTAGATCACGAGTTCCTCTCGAATTGAGCTGCGAAGCTCGCACCGGTTCTTATCGTGGCGAACGCCCGATTCGGTCGAAAGTGTCCGCGGCGCCACCACTGGCGATGCCGCCCACCAGGGTTCCGTAGATGGCGACACCGGGAGTCCGGTAAGCGGGAACAGGAGCAGACGCGGGATCTTCCTCTAATTGGGGTGCCGAGGGCGGCACCGACTTTCTCTGGTTCCGCATAGCAATCACTACATGGCGCGCCAAGCGCGCTGTCCGGCCGAGGGGCGTAAGGACGCTCAGTACCGGCCGGCACAACCCCTCCTAGCAGGAAGGTGAAGATGGCAACCACCGAACGAGACGTCCTCGAGCAAAAGGTGTTGCCCGAGTTGCAGGCGATCGCCTCGTCGATGGGGGTTCAGGGCTACCAGCGGCTGCGCAAGGCCGACCTGATCGGTGCCATCATCGCCAAGGCAAAGGGCGTCGAGTTCACGCCGTCCCCACGCCCGTCGACCAGCGCGAGATCGGCCCAGCCGGCCGAGCCGACGCTGCTCGACCCCGGTGCGGGCACCCAGGCAACTGAGCAGACGCAGGCCGACGCCGATGGCGATGGTGACGAGGCAGGTCGGCGGCGCCGCCGGCGCCGGAGCCGTGGTGGCGACGGCGACATCGACCCCACCCCCGTCGGCGAGCTGACCGCGCCCCCCGCGGTCGAAGGCACCAGCAACGGCAGCGCACCGCAGGCCGCCGCCCAGCAGGCCGCCGAGCGCGCCGAGCGCCCGGCCGACGAGCGCCCCGAGGGCCAGGACGGCCAGGCGGCGCAGACCGCGGCCACCCAGCCCGCGGAGGCCCAGGCCACTCAGGCCCAGCCGCCGGCCGGACAGGGCCAGGGTGACGGTCAGGCGACCGCGCCCGCCGCCGGCGACGGGCAGGCACCCGCCCAGGCCGAGCAGCGCTCCGACAGCGGCCAGGGCGACGGCGCCCAGGGCCGCGGCGACGGCCAGGGCGGCAGGCAGAACTGGAACCAGAACCAGGGTGGCGGTCGCTGGGAGTCCGGCCAGCAGCAGTCGGGCAGCGGCCGGCGCCGCAACCGCAACCGCAACCGGCGCAACCGTTTCCAGGGTGAGGGCGGCGTCGGCGTATTGGAGCAGCAAGGCGACCGCCGCGGCGGCCAGCCCGACGACCGTCCCGAGGTGGTCCGCACCGGGACCCTGGACATCCGCTCTCAGGACGGCTACGGCTTCCTGCGGGTGGGCGCGTTCACTCCCGGCTCCGACGACGTCTACGTGCCGCTCTCGATGATCCGCCGCCTCGGCCTGCGCCGCGGCGACGAGGTCGAGGGCGTGGTCAAGCTCCCCAGGGACTCGGAGAAGTACGCCGCCCTGGTCCGGGTGGAGAAGATCAACGGCCGGGACCCCGAGGAGGCGCGCGGCCGGCGCGAGTTCAAGGACCTGACCCCGCTGTACCCGCAGGAGCGGCTGCGGCTGGAGCACAACCCGACCGAGATCTCGACCCGCATCATGGATCTCATGTGCCCGATCGGGAAGGGCCAGCGCGGGCTGATCGTCTCCCCGCCGAAGGCGGGCAAGACCACGCTGATGAAGCAGATCGCCAACGCCATCAGCGAGAACAACCCCGAGGTGTACCTCATCATCCTGCTCACCGACGAGCGGCCGGAAGAGGTCACCGACATGCAGCGCTCCACCAAGGCGCAGGTGATCTACTCCACCTTCGACCGGCCGAGCGACGAGCACGCCCAAGTCTCCGAGCTGACCATCGAGCGGGCCAAGCGCCTGGTCGAGTACGGCCGCGACGTGGTGGTGCTGCTCGACGGCATCACCCGCCTGTCCCGCGCCTACAACCTGGCCACCCCGGCCAGCGGCAAGATCCTCTCCGGCGGGGTGGACTCCTCCGCCCTGTACCCGCCGAAGCGCTTCTTCGGCGCGGCGCGCAACCTGGAGGAGGGCGGCTCGCTCACCATCCTGGCGACGGCGCTGGTCGACACCGGCTCGCGCATGGACGAGGTGATCTTCGAGGAGTTCAAGGGCACCGGG
>Ga0114129_10014435_pt1 | contig 11257 bp, 8 predicted proteins | sample RhiMetdeltSRZDD1_FD_80071 | JGI IMG/M metagenome (GOLD analysis project Ga0114129, IMG submission 80071) | Populus rhizosphere microbial communities from Tennessee, USA - Rhizosphere MetaG P. deltoides SRZDD1 (version 2) (version 2) | ecosystem: Host-associated > Plants > Roots > Rhizosphere >... | reverse complement strand
TCTGGCCGACTATCGGGTGGCGGCGGGCGGTCCGGCCCGCATGCGTGAGGACCGTTCATGAGCGATTCGGCCCGGTTCGTCGTCGCGGTGGCGGTCGTGGTGCGGCGCGGCGGGCGCGTCCTGGCGATGCGGCGCTCCCCCGCGAAGGACGCCGGGGCCGGCGCCTGGGAGGCGCTTTCCGGACGCGTGCATCCCGGCGAGCAGCCGCTGGTTACAGCGCGGCGCGAGTCACGCGAGGAGTGCGGGCTCGAGATCGCGATCGAGCCCCGCCCCGTCGCCGCCTACCAGGCGAAGCGCAACCTCGACGACATGGTCGTGGTCGTCTACAGGGGCGTTTCCGAATCGGGCGACGTGGTCCTGTCGGAGGAGCACGACGCCTTCGCCTGGATGACGCAGGAGGAGTTCGCGCGCGCCTGCCGGTTCCCGGCGCTGGTCGAGGCGGTCCGTCTCGCCCTGGAGAGCTAGGACGCCCTGCGGCCCCGCCGGTAGAACATCCACCCGAGGCCGAGGAGAAGGACGCACCCGCCGAGGATCTTGGCCACGTACTCGAACTTGTCCGGCGTGCCGGGAGGCGGGAAGAGGGCGAACACGATGGCGATGGCGGTGGTGAGGAATCCCACCGTCCCGAAGACGATCGTCCCGACCCGTCCGCCCGGGACGGGGATGACGCCGGGCAGGCGGTCTGCCGTCCCCAGCTTGATGAACGACGCGAACAGGTACAGGTACGGGATGAAATAGACGATCGTGGTGAACAGGGCCAGCTGCTCGTAGGTCTCCTTGACGCTCGACCCGATGAACCCCAGCAGGATCACCACGCTCGAAATCCCCCCGGTGATCAGCAACGCGACGTGAGGGGACCCGTAACGCGGGTGGACCCTGCCGAACGCGGACGGGAGGTATCGATCGATTCCGGCCACGTACGGGATCCTCGACGATCCGGCGAGCCATGAGCTGATTCCGCCCATGCCGCCGAGCGCGATCAGGAGGGCCGACGCGCCCGCGAGGAGCCCGACCCCCATCCGGCTCTGGACGGTCGCGATGGCGCGGCCCACCCCGCTCAGGATCCCGATCTCCTGCTGGGGCAGGGCGACCAGAAGCGCGATGGTGCCGAGCACGTAGATGACGGTGATGATGAACCCCGAGATGAAGATCGCCCTGGGGACGTTCCGGCGCGGCTCGATGATCTCCCCCGCCATCAGCGGGCCGAGGTCGAGACCGGAGAACGCGAAGCAGATCAGGGTGAAGAACACGACGGTGTCCGTCGTGACGGTCGGGATGAGGGAGGCGGGCTCGAACGGGGTCGCCGCACCGTACTTGAACAGAGCCACCGCCCCCAGCACGACGAGGAGCACGGCCGGGACCCAGGTCCCGACGGCCCCGAGGTTGTTCAACCATCGCCCGTAGCGCATCCCCAGCACGTTCAGGCCCACGGCGATCCAGAACAGGACCAGGGAGGCCAGCGCCATCACGAGCGAGCTGTTCTCGAGATCGGCGTAGCGCGCTCCCATCATGAAGATGAGATTGCCCACGGTGAAGATCAGCAGGTGGGGGAAGTAGATCAGGTTGTTGGTCCACAGGCACCAGCCGGAGATGAAGCCGTGGTTGTCCCCGAAGGCGTGCTTGGTCCAGGCGTAGATTCCCCCCTCCTCGGGGTGCCGGGTCGTGAGGTGAACGACCGCGATGCCGGAGGGGACGAAGAAGCAGAGGAATCCCAGGAGCCAGAGCGGGATCGCGGCGTAGCCGTAGCCCCCGGCGGAGGTCAGCCACCAGCGCAGACCGACGATGGCGACGACATTCAGGAGGACGAGGTCCCACAGCCCGATCTCGCGCCTGAGCCCGGTGGACGGCGCACCGGACGCCTGGCCGTCGACACCCCCCGGGGTGGTCATCGGCTCATGCGCTCCTTACATCATCGCCGAGGGCGGGGCCGGCTCGTCGGCGCGCCCGGCGTTGTCGAGCGGCACCTTCACGAGCAGGTAGACGATCAGGGCGGCGATCAGGAGCCCCGCCACGTAGGACGGGGACTCGAACAGCCCCGGGATCGGGATCTCGAAGAAGTTGAAGGTCGCCGTCCCGAGACCGACGAGGGCCTCCCCCGCGATGAGCCCCGAGGCGGCCAGGACCCCCACGTTCTCGACGCGGATCTTCTGGGCGGCGTTCAGGCCCCGACGGGCGGCGAAGCGGTCGACGACCCAGCGGATCATCCCGCCGACGAAGATGGCGGAGGTCGTGGCGAGCGGCAGGTACATGCCGACTGCCACGAGCATCGGGCTCTTGACCTTCACCATGATCATCGCCACGCCCAGCATGATGCCGATGACGATGAGGGGCCAGGCCATCTCTTTGTTGACGATTCCCTGCGCCAGGGCGGCCATCAGGCCGGCCTGCGGGGCGGAGAGTTGTCGATCTCCGAAGCCGGTCCCCCCCGCCTTGATGTTCCCCTCGTGCAGGACCAGGAGCGGGAAATACATGACGAGGCTGGCGGCCAGGACGGCGACGAGCTCGACGATCTGAATGGTCCGCGGAGTGCCGCCCAGGATGTATCCGACCTTGAAGTCCTGCAGCAGCTCCCCGGCCACCGCCGAGGAGACGCAGACCACGGCGGCGACACCAAGCACCGCGGCGACACCCATCGGACCCGAAACGCCCAGGCTGACCATCATGAGGGCAGCGATCACGAGGGTCGACAGGGTCAGCCCGGAAATCGGATTGTTCGATGAGCCGATGAGCCCGACAAGGTAGCCGGACACCGTGGCGAAAAAGAAACCGGCAACGATCATCACCACCGCGGCGACGATCGCCCCGGTGACGAGGCCGGTCATGTACATGTACAGGGCGGTCATCAGGATGAAGAACAGCCCGATCAAAAGGAAGATCACCTTGGAGCTCATGTACCGCTCCGTGCGCTTGGCGGCCGCCTGCGTGTTCTTGGAGCCACGGAGCTCGGAGAAGGCCTTCGCCAGCCCGCCGAAGATGCTCTGGCGTCTCATGAACAGGGTGTAGGCGGTGCCGACGAGCATGCCCCCTACGGCGATCGGGCGGACGATGAACCGCCAGACGGCGGTGATGGTCCCTCCCCAGGCTTCGGGGTTGCTTCCCGCCGGGAGAATCTTGTCGAGCTCCGGCCCGAGCAGGTAGGCGATCAGGGGGACCATGAGGCCCCAGGCGATCACGCCGCCGGAGAAATTGAGCGCGGCCAGCTCCGGCCCGATGATGTACCCCACGCCGAAGTACGCGGGGGAGATGCTCGGGGCGGCGAAATTCGTGACCCCGCCCGTGGCGACGGCGGGTGCGGACGCGGCCGCCCCCAGCTTGATCTTGCTGGTCCCGATGGCCCCCATCCGGACCGGGATGTCCTTGTCGATCGCGACGATCCTGAACACGCTCAGGAGAAACGCCCCGGCCCCGAACGCCATGCTGTAGAAGAGGTGGCGGGCGGCCTCGGCCCCCCGCTGTCCGGCCTTGTGGATCTCGCCGGCGGCGACCGACTCGGGGAACGGCAGCTCGCGGTCCTCCACCATGACGCGGCGGATGAGGGAGCAGAAGAGCACGCCCAGGACCGATCCGACCACCATCAGGGCGGTCGATTTCCAGTAGGCGTCGGCGAATCCGAACGACGGCCAGACCCCCGCGATGAAGAAGGCGGGCAGGGTGAAGATAGCGCCGGCGGCCACCGATTCGCCGATCGAGCCGGCGGTCCGCGCGATGTTCTCCTCGAGGATCGATCCCTTCCAGAGCCTGAGGATCGCCATGCTGAGAACCGCCGCCGGATAGGTCGCGGCGATGGTCTGGCCGGCGCGCAGGCCGAGGTAGGCGTTCGCCGCCCCGAGGACGACCGTCATGACCAGGCCGATAAACACGGCCCGCCAGGTGAACTCCTTCATCTCGACCGACGGGGGGACAAAGGGCTTGTAGCCGGAGGAATTCGACGGACGGGAAGACTGGGGGTTGCTCATGCTGAGTAGGCCCTCCGAGTCGTTCAGGTCGCGAGACTCTACATCGCCCCGTGCGGGGGTGTCAACGAAACTCGTCTATACTACGCGGCCATCGCGCCTTGTTCGGGCGGGCCCGAGCGGGAGGGTGGCTCCCACGAAGACGTACGCGCCGTGGCTTCTGTGCGTCCTGGGGCCGGCCCTGCTCGCCGGCGCCTGCGGGGGCACTGGGAAGGGATCGATGCCTGCGTCCGGCGACAGCGACACGCGCCCCTATCTCCTGGAGACCATCGGCGAGTTCGCCGTGGCGCGGCTCTACGCCGACGGGTTCGAGTCGCTCGATCGAAGGCAGCGGATCCACGCCTTCTACCTGTACCGCGCCGCCCTGGCCGGCCGGGACATCTTCTACGACCAGATGGGCCGGGACGTCCTGGAGATCCGGGATCTCCTCGAGGAGATCCTGACCCACCCGCAGGGGCTGGACACGCAGTTCCGTGACCGTCTCCTTGTCTACCTGAAGCTCTTCTGGATCAACAACGGCAACCACAACGACCGGACGCGCCGGAAGTTCGTGCCGGAGTTCTCCTTCGAGGACCTGCGCGCGGCGGCCGAGGCGGCCGTCCGGTCCGGCGCGAGCATCAAGCTGGCGGTCGGCGAGACGCTCCCGAGGAAGCTCGAACGCCTCAAGGCGGCGATCTTCGACCCGAGCGTCGATCCCCTGTCCACCTGCAAGTCGCCGCCGCCCGGGCGGGACATCCTGACCTGCAGCAGCGTCAATTTCCACGAGGGGCTGGCGCTCAAGGATCTGGAGGGCTTCCGCGAGCACTACCCGCTGAACTCGCGCCTGGTGAAGAAGGACGGCAAGGTCGTCGAGGAGGTCTACCGCGCCGGGCGCCGCGAGGTCCCTCCCGGCCGCTACGCCAGGGAATTGAAGACGATCAATGGATTCCTGGAGAAGGCGCGCGCGCATGCCGACCCCCCCGGGTCCGCCATCCTGGCCCATCTGATCGACTACTTCGCCACCGGGGAGCCGGATGCCTTCCGCGCCTACAACATCGCCTGGGTCGGGCAGGACCCTCCGGTCGACGCCGTCATCGGATTCATCGAGACGTACAAGGACCCGCGCGGCCAGAAGGGGGCCTTCGAGGGGATCGTCCACTTCGTCGATCCGCGCATGACCAAACTGCAGAAGGACCTCGCCCGCCTGGCCCAGTATTTCGAGGACCATGCCCCGTGGGAGGACCGCTTCAAGCGCAAGGGGTTCAACATCCCGGTCGCGAACGCGGTCAACGTCCTGGTCTCCACGGGGGACTCGGGCCCGATGCCCCCCATCGGGATCAACCTGCCGAACGAGGAGGAGATCCGGGAGCGTCACGGCAACAAGAGCGTGGCCCTGGTCAACGTGATGGACTCCAACAACCGGGCGGTGCACGCCCGGGTCGTGGAGGAGTTCTTCCTGCCGGAGGACCGGGCGCTGGTCGAGAAGCACGGGTCCGCGGCTGACCTGCTGCAGACGACGATGCACGAGGTCCTGGGGCACGCCTCCGGCAAGGTCACCGACACGCTCAAGGGGGATCCGAGGGACCACCTGCGCGAGTACTACTCGGCCCTGGAAGAGGCGCGCGCCGAGCTGATCGCCCTGCACAACTTCTTCGACCCGAAGCTGATCGAGATCGGGGCGATCCCCTCGGCCGAGGTGGCCGAAGCCGCCCTGAGGGACTACGCCACCGACGACCTGTACATGCTGAGGCGCGTGCGCCAGGGGGACGTCCTCGAGGACGATCACATGCGCGCCACCCACCTCATCGTGACGTATCTGAAGGAGACGGCGGGGGCGATCGAGCACGTGAAGCGGGACGGCAAGACGTACGCGCGCGTCAAGGACATCTCCGCCATGCGCCGTGGCGTGGCCGAGCTCCTGAGCACGCTGCAGCGCATCAAGGGGGAGGGGGACTACGAGGCGGCGCGCCAGCTGACCGAGCGCTACGCGGTGCGCATCGACCCCGCCCTGCGCGACGAGATCGTGGCCCGCGCCGACAAGGCCTCCATCCCCTCCTACGTCGCCTTCGTGATGCCGGACATCGTCCCCCTGCGCGACGCGGACGGCGAGATCCAGGACGTCCGGCTCGCCTACGAGTCCGACCTGGCGACCCAGATGCTGAAGTACTCGGGCAAGCTGCCTCTCGAGGACTCCCCGCCCGCCGCCTCCCCCGCCCCCGCTCCCGCGCGCCCCGGAGGACGCTAGGAGCCCGGCCGGGAATCCGGCCGCCCCGCGTCAAAGCCTTGCGGGCCGGGGCCTGCGCGCAAATCGCTCCGGCATGGCCCGCGCCCTCTCCGCAACCTATATTGAGAGTGGCCGCGCCCCGTCGCGCCGCTGGGAGCGTCATGGCGTCGACTCCACCCTACAAGCCAAAGTGTGCAGGTTTCGCCGTCCTGGCGGCGGTCCTGGTCACTTTGCTGACCGGCTGCCTCGCCTTCCGGCGCTACGACATGGCCCGCATCCACCAGGAGGCGGCCGCGCGGCCGCGAAACCCGGTCATCGTCCTGCACGGGTTCCTCGGCAGCCGGATGAAGAACGTCCGCACCCACGAGTCGGTCTGGGGCCGCGTGCTCAATGCCGTCCGCCGAGGGAAACCGGACGACCTGGCCCTGCCGATCGACCGGCTCCCCCTGGCGGCGAACCGGGACGACCTGGCCCCGTACGAAATCTGCGACGCCATCCTGGGGGTGAAGTTCTACGGGGCGATCCTGGACTCTCTCGTCCAGGTCGGCGGCTACCGCCTCGGGGACATCGACGACCCCCGCCCCGGCGACACCGCCTTCGTCTTCAACTACGACTGGCGGCGCGACAACGTCGAGGCGGCCATCGCCCTGGGCCGGGCCATCCGGAAGATCAAGTCCCGCCTGCACGACCCCGACATGCGCTTCGACCTCGTGGCCCACAGCATGGGGGGGCTGATCGCGGAGTACTACCTGAAATACGGCGCGGAGGACGTCCTCGACCGGCCGGGCGGGGCCGACGTGACCTGGGCGGGCGCGGCCGACATCGGGAGGATCGTCGCCATCGGCACGCCGCACCAGGGGACCCTGTCGGCCTTCCGCATTCTCAACAACGGCATTTCGCGCACCCTGTCCCCGCGCGAGCTGTTCACCATGCCGTCGGTCTACCAGCTGCTCCCCCCCGGCAGGACCGGGCACTTCCTCGACATGCAAGGAAACGACGTCGCGGTCGACCTGTACGACGCGCAGACCTGGATCGACAATCGCTGGTCGATCTGGAGCCCGCGCGAGGCGGAGATCGCAACGGTCCCGAAGGAAGCCGCGCGGTTCCTGCAGGCTGCCCTCGATCGGGCCCACGCTTTCCACGCCGCGCTCGACCGGGAGGGGCCGGGCGCCCCGCCGTCGGTGCCGATCAACCTGTTCGGCTCGGACTGCGTCCCGACCTTGGACAAGGTGATCATGAACCCCGGGCCGGGAGGGACGCGGCTCCTGTTCACCGACGGCACCGCGCCGTTCAAGAACGCGCGCGATCTGGAGCCGCTGATGCTCGCCCCGGGGGACGGCACGGTGACCGCCGACTCGCTCACCGGGATGGGGACGCTGTCCCCGCCCTCCCCGGTCTCCTCGACCTTCTTCTTCTGCGCCACGCATGGGCTTTTGCCGGCCAACAAGGGCTTTCAGGGGAACCTGTTCTATGTGCTCCTGGGAGACACCCCGCACCCTCCGGCCGTGCACACGGCCGCCCAGACGCGATAGTCAGGAGCCTGCCCGAGTATTGGGCCGCGCCGCGTATCGGGCTACAGATCCGTGGTTACGGAAGAGAAATGGAAGCGACGATGAGCCTGCCCGAGTCTCCGGACAGGTTCCTTAGGAGTTGGGTGTCGACGACGAGGCCGTCGCGGTGGCCACGGCCACCGAGGCGCCGCGCGGCGAGATCTTCAGGATCAGCTTGAACAGGAGGGACAGGGCCAGGGCCCCGACGCCGAGACCGAACATCACGCACAGGAAAATGACCAGGAAGAGCAGGAACATGTCCATAAGTCCGTCATCCCTCCGGCACGAAAGTGGGGGTGGCGCTTCCCGCCACCCCCTTCACATCATCACGTCTTCCGAAACGCGCCCGCAAGGCTAATATAGGCGCCCCTCTTCGTCAAGCAAGCCCGTTCCCGAATCCCCTGAAGTTCCCGTTTCGTTCGCGTCGTCGATCGAGCCGCCTAGCCTGGAGAGGTTGCGCCCCGCGGCTTCCGAGCCACCCGACCGGACGGCGGCGCGGTACTCGTCGATGGCGCGATCCGTCGTTCCGGTCCGCTCGTACGCCATGCCGAGGTTGTTGTGGAAGATCCCTGAGGAGGGCTTCAGGCGCACCGCCTCCTCGAGAGAGGGGATCGCATCCTGGAACCTCTCCGACCGGATGAAGGCGTACCCGAGGTTGTTCTGGGCGTAGGCGTTGGCCGGGTCCTTCTCGACGGAGGTCTGGAAGGCGGCGATCGCCTCGTCGCCCCGTCCGAGGTTCAGGAGCGCGCGGCCGCGCACGTTGTGCGCCTGCGAGTCCTCCGGGTCGAGGCTCACCGCCTCGTCGGCGGACTTCAGCGCCTCGTCGAAACGGCCCGAGTCGTTCAGCACCCGGCCCAGGTTGACGCGCGCCTTGATCGATTTGGTGTCGAGCGCCGCGGCCCCTTCGAGGGCGGCCGCCGCCTCGTCCAGCTTCCCGTCCTTCCAGAGGGAGATCCCCAGGAGGTACGCCGGATAGAAACGGTCCGGATGCCCGGCGACGTCCGCCTTGAGGTAGCGCGAGGCGGAGGTGAAATCGCCGTCCTTGAAGAACGCCTCCCCCTTGCCGTAGTACGTCTCCCCCTGCTGCAGCACCAGGCTCTCGGTCACCAGGTGATCGGGGATCGACCCGGAATCCGGGATGACCACGGGGCCGGCGGCGACCGCTCCGGACCCACCCTCTATCTGGCCGGCCGGGACGAACGGCGTGGCCTCTTTCGTCGACTGCCCCGGCTCCCGGCGCGACGTCGTCCCGACGATCACGACTCCGGCGGCCACGACCAGAAGCGCCGCCCCACCGCAACTGACGATCAACCTGCCCGTACGATTCATGCTCATGTGAATCCTCCTGGCGGGGTCCCATAGCGAGACCGATGCCAGTCCGGGACGGCCCTGTTTCCGGGCATTTCCGCGGGTCGTCGGGGGTGCCGGCGGCACCCGTGTCCGCGCCGACACGCCGCGCAGACACGCGGCGTGGATTCCGGGGCACGGGAACGGGGGCCTGGGAGTGTGTTCAGTCGGGAGGGCGAATGCCCAGCGCCTTGACCTTGCGGTAGAGATGGCTGCGCTCCAGGCCGAGCTCCCGGGCGGCCTTGGTCATCTGCCAGCGGTTGCGCTCGAGCGCCTTGAGGACGATGTCGCGCTCGGCCTGCTGCAGGCTGTCCTTCAGGGTCGTCCTGGGCTGGACCGCGGCGGCGCCGGCGGGGGCGGACGCGGAGGGAGCGCCGGGGGGTGCGGCGGACGGCCCGGCCGGCAGGACGCGGCGCACATCCTCGTCCGTGACCGTCTCTCCGGACGCCGTCAGGGCCAGGCGCTCGGCGAGGTTTCTCAGCTCGCGGACGTTCCCCGGGTAGTCGTGCCGCTTCAGGAGGGCGAGCGCCTCCTCCGAGAATCGGGCGGCGCGGGTCGCCCCCTCGCGGCGGGCCTCCTCCAGGAAGCAGGCAGCCAGCGGGGGGATGTCGTCCCGCCGCTCGCGCAGAGGGGGGACGGCGATCGGCAGGACGGCCAGGCGGTAGAAGAGATCCTGCCGGAAGGTCCCCGCCGCCATGGCGGCCTTCAGGTCCTTGTTGGTCGCTGCGATCACCCGGGCATCGACGCGGATCGGCCCCTCGCCGCCGAGCCTCTCGATGGTCATCGAGTCCAGGGCGCGCAGGAGCTTCGCCTGGAGGGTCGGCGGGATCTCGCCGATCTCGTCCAGGAACAGCGTCCCTCCGGTGGCCCTCTCGAAGCGCCCGATCTGCCGGCGCAGCGCCCCGGTGAACGCCCCCTTCTCGTGCCCGAACAGCTCGCTCTCGAACAGCTCGGCCGGCAGGGCGGCGCAGTTGACCGCCACGAACGGCCCGTCGCGCCGCGCCGACTCCGCATGGACCGATCGCGCCACCAGCTCCTTGCCGGTGCCGTTCTCCCCGGTGATCAGGACGGCGCCGGTGCCGGCGGCAGCGCTCGCGATCTCCCGCCTCAGGCCGGTCATCGCCCGGGACTCCCCCACCAGGCGGTGGCGGGACTCCAGAACTCCGCGCAGCTCCCTGTTCTCCCTCCTGAGGCGGCCGAGGGCGAGGGCGTTCTTCGCCGAGAGCATCAGCCGGCCCGGGTCGGGAGGCTTCTCCAGGAAATCGTGCGCCCCCCGCTTGACCGCCAGGACCGCCTTCTCGATCGTGCCGTGTCCGGTCAGCACGATCACGGGGGCGTCGATCTGGAGCGCCTGCATCTCGGAGAGCACGGCGAAGCCGTCGCGTCCCGGCATCTGGAGATCCAGGATCACCAGGTCGACCTCGTCCCGGCGCAGGATGGCGAGCGCCTCGTCTCCGTCCGCCGCGGCCAGCGCCTTGTGCCCCTCCAGGTCGAAGAGGCGCACCACCGAGGCGCGGATGTTCGTCTCGTCGTCCGCGATCAGGATCGTGGCCACGTCGTCTCCTCGCGCGCCGCGGGGCGGTCCTCGCGCGCCGCGGGCCCGTCCGCCCGCGCCCCGGTTGCGGCCCAGGGCAGGAGGACCCGGATCTCGGCGCCGCCTCCGGGGCGGTTCCCCGCCTCGATCCGGCCGCCGTGGTCGAGGACGATCCGCCGCGCGATCGCCATCCCCAGCCCGGTCCCCCCCTGGGTCGTCGAGAGGTACGGCTCGAACAGTCGCCTCAGCACCTGGTCCGGCAATCCCGGCCCCGTGTCGCCGACCAGGACCTCGGCCCCGTCCGCCGTCCCGCGCGTCGTCACGGTGATCGTCCCGCCCTTCCCCCGAAGCGCCTGCAGCGCGTTGCCGAGGAGATTGTTGATCACCTCGCTGATCCGGTCGGGATCGATCGACACGGGAGGCATCGCGGCGTCCAGGTCGGCGACGATCCGCGTCTCCGCGCTCGATCCCGCATAGAGAGTCACCACCTGGCCGATCACGCCGTTCAGGTCGGCGGGGCGCGGCCGGGGCACGGGCAGCCGGCCGAAGCGGGAGAAGTCCTCGAGGATGCCGCGGATCCGCTGGATCTCCTCCTGGATGGTGCGGGCGGCCGCCTCGAAGGCGGCGTCGAATTCCTGCGGCCTGACCTGCTTCGTGCGGACCAGCCCCT
>Ga0114129_10014434_pt1 | contig 11257 bp, 11 predicted proteins | sample RhiMetdeltSRZDD1_FD_80071 | JGI IMG/M metagenome (GOLD analysis project Ga0114129, IMG submission 80071) | Populus rhizosphere microbial communities from Tennessee, USA - Rhizosphere MetaG P. deltoides SRZDD1 (version 2) (version 2) | ecosystem: Host-associated > Plants > Roots > Rhizosphere >... | reverse complement strand
CTGGACAAATGAGCAAGGTGGTACGTTTTGGAATTCTAGTAGTGCTACTCAACAATTTGCAGATTTTGGCAACGGCAACACAGGAATTGTACATTTCCTTTTACGAATGAATGCGAGCGATAAAATCGGCCATTTATTTTCAATTTAGACCATTAAATATAAATCACTCATGATTATTTCTTAACCTCAAAACTCTGTTGCTATGACATCAATTAAGTTAGTAAGATTAGTTGGCTTATTTGGCATTTGTTGCACGGTTTCCAGCTTTGCGACCTGGATGATTGCTACCAGGTCAGCCGCAACAAGTCTTTACGCAAAACTTCTCGATGGGACTGGAGGTTGTTTTGCAGTATGTACAGGCAGTGTAAGTGCTAACTTTCAAACGGTTATTACAGCTGGTGAGCTTCAGGCCACAATCGAAAGTGCACAAGGGTCGGACTATTACTTGTGGGAGAGTTCGTCTTGTACAAACGATGTCAAATTTTTATAGACTATTCTATCAAAAAAAATATCGCAGCACAATTTTATATCTCAAAAAATATAAAAATGAAAAAAAGACCTTTGCTAATAATATTATTAGGAGTTGCAATGACCAGCTCAAGCGCTATCACCTGGAAAGTTGCCAAAAAAACTACACCCACTTCTTTATATGCAAAGAACCAAAACGGAACAGGTGCTTGCTTTGCAGTGTGTAGCGGCAGCGTATCAGCCAATCTTGATACTAACAACGGATTATTTGATTTTCATGCAAAAATAAGGAGCGCAAGTGGAACGCTATACAAATTGTTCGAAAATGCAGACTGCACGAATGATGTAATATTTCTGTAACCCTTTATGGCCTGAGTTGTAGGAACAAGGTTTAAAAAGAACAAGCCAGCGCTCAAGTGATGGTCGAATTGGAGCCCATGATGGATAGCAATGGTACATATTTTCTTTTGCAGACGTGAATTGCTTAAATGATGTTCTATTCTTATAGTTCAATGGAAATATGTTATTTCTGTAGCATTAGGATATTTGTCCTCTAAAATTATTTGTTGCAACAAGTGGCGAGTAAATCTTCAGAGGTACTCGTCTATTTAAAATCTGAAGTAGGGTCATGCCGAAAACCTATTAAAAGAGTAGGCATCAAATTCTAATTTTTAATTTATGAAAAGGAAATTTTTGTATGCTTTAGGTGTATTAGGTCTTGTTTCCGGCAGTGTTTTTGCTGGACGTGAAAGCGTAAAAGCCACTCCATCCAATCTGTACGCAAAGAATATAGATGGAACAGGTTCATGCTTCGCAATTACAACTGGAACCGGAAACGTTAGCAGCAATCTTGACGATAACGTGAATACTGGTAGTGGTGAATTGCAAGCCAGGATTAGAAGTGCCGGTGGTACTAGTTACAATATTTTTGCGGCTAGCGATTGTACTAACGACGTAAAGTTCCTGTAATTTGTAATTTTAAAATTGTATAGTGCAGGGCTGCCCAAACTCGGGCAGCCCTTTTAAATAGAATGTTCACCGAGTAAATGAGTAAATTAAAGAATTATGTAACATATTAACCTTATACCAGGCGAGCGACAAACTCTATCAAAGATCTACTTAGATTGATTCAATCATTACTTTTCGCTCCGCTTTAATAAGCTGGATTCTGCACTAAAAAAGGGTTTGCAAATATTTCGGAATTTGGTATAGGCCACAATTTTCTAAATGACTGCCACGGGACTCCACCATTTTTCAAAGGAGCTACTACACTCATTACCGCATCTGCCTTACCAGTTCTTTTTAAATCATACCACCGATGACCCCATTCTGCAAATAACTCTATTCTACGTTCTTGAGAGACAGTGTCCAATACTTGTGCCTGTGTTAAAGTGTCAGATAAATTAGGCAATCCGGCCCTGTTTCGTATCACATTCAAATCGCTGGTAGCACCGCTAAGATTATTTTGTTGAGCTCTTGCTTCTGCTCGAATTAAAAATTGCTCAGCCAGGCGTAAAATAGTATAATTTTCAGTAGTGCTCCCATTAGGATTTAGCCTATAGTTTTTGTACTTATATGGGAAATAGTAATTGCCATTATAAACATCATACTTGACCCAATCTTGCCGACGTTTATCGTTAGTTTCGAACGCTGCTAAAAGTTGATTTGAAAGTCGATACGGAGGAAAATCACCTGGAAAAGGTATGAGATTAAATCCTTCTGCAGTAACATTAAATCGGTTTTTGTACCACTGTAGTATCGCTTCTTTTCCATCCGGTTCAAATACTTTATTCAAGTCTGAATTTAGAATGAAAATATCATTCCTGTTAATAATTGCGGATGCAGTTTCTTCTGCTTTTGCCCAATTATTATTATTATATAAATAGAGCCGAGATAGCAACGCTAATGTAGACCATTTACTTGCTCTGCTCCTCATACCGTTTGGAAATTCAAATAAAAACTTGTCTTTAGAAGATTCAAGGTCAGCAATCAAAGCGCTATAAATTTCTGAAGTTGGAGTTCTTGGCTGCTGTGCTGTTTCTCTAAAATTTATAGACGTAACATATGGAACATCACCGAAGATATTTACAAGATTGAAATATATGAATGCCCGAAGAAATTTTGTTTCTGCTATTAAATGATTTTTTACAGCCGAAGAAATTCCTGTAGATTTTTCTAATCCATCAATGCAGGCATTAGCTTGATAAATATATGAATAAGCAGATTTCCAAATAAAATTGGAAATCTGGTTGGCAGCAGTTCCTGTAGTTGTGAGCAAACAGCTGTATATCGATCCTATGCCAGCTCCTTGGCCAAATGGTACAAGCTCATCTGAATATATTCCGGTAAATGTTGTAACAGCTCCATTGCCAATCGCTAGAGTAAATGGATCTTCTGACATTTTAGAGTAGATTCCTAAGATAGCGGAAGTTGCATTGGCACTGTCTGCAAATGTTTGTGAAGTTGTTATACTGTTTGCAGGTGGACCAATCTCTACTAACTTTTTACAGGAAAAAAGAAAGTAGGTAACAAAGAGTAAAAGCCATCTCCTGAAAGTTATTAGTTTTATTGCACTAGTTGCAAATTCTCTTGGATATCTTTGTTTCATAACTTACTAATTTGATTTAAACAGCTAAAATTTAATTTGAAACCCTATAGCAATGGTGGCTGAAATCGGCATAGCACCAAAAGCAGGAACGTCGGGGTCAACACCTTCATAATTCGTTATCAGTAATAAATTCTCGCCTCGAACAAACATTTTTCCACCTCCGATTTTCAATCGCTGAAGGAGCTTGCTTGATAAATCATACGAAACTGAAATATTATTAAGTCTTATGTATGAAGCATCGGAATATATACCATCTGATGAACTAAAATACTCATCCGAGATACGTCCAAATAGTTCCGGTTTAGCAAAACGACTCTTGTCTCCAGGTTTTTGCCAGCGATCCAAAGCCTGCTTTGGAAGATTATTCATGGCACCTAAGGATATCGTATTAATGGCACTTACCTCTTCTTTCTTTCTAAATTGGAAAAAAATATTTACCGTAAAGTTCTTTACATTTATATCTGTTCCTATCCCTCCGTCAAATTTTACACTTAAATTTTTTACTATTAAATCATGATTCTGAGCCTGACCTACTGGGACAAAATATCTTACTATTTGGCCATCTTTATTAATATCCTCAACAGTGTATAGTCCAGTTTGTGGATCAACTCCAGTATAGTGTAATACCCAGTTCATATTAAGTGGCTTTCCCACTACATAATCTGCGTAGTAAGGAGAACTTTCAATATTGGGAAAAGAATACAGAATATTTTTATTGGCTCCTATGTTAAAGTTCATAGACCAATTAAAATCTTTTCTTTTGACCAAAGCTGTATTTATTGTCACTTCAACACCTCTGTTCTGAACAGTAGCCGGAAAATTTGCAGTTACATATTCAAAACCTGTTGCTGATGGCAGGCGATAGTCTACTAATTGATTACCGATTCTGTTTTGGTACCATGCAACTTCCATCATAAGCCGGTCACTTAAAAAACCAAGATTTAATGCAGCTTCAAGTTTTTTATCTGCCTGCCATTGAAGTTGAGGGTTTGCATGTTGAAGTGGAAAATAACTCGGCTGTCCTTGATATGGATTAATGCCACTGTTTGACCATCTTGTAAGAAAACGGTAATCGCCTATTATATCTGAACCCGTAATTCCGTAACTGGCTCTAATCTTGCCAAAACTTAAGAACTTGAGGTTTGTTTTGAAAAAGCGTTCTTCGGAAAATATCCACGCTATGCCTGTGGAACCAAAATTCCCGAATTGCTTTCCAGATCCAAATCTGGAGGAGCCATCTCTCCGGCCGGACAGATTAATTAAATATTTATTTTTAAAATTATAACTCAATCTTCCATAGCCAGCTACATATTTGTACTCGCCGTTCTTATCGGAAGTACTTCTGACGGGCGCATTTCCGATTGACCTCAATAAAAGATCATTAACATAGCCTTCACCTCCCGCCATTAGACCATCTGCGTTGTTAGTTGAATATGTGCCCCCAACGATAGCATTTAACTTACCGCCGAGTACTACGCTATTAAATTCCAGAGTAGGTTCAATAATTAATTCATTTCTATCATAAGTGCCAACTTCTAGTCTACCAGTTGGGTTATTTATAGGGTTTTGAGAAATAATTGGAGTAGAGTATTTTTGACTTTTATGTGTATTAGAATATCCCAGATCAGTCGCAAAAGATAATCCTTTTGCCAGTTCATATTTGACTTTTAAACCTGCGTTTAGATATTTCGTCTTTGCATAATATGGACGAAGCAAATAGCCAAAAGAAAAGTGATTGTATGTGTCTGGTGCCCAACCTGCAAAATTTAATTTTCCGTTATTATCATAAATAGAGGGTCCATTAGGAGGTAAAATCACACTTCCGCCAAGACTAATCAGATCATTGTTTGACGTAGAATAATAACCTTTCAAATTAATCCCTAGCCTTTGATTTGCAGTTTTATGCGATAAATTTATTTGAAGAGAGCCGATTTGATCGTGTCCGGTTGTTGTATTCGGTTTTTTTAGTCCTTTATATCCTGTAGCAATCCTGAATGTAGTGAATTTGTCACCACCAGACATGCTGAGTTGCACAGTCGTGAGATTTGATGCTCCTCCCCATAATACCTTTTGCCAGTTTGTGTAACGGGTTGTATCCCATACAAGCAAATCATATGCATCTCCAGTTGAAGGTGTAATATTACTGTTCATAAAGGCTTCTCTACGTATTTGTAAATACTCCCGAGTATTTAACATATCATAATGCCTGGGCACATAGCTAAATCCTGTATATACATTTGCTTCGAATTGTGATTTTCCGGCTTTCCCGCTTTTTGTATTTATTATTATAACTCCGTTTGCTCCCCTAGATCCGTAAATTGCTAACGCATCCGCATCTTTCAAAACTGTTATACTTTCAATATCGTCAGAGTTCAAATTAAAAAGCGGACTTAGGCCACCTGCAGGTTCGTTCATACCCAAAGTGTATCCTTTTGATCCTGATTTATAAGTCTCATCAGAGCCACTTAATGATAAAACCGTCAAAGGGACTCCATCAATTATATAAAGTGGTTGCACGGGCAAGTTCGGGTTAATTACACTTCTTCCACGTAACTCCACTTTAAATGGTGCACTGGCATATCCGTTTGTTTGTGTAATTACTAATCCTGGCACTCTTCCTTGAATCGCCTGTAGTGGATTCATTACAGGTTGCCTTTCTATTTCGGCAGCGGTCACTGTTGCAATATTACCTGTTCTTAGACGATCAGTTGTGGTTCCGTAAGCTTGTACTTTTACTGCATCTAATGAAGAAGTAGCAATTTCCATTACTAAAGTAAAATTTGTCGTATTGCCAATTTTGATGTTTTGGGTTTGGTATCCTATATAGCTCAATACTATTATATCCTCATTGTTTAGATTGGAAAGCGAAAAATTTCCATCGGCATCGGCTATGGTACCTTTGCCAGTGCGCTTAACTGTGATATTTGCACCGGCAAGTGGTTCGCCTCTTTCATTAGTCACTCGGCCTTTAATATCAACAGCAGGTGCAGTCAGGTTTGGGTTTATTGTGGGTGCGACAGGTTCCCATCCTTTTTCATTTACAATGATCAACCTGTCATTATTTACGATGGTATAGGTAAAGGGCTGCCCTTTAAAACACGAAGCCAATACTTCTTCAAGGCTGGCATTCTTCAGGTTTACGGTAACAGGATGTGCCTGTTTTATCAGCTCATTCAAATAATTAAAATAAAAACCGCTTTGCTTCTCTATGCTTTTAAAAACCTGTTCCAGCGGGGCGTCTTTTACCGAAAGGGTAATTTTTTGAGAATATCCCTTTGCGTTAACCTGCAGACAGGCGGTTAATAATATGATGGCGGTCAACTTCATAATCCGCAATATTTGCTTGCCTGCTCTTGTCTTTATGAGAGTCTGGACAGGCGTTAATTTTGGTTCAGCCCAGGCAAAATCCTGAACTTTGCAAAGACCTAAATCTTGCATAATTTTACTTTGTTAGGTTAGAAAATAGATTGCTCCAGCATTTTGTTTTCATCCTGACATCTTCGACCGGTAGTGGTAATGACACTACCGGTTTTTTTGGCCCCTCCCGGACTACGTTCCTTCCTTTCTCCTGCTATTGCGGGATTAGGAACCCCGCAAGGGGGAGGAATGGATAACAGCAGTCTTTGCTATCCAAAGGGTTTAGGGGTCAGGTCAGGATAAAACAATTTTAATAAGTCAGGTTTAATAAGTTAACAGCATGAGGACAAGCAATAGTTGATGGTTATATATTCCGGCAGCACCGGTTTTGGGGCCGGGTGCTAATGTATTGATTCAATAAATTGTTTTTTTTCAAAAGTGCAGAAAGGCATGGTTTGTAATTCTTTACTTTTCGAAAAATCTGCAAAACAGAATATACAAGAACCAGTTCGCAAACCAGGCATTTCCAATTTGTTTTTAAAGGACGATAGCTTAACGGTTTTCCTTTTATAGTTATGTTCAGTAACAAGGGTATTGAAAGAACACAGGTTGCTTATAGTTATAGTGTGCGGTTTAATTTCGGGGGTTGTGGTTGCAGAGGAATTGATTGGAAGGAAAGTATTTAAGATAGCAGGTTGGTTACCACCCTGTGCAGATGCTGTGAGGCTGCATAGTAATGCAAAACAACCCAGTACCACGCCTTTTCGTATGCGGGTGAACCTTACCATAGCTTAAGTTTCAGTTTTGACTATTAAATGATCATCTACGCTACTAAAAAGATGACCGTGAACATTTATTATCGTAGAACCCTTTGTCCGTTTATGCTGCGTCTTTTGAGCTTAGCTGCAATTGGTTATTTGCAAATGCGCTTAATTTTTTTCTTACCTGCTGCAGGGTAGTGCTTACGGTACGTGGCGCAATGCCCATGTTTTTGGCCACCTTGCTGCGCTTATATCCCAGATCCATCAGTAAATACACCGTTCTCTTTTCTGCCACAGTTTTAAAAACACATCCTGCAATATATCGTCTGCATTAAATTCCGATCTCATGTACCAACATATATAGCTCCTCAGCTTTTCGGCATACTGCTGGTACAGCATATTAAAATCCTGTTCTTCCTTTGTGAGCATCATTGTTTATTGCTGCCAAACGATTAACTTATTTCCTTTAATCTCAAATCGCAACTGGCTGCTTAGTTCAAATATTTTCAATACACTGGCTAACGAAGCAGTACGAGGTACTCTTATCCGTATATCTTCTTCCTTTATTTCATTTTTAAAAACCAAATCCACATCATACCAGCGGGATATTTGCATCAGCGCTTCCTTTATAGTGGCTCGGTTGGCAGCAATCAGGCCGTTTTTCCAGGCGATGGCTTCCTCGGTATCGGCATTATCAACCACTTTAATGGCCCCCTCCTGGCTTCCCCCAAAGAGTGAAGAAATTTGTGCCTGCTTGCCAGGTGTAAGAAGTGCAATAGAGCTACCACTACTTATTCTCACTTTGCCTTCGATTAGTGTGGTGCTTACACTTGCTTCATCATTATAGGCTTTCACATTGAAATGAGTACCTAATACTTTAATCATTACACCTGCCCCTTTGACATCCGGTGGAGGAAGTGAAACAACAAAGGGCTTTTTTCCTTTGCCATCAGCATTGGCTGGTGCCACTTCAAAATACGCCTCTCCACTCAATTTCACTTCTCTCTCCTTCCCCGTAAACTGGGTTGGAAAGTGGATGGAAGATGCAGCATTAAGCCATACATGGCTTCCATCCGGAAGTACCACATGATATTGTCCACCACGAGGCGTGGTAATAGTGTTATAGGTCAATGGTGAATGGTCAATGGTCAATGGTGAATTGGCCTTATATGTTAACTCACCTTCCTTTGTTTTATTAATGATAGTTTTACCCTGCTGCGCTATCGTACCCTGTTGCGCTTCATCAAGAATCACTTTTTTTCCATCACTTAATATAAGCACAGCCTTATTTCCTCCGGGTGCAACATCGTTTGTTGTAACAATTTGTGGTGCTGCTTCTTTTTGGGGACCGGTTGTAAAATAAAGCCATCCCGCAAATACAATTATACCAATGACAGCAGCAGCAATAGCAATGCGAAACCATAGAACCCTGCCCTTTCGCACTGTACCTGTACTTTCTTCTGCTGCTTCATTAACAGCCGGAACCTGGTCAGCGATCTTTTGCCAGATCTTTTGGGTATCAACCTGGTTATATTCATTCAACTTTACTCTCAACTCGGGCCGGCGGGTCATTTCATCAAACTGCACCTGGTTATTTTCAGAAGCAGCGATCCACTCATTCAGTTCGGCCCGCTCATCCTCCGACAACTTCCTCAGCAGGTATTTAAATACCAGTCCGGCTATCCTTTCATTATGTTCATTGAGGTCGCTCATTGCACTTTTTGTGTTCCGAAATAAGAAGTAAGTGGGGTTTTCAGTTTTGCATTAAAGAGCTTTATATAAAAACACAGAAGTGACCTGTTTTGCCCGGATTTTTTTGAAATTTTTTTTGATGTCCACCTTCGGTGGACGATTTTTTGCCAGGAATGCCAACTCTCCGCCTTCGGCGGAGATGAATACAGGTTTGCCACGGATTACACAGATTTACACAGATGTGTTACCATGCAAAATCCAAAACTAATAGCTGTCATTCATTTATGCTTACTTGTACTGAATTACAATAGAAAAACTAAAAAAGGCGGCGTGTCAGATGTACGTTTTGGTTTCAACATCGGAAAATATCCGTGTTCATCTGTGTAATCCGTGGCAATACTTTTACCCCGCCGCAGGCGGGGTACCATTATCCGTGGCCATCAATTGGGAAAAAAATAAACCAGCAACAACGTAGTAACAAACTCTTTTCTATCCATATTCAAACGCAGGTAATTGATAGCAATATTCTTGAGGTTGCGAACGGTTTTCGGACTTTTATTCAATCGCTCCGCCACCTGATCATCGGTGAGCCCTTCAAATAAGATCATTTTCATTATTTCCTGCTGGCGGGGCGGCAACTGATCCAGCGCTTTCTGAATCATTTCGAGCAACTGTAATTCAACAGAAATTTCATCGGGATGAAATGCTTCTTCTTCATTTGCATAAACAAATGCTTTCCGGTTCTCATCCTGCTTCTTCCTGTACCGTAAAAAATTTAAACTGGCATTGCGGGCAGTAATATATATGAAGGCCTTAATATTAATATCTGTTTCAAATTTGGCTTTCAGGTTCCACAACTTCACAAAGGTTTCAGCTACAATATCTTCAGCTTCCATAGGGTCTTCGGTCAGCTTCTTTACAAAATTGTACAGAGGGCGATGATGCATCGTATAAACAGTACGAAATGCATCTGCACGGCCCTCCTTGAAGCCGTCAATTATCTGATGTGCCGGACTCATCATGATCCAGTTGTTATTGGAAAGTTGTAGAATGACGGAAATTGGGTTTGCATAGACTAACGGATAAATTTTTTATGCTTTTCATCAACAAGCAACGCGGATAAGTATATGAATAGTAGCAATTTAAAATGTTGACCTGAAGGAGAAGGTATGGATGAGGTCAGGTGGAGGACTTGTAAAATTTCGTCTAAAATATAAAAGTGGAGGCAATAAAAGAACCTTGTGTAAAAAATTTTCCGATTTCTTTACACTAAAGGTAGTAAAAAGAAAGAATTAAATTATTTTTTACTGCGTAGGCTGGCATTGCCGGAATTAGCGATAACTGTTTTTTACATCGTAATAACATTACCCGGCAGGATTTATAATTTTTTTCCGGACTGATAGCATTGCCTAAGTCAGCTATAAATTTACCCGACCCGGTAATAACTGTTTTTTTCCTGTTCATAGCGTTGCCGGTGCATTTCATAGATTTTTTTTCGCGTAAGTAGGTTTGCCGAAGTCAACTATAGCTATTTTTTCCCGTTCATAGCATCGCCGCTGAGGCCAATAGATTTTTTTTCGCGCCGATAGCTATGCCGCAACCCGCAATAGTTTATTTTTCCCATTTATAGCGTTGAATACAGGATGTATAGATTTTTATTGATCAGTATAACTTTATTTTTATGAAAAATAAATTATAGCGTCTGTTTTTAATGCTATGGTCTCAATTTTTATTTTATAACCTGTTTCTTTGATGCTATCGTCCTGTTTTTTATTCTATAACCTGTTTGTTCAAAGCTATCGCCCTGTTTTTTTATTTATAAATTGATTGTCCAACGCTATCGTCTTATAAAAAAAATTATTGCTACAAACCAAATGAATATTGCGCTGAATATTGTGCTATGAATGGCGTGGGAATAATTAAGTACTCAAAAACTGTTATTATTGAATGAAGTAAGACGGCCTACTGACTACTGCCTGGCCCACTCACCTCATCAAGCAAATAAAACACGGACCGGTAATTTTTACCCGAAGCCTCCGACAGCGCCATTTCGCAGGTTTTGGCGGTTGAATAACAATCATCGCATCCGGTTTGTCGCACCTCGGTCGCTTCGGCATGGGTGGCCGATGCTGTTAATCCGGGGTAATAAAACCCACGGTCGCCCGCCATGCCACAACAGCCTGCAGTGGCCGGAATAACGGGTTGCTCAACAGTGGCCGCCGCCAGCTGCTGCATCTTTTTATTAAGGTCCATTTTGTATAACGAACATACCGGATGAAAAACCGCTTTGCTTTTCTTTGCCGTAATGGTAAGCCGGGGCAACAATAGATCGGTAGCAAACTGCAGACTATCTAAAATAGTCAGCTGATCG
>Ga0114129_10014433_pt1 | contig 11258 bp, 10 predicted proteins | sample RhiMetdeltSRZDD1_FD_80071 | JGI IMG/M metagenome (GOLD analysis project Ga0114129, IMG submission 80071) | Populus rhizosphere microbial communities from Tennessee, USA - Rhizosphere MetaG P. deltoides SRZDD1 (version 2) (version 2) | ecosystem: Host-associated > Plants > Roots > Rhizosphere >... | reverse complement strand
ATAGACTTCGTCTTGCTGTTGTTTAATAATAATTAGGGTTCACTTTATTCCAAGATAAGAGTTTTTTGAACATTAAATTTTAGTCATTGATATTACTTCACACTGTTAGGAAATACGTATATCCTACCAGTAGATTCAGTCAAATACATGAGGTTCACAATATATTTACTTACTGAAATATTTGATCTCTTTCGACAATATTTCTAGCAAGATGATAGTGGTTGACACTATATTGATTCCTCTATCATTTCGTTCCTCTATTGAAAACTGTAAAAACTGTAATGTTGAATAGTAAAAATATTGTGCGCTTATAGAAAGTTGACAAGAAAGGAAAGCAAGACCAATGGATATAGCTGGGACATAGTAAATATATGTTCGAGTTAGTCAAGATTAATTTATTTTAAGGAATAGTACTATTTTGGTTAACGAACAAGCGGACTTGTTTCTCTACTAAATTTTAGCTAATCCTTAACCAGATATTATCTAATTTTTGAATTTCTCGCTCTTCCGTCTCTGGTTCTTGCCCATCGCATAAACTTATGATAAGTGGATGTGAATTGAGCTTCAATTTTTTCCAGTCCACATTTAGTGCAATTCAAAGCAAAACTAGAACCACAATAATTACAATAGTATGAATTAATAGGATTTATCAATTAAGCTAGAAATAGTCGAATATGACTTGATAGACAAGAGCATTTTTATAATTATAAGATATATATAATTCGATAGCATTGCATGGAGGCATCTTATTCTCAACCCCTGTAGTATCTATATGCTTCATTACAATTGGCTATGTTCAGGGAAATTGTTACTAATCGATTGGAGAAGCTTGCAATGGATAGCTGGTCTGAAATGAGGGACAATCCTGAAATGGTCAGTGTGTACTAGGAGGACCTAAAAAAGGGTCATATCCCCAAAAAATTCCAAAAGAGAATTTGAGAAAGCAAGGATTCGAATTTGCAATGGAACTCAAACAAAATAAAGAGTTTAGGGATTTTGCAAAAAATAAAAGAGTCTGGAATAGAAAAAACTTCTAGCGGACTTGAGGACCAACCTCAAGGAAGGTTATCAGCAACAAACGCTAGATGCCATCCCGAAAATTGCATCTGTAGCAGTCGATTCAGCCTTTGATCCCAATGTAAGTGATGTTGAAATATGGAGCAAAAATGCTCTTGAGAACCTTAAACTTCTAATGCCTCTCTACTGAGGCTTTAGACAAGGAAAATAACTTCATGATAATTATTAAGGCTGAGATAAACAAAAGGTTGCAAGAGAGATTAGTAATACAGAATTAAGTTATTCTCTGTTACTAGTAAAATAGAAGAATAACTAAGAACGTTTGTAAAGTTAGCTAGCAGTCATGTTTTCATCATTTTGCTTAATATGGCTCGATAAGTTAGTAATTGATATCCAATAATTTTTCGGCGCCGAAAATATTCTACGCTATATATATCCCTGTAATAAGCTTTGAAAAGTAAAAATTTATTATTACTTAAATTAATATATAATACCACAGCTATACACAAGGGACAGTTCATGCGTTTAGCAACATTTAACGTTGAAAATATGTTTGAGCGCCCAATTATCATGAATCTTCCGACATGGACAGACGGTAAAGCGGTATTGGAAGACTTTTCTCGTCTTAATGATTTAATACAAAAAGAAGAATACTCACCTGATGATAAGGAAGAGATGCTGAAAATAATGAGGCGAAACAATGGTTTGCTTGAACCATTTCAAGAGAGTAAGTATATTTGGTTGAGAGTGATTCGAGGAAAATTCATTAGGAGACCACAAGGTGGACCTGAAGAAATTGTTGCTAACGGGCGCAATGATTGGATAGGTTGGTTTGAACTAAAGACTGAAACGATTAGGGAAATAGCCATTGAAAACACTGGACGGGTGATTCATGAAGTTAATGCAGATGTTTTTTGTGTCATAGAAGTGGATAACCGCATCGCGCTAAAGCGCTTCAACGAAACGGTGATTCCAAATATTGGAGGCGAAAAGTACGATCACATCATGCTTATAGATGGTAACGACGATCGGGGTATAGATGTTGGCATTATGACAAGGCAACCATTTGAAATCCAGTCTATAGTGAGTCACATAGATGATCCTGATGGGCAGAATGAAGATCATAAGGTATTTAGTCGTGACTGTCCCGAGTACATAATCAAAACTCCTTTAGGGAACAAATTGCTTGTACTCATCAATCATTTCAAGAGCAAGGGGTACGGCTTACCTGCGGTAAGTAATTCAAAACGTAAGCGGCAAGCATATAGAGTGCGAGACATTTGCAAGGATCGCTTGAACCAAGGATTTGAATTCATTGCAGTTGTTGGTGATTTGAATGACACTCCAAACAGTGATCCCTTGCAACCACTCCTTGGCAACGAATTAGGCCTCACTGACATAATGACACATGATAAATTCACAGGGGATGCTCGTCCTGGGACGTTCGGAAATGGAGCCGCATCACAAAAATTGGATTATATCTTAATGTCACCTCAACTTGCAAATAAGGTACTCCGAGGGGAAATTGAACGACGCGGAGTTTGGGGTGGGGAACACGGCACCCTATTTCCACACTTTCCGGAAATCAAAACTGCAAAAGACGCCGCATCCGACCACGCATCCTTGTGGGTAGACCTTGAACTTTGAACGCTGGTACTCAAAATTAATTACATCTGTACTATTGCGTTCGAAAAGTAAATTTTTGATAGGTCTTCAGATTCATATTAGTAGTCTTACTAAAGAACTTACCGAGAAAATCATAGAAAATATTGTTAGGCTTGCCATAAGGTAACTTTACGAACAAATAGCAAAGAGTCAATCGTGCATACATTGATCTAAATAAAATACCAAAATGTGCTTTTGAATCATCGAAAGATCACCTTGCGGGTGAGTATAAAATAAATGTCATACTTGCATTTTTGAACAATTAAAAAAGGTTTACTCAAAATGAGACTCGTATATGTTTTTCTTTTTGACATCTAGACTACTGAAGAAACAAAGGTGGGTTGTTGATCCGGTATGGTGGCTTTAGTATAACGCTAGAAGTTGAATGAATGGACTGAGTTAATTATGTCGACTAAAGCTATAAAGGGTTTCTAGAATATTTTGAATATCTTTATAGCAAATGCGGGAGGCAGAATTCACTTTTTCGGCGCCGAAAAATTAACGACGATATAGATTAAGCCTCATAAGCTTATGTAAAGACTTTTCATTCTTATACTTCCTCTTTTCTTTAATGAGCAAATCAATCTGAGAATTTAACATATTCTTATGCTGGAGTAAAATATCATAAAAAATCCAGTCATCTTCTACGGTCTCCACTATTGATCCTAGTTTCTTAATTGCAATCCGGAGAGTAATTATCGATTTGTCAAATGATTTACATATTCTATCTTGAGCACAGTTATAGTGATCGTCATAAATATGAAATGAAGTATCTATATCAGTATTAGTGAGATTATCTTTTATAAGTCCACGTGTATCTCTTGATGACAGATGTTTATTGCGTATCATTACTGCTAGTTTGGATTGTTTATATTTATCCTTGACAGAAAGCAGTTCTTCTGCTATAGAAACGCTAATTTCTGATTTGGAAATTAGTTCTATCACGTCTTTAGGCAATTCTACTAATTTCATACGTCTACATACATAGCCGGGACTTTTTGACAATTTTTGTGCGAGCTCTGAAACACCTCCCCAACCAAATTTATTGACATATTTTCTAAAAGCCAGACCTTCCTCGACTGGATTTAGAGTCAGTCTTTGTATATTCTCTATTATGGAAACTTCTAATGCTGATTTATCATCTAATTCTACTAGATAACAGGAAATTTTTCTCCAACCTAATTTCTTACATGCATTAAATCTTCTGTTTCCGGCTACTACTTCAAAGCTACCCAAACTGTTTACCCTAACTACTATAGGTTGTAAGAGGCCAATTTTCTTAATGGATTCGGCCAATTGTTCAATACCATTAATACAACTTCGAAGACTATTGGCCGGTGGAACTATATCTGATATAGTAATGTCTTCGACAGATCCAGCTAGCTGATTTAAATATGAATCCATAGTTCATGTATATTCATCTTAACAGTAATAAGTCTGTGTAAAAAACGATTGATACTTTTACACAACCATTATGATTTATAATAACAAAATATGGATAATGGAAATAGAAAAGAGTAAAATAGATTGGTAATGGTTCAGCTTCACTCAGGATCTCTTATTAAATTTTTGCAGGATACATTATCAATAATATATACTAAAATCATGACTTGTATGTATATGCGAATTCTGTTTTTGTTTTTGAAGCACTTAGATCCGCCACTTTTGTTTTTTGTAATGACTTATAAAATTCATACGTGTTTCTTACTATAGATAACGGAAATTCTTCGATTAATGTATTCTCCTTGTTCCTTTTATTTGATATAGATGGACTTGACTTAACAGCTGCATACGAATAAGTGAATTCTACAATTACTGGCATAGCTTCATCCTTTTGGGAATACCACAAATTTAGAAGTAATGTGACATTCTTGTCATCTTTGTTATTACTTTTTTTTCCGTCATAGACAATCTTGCCAAGTTTGACTGATATTTCCTTTGCTTCAAAATTATTCACCTTCAATAATTTTCCATAGCCTAAATCATTCGAAATCAATCCTGGAAAGATTGATCTAAGCTCCTCTATACTATCAAACTTTGGTTCTTGGTCCTGTTCAAAGTTGACTGAGATAGAAAATTTGCTTATATGAGGAGCAATAATATCCTCTTCAAATTTGGTATCATACATTTTTAAATCAGAAAGATCATAAGCAGATGATATGTATCTATCTGGATGTCTACACTTTAGTGTTACATCATATTTTGTTGATTTTTTATTCCCTCTTATCCTCAGAAAGAAGTTTCTAGAATTTAGCATAAAATCAGTAGTATCTAGATAGTATGTCTTTCTGTATTTTAATTTGAGATCTGAACCACGGGATTTGAACGTACCATCTAACTTCTTAACTTCCGTATCAATTACCTCTTGTATTTTTTTATTTCCCGAATTAAAATTTTTGAATAAATTTGGCTTCAAAATTAATTTGAACTCCCTTGAATCCAATGATTTACCCAATAGGGGACTATTGCTATTATAATTATTAAAGTTATTCAGTTTAAGATCCTCATGACTCTTCTGACTTGGTGGGTATTCGAACCGTTAGTATGAATCAGTATTTGCTGAACATTGTTTCAGCATTTAATAATGTACTAAAAACTGTACCATCAGCCAGGATATTAAGCCAACCCTTAAAATATTTATAATGTTAGTCATAAATATTAAAATGAAAATATTTGGAACGTTTAGATCCACTGTTAAGAGCAGAAATTGAGAGAGCTAAGCTCAGAGGACTGGATATTAACAAGATAAAATTCGGAGTTATTATAGAGCATAAAGAGGCGATAGGAAAATTAAAAGAGCCAACTGAAAGACAGAAGGCTATTGAGGAAATAGAAACTCTGGCTGCAGAAAAACTCTCATCCATTGTTTCAAGGTTAGAGCAGCTTGGAGCTGGCCAGAAGCATAAGATTTTACCATTTGCGAATTCAATTTATGCTGAGTTAACCTACCATCAAATCATGGAGGTAAGTAAGTTAGAAGATATCAAGACTGTGAGGCTTAGCAATGAGGAAAATGTAACTTGCTAAGTAAGTAGGTATCCATTCTGTACTGTTATGACCATTAAAGTACATTAGACTTATTAGGTGAGAAGTAGTAACGATTAAAAAAATGCATTACCTCACGTCTTTATCATCTAAGAGAAATGTGACACAGCAGTATAAGCATTGACTATTCCTGCACCTGTCTCGTTAGCAGTATACGGTGTATGTTGCGCAGTATGTTTTAGCAGATTCTTGATTCCTCTTGGAGATTGGTTCAAATTATTTTCCAGCATTAAAGCCACTACTCCGCTTACGTGCGGTGTAGCCATCGATGTGCCATTAAAAGAAGCAAATCCTCCACCAATTATAGAAGATGTTATTGCAACACCTGGAGCCGCGACATCGGGTTTAGTAAATCTAATTGGTAACCCTGGATCCAGTCTCGCTGTTCCTGGGCCCCTACTTGAGAACGGTGCGAGTTGCTTTGATTTGTCAACTGCTCCAACAGTTATTACATTTCGAGCATTTCCTGGACACCTTATATTTGACAAACCCGGAGGAACATTGGGCTGCTGACTGGCATTATCCTCATTTCCCGCTGCTATTACCACATGGCAGCCCATCCTTACAGCCGTATCTGCTGCCCTACATAATACACAATCGGCGTCATTACATACCCAGCCATGAAAGATCAGACTCCATCCCAAGCTAAGGCTTATGACATGGGCACCTAATGAAACAGCCTGCTGTATACCATCAATTACCCACTGTGGTTGACCTGAACCGGAAGATGTTAATACCTTGATATTTATGAGATCTGCATCGAATGCGACGCCCCTGTATACATGATCGTTACTTGCAATAGTCCCCGCCACGTGAGTTGCATGATTACCAGGAGGAATTGTTCCATTCTGAGTAGTCGTATTTACTTCATCAACTACCTTACCGCTTAAAGCTGGATGTGTTTTGTCTATTCCAGTATCTAGGACAGCAACTTTAACTCCCCTTCCTGTCTTACGCAGGTCTATCCAAATATCTGGCACTTCTATTACATCCACACTCTGATTCATACATGTAACCTGATCCTGTGTCTCAAGCGTAATCATCTTAACAGAACCAATTTCACTGATGGCATCTATTTGTGAAGGTGTCAAATCTACAACTATGGAATTAGATAGGATTGACTTTGTAAATGTCTGGCCGCTAGCAACCTTTTCAAGTTCATTTATCACTGGCTCTTGCATTTCGTCGAATTTGGATTCAAGATCCTTCAAAAGTTTCTTCCTGTTCTCTTCTACCACAACTTCAAGCTTATCTCTATGAAGTATATTTACAGTAATTTTTTCTTCTGCTATTGTAGCCTCAGATAATCCCAGCGCAGACCCTCTATCGCTCCTTGTTGTCATTTCCTGAGCAAGTCGAAGTTGAACCTTTTCTACATTCATACACATTCTTAGAATTAAACTAGATAAATTTTCCTATGTATGAAAATATTATGTTATATGCTCCAAATAGGGTTATGATTTTTTCGGCGCCGAAAAATTCAATATTTGAATACGCGAAATAATAAAAAAGTAATGGAACAAGTCTTAAGTGACATGATAATTATGTAGATTGATAAAATTTATGTGGCATTTGTAGTATGTGACACCTTTTAGAAGCAAATGAGGATACTATGTTTACAGAGAGGAATTCTAAAGGGTTAGGCAGAATTCTCCGCAGCTGACCCATATACTAAGTGGGCTTCTAGATGTCTTTAATTTACTCCAAAGGGGATCATCCTTAAATAGATTTGAAATGAAATATATCTTGAGAAATATGCCTCATGTAGGAAAAATAGAAGTTAAAATAGTCACCGCTAACAGAACAGGAGCGGGTACCAATGGTGAAGCATACCTAGGAATAGGCGGAAGAGAATTTTTGCTCGATATTCCAGGAAACGATGATTATGAAAAAGGCCACACAGATAATTTTGTAATAGGTGATGGATCAAATATAAAAAATGAAAATTCTGAAAGCACTGGGATAAATGGTTTGCCTACCGTAGCCGGGTCAACACCGGGTGAAAATTCACCTGGTATTGAATTTGACTGGCTACAGAACAATTTATTTCCAACTTACATCAGATTCAAACCTGACGATGACGGAGACAATTGGAATATTGAAAGCGTAGACGTAACTGCAACCAGATATCCAGATCAAAGTGCGCAAGTTAAATATGAGGCCTTTGCGAATCCCCCAGATGATAACATTTGGTTAGGCGACAGCTCAGGCCTAATGCTTGGTCTACTCAAAGTATAGATTGATGGTGACATTAAATAAAATATAAACCACCCACTTTTTTTTGAAATATAATAAACATTCTTCAAAATAGTGATCTCTTCAAAGACGTACATTAAATCGATAGATCTTTTTTGCCCCTATTCCATATGTTATATTTCAATAACCAAAGTTATAAACTAATTAAGGGATTGTTCCCTTCATGTACTAGGGTTCTACTAATAACTAAATTGTGGTTTATTAAAAGATCGTTACTTTATGTAATATCAAAATAATCATGCTATAATCAAGTAAAGTTGTGAATCCGTCGGGATAAGACTGAATATTCAATCGGAACCATAATTTCATTAGATGTGAACAAGAAGAAATGTTATTTTATGAGCCCGTCGGTACCCGCGATGCTATCTGTTCTAAAAGTGGGTTCTGGTATAGAAATAAAGTGCTAAGCTTTAAAGTTTTCATTTCTAATGTATATAGTGGAAAAAAATTTTTGTTTAATGTAAATTCGCTGGCAATATTAATCAGGCATTAATCGGATGTTAATTAACAATTATCACACCATTCATAAATGGATGAAGTTGACAATAATACTTGTAATAACCTGGCTTCTCAAACGTCCATACAAACGATTTACCTGGTTCTACGGTACCTGAATCAAAAATTTGAGAAATAGATGTTACGGTATGGAAAACGTTATCGCTGTTAGACCAATTCACGCTTTGCCCTACTGGAATATTAAGAGAGGAGGGGGAAAAAGCAATCGGTTTAGAAGGATCAGTAGCCCCATTAAGTATCATAACTGCATATGGTATTGCTTCAGATACTTGAGACAGAATTCTACTATTTAACAGAAATAAAATTAATAAACAAAGGAACAAAATAGATAGTTTAGGCATGATCATTATAAAATTTAGATTAAACCAAATTAATAAATTTTCAAGTTTTGATATGGTAAAATCTATAATTAAGCTAGACAAGCTAATAAGGGATGGTAGACGAAGAGGAAGTTTATACTAATGTTGCTTCTAATTTACAGAATGTCTTAATAGTATTTTTGGGTTTTTTGCTCTTAATATCTATTTTTGTATTCTTCCCTTATTATTTTTTGGTAGATGCTAATAAGGTTGTTCAAAACATGGATTTCCTTTTTAATAAAATAGATGCTTCATTGGACTCATTGAGGCAGATTTTTACAGATTACTCGCAATACAAAGAGAAACTACCGACTCCAATAAATAGTTCTGTACAAGAGACTAGAGCTTTAAAAAATAATATATTTTTGATAATAACACAAGAAGTACTTCAACCTGTAGATAAGAATATTTCTAGCATTAATAAGAATCTCAGCGAAGTGGAATTGATGAATAACTATTACAAGATTATTAGGAATGATGATTTAAAAAACATGAAGGAACAAATCGTAAAACTACAGAAATTTACTGGTAAAAAAGCGCCTAACATGACAATCAATATTAGTATGCTAGAATACGAGGATTTTCTGCTCCTTCTGCCTCAAAAGTTCTATCCTGCATCCGTCGAACAGAAAAAAGCTGATATTCAAAAAGAATTTGATAGTTTATCTGAAGGAGTCAGTGAATTGCAAATTCCCATCGTAGGAGGCGGTCCTTTTAAGCTGAATCAAGTGTTATTGTTATTTCCGGGAATAATTGCTATAGGGTTTCCGTTCATAAGTCTACAATTTAAAAAAATGATAATCCTTAACAGGCGACTAAATGATGACAAAAAAGAGTTAATTCTTAGCTGGTTGGATCCCCTTCAGAAACGGCCTGACAATTTTTACGCATTTACTGCAATGTTTATTCCTTTGGTTATATTTTTAATCTGTATTGTACCTATGTCTTTACTTTTCTATAGTAATGTTCTGGAAGATCAGAATGTCTTGGAAGAAAACAAGTTATTATTTATTCCAGCAGATATTAAGAATCAATATTTCGGAATAAATATTTTGATGGGAATAGCAGCCTTTTCAACTTCATATTATCTTATATTCTCTGAATATTTCAGAAAAGGACCGACACAAGTAACTGGCCTACAAATTCTACCTATAATAGGACCCCAAGGCCAAATGGCTCTCGGATGGAAAGCAAGTCGACTGGCTCTGAGCTGGAATCCTAATGCAGAAGCAGACATTGACCATTATAATATCTATAAAGGCAATCAAGGCGAATTCACAGTAACTATATTAAATCCAGATTTCGTTTCCCGAAACAATACATACACTGATGCAGCTGTTAATATTGGCAATACGTATTACTATCGAGTTGCGGCAGTGAATATCAACAATAAGGTCGGCAAATTATCAGTAGAGTCGTCAGCAAAAGCCATTTGGATCTTATGATGTTAATATATTATTATCTCCGTCGGGATTAGAACCTGCATGTATTAGGGTTGTACTAACTTTTATTTTAGTATTATTTATAGTAACGATTAGAAATTGCATGATGAAAAAATGATTATTTTTTAGTTACGATATGAGTTTACTTCGATTACGGCTTGCGGTATTCCCTTCTTTAGGTCATCGAGGCTCATTACTGGATGGAGCTCCACATGAGCACCCATTCCACTAAACAGAGGTTCAACCAAAACTGGTATCTGGTCTGCACTCTGTATATCAACGATGAAGACAGCTACTCTATTGCCATCCATTTCAAAGAAATATGTTGCTTCAGCATTTACTTTGTCTATATATGTCTCAAGTTTATTCAAAAGGTTTGGATCTTGCACCATTAGATTTCCGGCTTTTGTAGGTATCTTTGCACTTATTAGAAATCTCATCTTTTCAGGCCTCAATCCAAAAATATTAAAGTTGAATTACTTGACTATGACACTTCCAGTCATCCAAGGATGGACATTGCACAAATAAGGATAGGTGCCAGGATTTTCAAATTTTACTGTGAATTTACTAATAGCAGGACCGCCTGGTGGTGCCTGTCCTTCGGGCCAAAGCCATCCAGAATTGACATAACTTTCAGTTCCATCCATAGTGTAATTTGAATTCGGAGGAAGGTTTGTTACTTTCTTGGCGCTCGAATCAAGTACTACTGGAAGAAACGCTCTTGCATTTACTGTAACAACGGTTTTAGTTGTCTCACCCGGCTGAGGGGGTGCAAAGACAGGTTCCGAATTAGATTTTGGATCTAATGGTTGAAACTCAGTCGAGTTAACCACTTGAAATGGTGCTGCATAGTCAGCGAAATATTTTTTGTCTTTTAGAAAGGTAACAGAATGCGGTTCTGGAACGGTGGTTGGATTATCCCATGTAATGCTCTCGCCAGCCTTAATTTCTATGGTTT
>Ga0114129_10014432_pt1 | contig 11258 bp, 5 predicted proteins | sample RhiMetdeltSRZDD1_FD_80071 | JGI IMG/M metagenome (GOLD analysis project Ga0114129, IMG submission 80071) | Populus rhizosphere microbial communities from Tennessee, USA - Rhizosphere MetaG P. deltoides SRZDD1 (version 2) (version 2) | ecosystem: Host-associated > Plants > Roots > Rhizosphere >... | reverse complement strand
TCCGTCTTTCCGTTGGTGCGGATGCTGACCGCCTGCCCGTCGCCTTCCGCGACGACGCTGACGGTGGCGGTCTTGCCGTCGCGGTGGAAGAGCACCGCTTCATGGGAGAACATGAAGCGTCCGTAGCGATAGACGCCGGACGCCATCTGGCGGACGTCGAGCCGCGCGGCCGAGGCCGTGAGCACGACGGCGCCCACGCCCGCGGCGGCGAGGGCGAGCGGGAGCCGGGGCGTCCCGAACGCCGTCCGCGCGCTCCACAGCAGGACCGCGCCGAGCGCGATGTCGAGCGCGCCGCCCAGGGTGAGCAGCTGCTTGAGACCGAGCGAAGGCAGTCCGACGTGGATGGCGAAGAACACGCCCGCGATGGCGCCGACGGTGTTGGCCGCGTACACGGTCCCGATGCTCGCTTCGCCATGTCCGCGGCGGAGCAGGTGGAAGGTGATGAGCGGCAGCGTGGTGCCTGCGAAGAACGTCGCGGGCAGCATGATCGCGAGCGCTAGCCCGTTGCTCGCGACGTTGAACAGCGCGTAGCCGCGATTGGAGCGGTCGAGGTGGAGGAGGAGCCAGCGCATCGCCTCGAAGGTGCGCCCGTAGGCGAAGAGCGTCGCCAGCGCGAGGACGCCCATGGCGAGCTGCACGAGCGCGAGAGCGCGGACCGGGCTCGAGAGGCGATCGATCCGGCGCTGGATCCACAAGCCGCCCAGCGCGAGGCCGATGATGAAAGCGCTCAGCATCAGCTCGAACGAGTGCGTCGACGAGCCGAGGACGAGCGAGAGCATGCGGATCCACGCCACCTCGTAGATGAACGACGAGGCGCCGGTGACGAGCGCTGCGCCGAGGAACGCGAGCAGGACGACGTCCCACCGCGCGGCAGGCGCGACCGGCTCGATCGGCCGCTGCACCTCGCCGCGCGCGAGCAGCACCACGGCCGCCGCGACCGCGAGGTTCAAGAGGCCGGCGATGCGGATCGTGCCCGGCAGACCGACGGCGCCGACGAGGACGAAGCCGCTGACCAGCACGCCCGCGGCTGCGCCGAGACTGTTGGTGAAGTAGAGGAAGGCGACGGAGCGCCCGGGACGATCGGGGAACGCCCGCAGCACGCCGGCGGCCATCAGGGGGAACGTCATCCCGAGAAGGATCGACTGCGGCAGGATGAGCGCCGTCGAAAGGCCCCATTTGAACGCCGCAACCGAGAGGGCCGAGCCGGCGAGACGCGGAAGCGCGGCGTCGTACGCCAGCGCCGTCGCCGCGGTGAAGACCTCGTGGAACACGAGCCCGAGCACGCCGATCGCCGCCTCCGCGACGGCGTATGCGAGCAGGAGGTCCTTCCACTTCGGCGAGAGGCGGCTGGAGATCCACGACCCGAGCGCCATCCCGCCCATGAAGATGGCGAGCACCAGCGTCTGTGCGTACGCCGCGTGCCCGAGGAACAGCTTCAGGTAGTGCGTCCAGATCGACTCGTAGATGAGCCCCGCGAAGCCGGAGACGGTGAAGAGCGCGAACAGCAGTCCGCGCGTCCTGCTCGGCGACCGCTGTCTCACGGCGCGCGACGCTAGCAGATGGCTCGCCGGCGGCGCGCCGGAAACCGCGCGTTGCAAAGGCGCGCGAACCACATCGGCCCACCCGGTGGGGGGTTTCTTACATTGATGCAACCTCGCGAGCCCACGTACGGTTTTGCCACGACCGGCGCGGCCCTCCCGATCGGCGGAAGGGCCCGCCCGGAGGCTTCGTGCTGGCAGCATCCTTCGCACTGTCGGTCGCCGTCGGGGCCGCCCACCCGCATCTGTTCTTCCAGGGCGGCGACGTGGGCGCTCTGCGCGCGGCCGCCAGTGGCACGCACCAGGCGATCGCGTCGCACCTGACGCAGATCCTCGACCCGCACGTCGGCGATCCGGCTCCGACCCCGAGCGACTACGACGACCCGCGCTTCTTCGGCCAGGACGTGTGCGCCTGGGCATTCGGGTACCAGCTCACCGGAAAGACGAGCTACGCGGACCAGGCGAAGCTGCGGCTGCAGACGTACCTCACCTGGGACTGGGGCTTCGGCGAGATCGCGTCGCTGGGCGCGCCCGACCTCAACACCGGCCACTTCTTGATCGGCGTCTCCTGCGCGTACGACCTGCTCTACGAATATCTCTCCGACGCAGATCGCGCCGCGATCGCCGCCCGCCTCGCCGACGATGCGGACCGGATGTTCCAATCGTGGTCCGGCGCCTGGTACGTCGACCAGTACCCGCAGAACCACAACTGGATCAATTCGGCGGGGATGGGCCTCGCCGGGCTCGCGCTGCAGGGCGAGGACTCGCGCGCCGGGACCTGGCTGTCGGTCGCGCAGAGCAATCTGGCGAAGGTGAGCCTCGCGCTGCGCGGCATCTCCGACGGCTCCTGGCACGAGGGCATCCTGTACGAGGAGTACGGCATCTCGATGTCGCTGCCGTTCTGGATGGCGCTGCGGGCGACCGGTTCCGACTACACCGACCTCGGGATCCTGCGCGGTCTGGGAAGGATGTTCCTCGTCGCGCAGATTCCCGATGCGCCGAGACAGCAGATCCTCCTCCACGGCGACTTCACTGGCTGGCCGTCGAGCGGCATGGTCGCCATGCTCCGCTTCACCGCGGGCCGATTCGGCGACGGCCTCGCCGAGACCGCAGCGCGGCGCTGGCTCAACGCAGGCGCGCGCTCGCACCTCCTGCCGGACATGTTCTTCGAGGTGTTCGAGTTCCTCGCGTACGATCCCACCGTCGCGGCCACCGACGCGGGGTCGCTGCCGCTCGACAACTACCTGCCGGACCTGCAGGCGTCCGTCCTGCATAGCTCGTGGGACAAAGGAGATCTGGCGCTGGCGTTCAAGGCCGGCCCGTACGGCGGACGCGCGAACTTCGATCGGACGAAGGTGAACGGCGCGCCGGGCGGGCACCTCAACTGGGGTCACGACCACAACGACGACATGTCGTTCTGGCTCTGGGGGAGCGGCCGGTGGCTCGCGCCGGAAGCGGCGGGATACGACGCAGGAACCAACACCGGTTACACGCTGAGCAAGCGCGCGAACATGACGGCGTTCCACAACGGCCTCCTGATCGACGGCACGGGCCAGCTCGGCGACACGCGCGGCTCCGACGACGAGATGGCCAACCCATGGTTCTTCGGCCGCGACGCGCAGCCGTTGCTGCTCCCTGCCGGCACCGCCGACTACGCCGTCGCCGGGGGCAGGGGCGCGTCGCTCTATCCGTCCTCGCTCGGCCTGTCGCGGTGGGATCGCGTGGTGGTGCTCGCCCGCAAGCGGTACGCGCTGGTGCGCGACGACATCGCGGCCAGCTCGGCGCACGCGTACGAATGGATCTGCCACTTCCTCGACGGAGCGAACGTCGACACCGCGTCCGGGTGGGTCCAGGGCATCGCGCGCAGCGACGTCTCGCTCGGAGTGCGCGTCGTCTCGCCCGCCTCGTGGACGGCGACCACCGGGACGCAGTCCGCGAACCTGACGTTCCTCTTCGAGCCCGACAGCTCGATCTCGTACGTGCGCGTGCGGCCGTCGGACACGTCGCAGGCGGCGCAGTTCCTCACCGCGCTGGTGCCCATGCCGTCGACCGCGTGGACCTCGCGAGTGCGGATCGATCCGCTTGCCGACGGCGATCGCGGTGCGGGAGCGGTGGTCGCGCCGGGGAGCAAGCTGGAGGAGCGATGGATCTTCGGCAGCCCCGATGCGCCGGGAAAGACGGCCGGGGATCTCACCCTGGCCGGCTCGCTGGTCGGCATGTCGGCGCTGAGCTCCGGCGCGCCGGCGCGGGCGCTGCTCGTCGGCCAGGGTAGCCTCCTGGACCAGAGCGGGTCGCGGCTGCTGCTCGCGACTCGCTCGGCGCGCGTCATCGAGGCCGACGCCCAGGGCACGGTGCTCGTGGTGAGCGGCGATGGCATCGCGGACTTCCAGGCGTATGCCCCCGGCGTCACGGCGGCGAAGGTCAACGGAGAGGCCGTCGCGGCGAGCCGTACCGGCGACGTGGTCGAGTACCCCGGGACGCCGCCGACTGTAGTCATCGACTCCGCGCCGCCGGCGCTGACCAACCAGAAAAGCGTCACGTTTGCGTTCTCGTCGAACCGGGACGGCACCTTCTCCTGTGTGCTCGACGAAGATGACGCGCAGCCGTGCACGAGCGGACAGACGTACACCGCGCCGAGCGAAGGACCTCATTCGTTCTCCGTGACTGCGACGGACACGATGGGGAACGTCTCCGCGCCTGCGTCGTTCACCTGGACCGTCGATACGACGCCGCCCGTGGCGTCGATCGACGCCAGCGCGGCGTCTTTGACGAAGGAGACCAGCGCGACGTTCGCGCTCGCGTCGAACGAAGCTCCGGCGACCTTCTCGTGCAAGCTCGACGCGCGCGAACCGGCGCCGTGCTCCAGCCCGGTCGCGTACACGGCGCTCGCACCAGGCACGCATGCGTTCAGCGCCACGGCGACCGACGCGGCGGGAAACGTATCCGCGATCACCTCGGTCACATGGACGATCGACACCGCGCCGCCGGGTGCCGCGATTGCCTCGGGCCCGGCTGCGCGCACGAACCAGACGACCGCGACGTTCAGCTTCACGTCGGCCAAACGGGGCGCTGCCTGGTTTTGCAAGCTCGACGGCACGCCGGACTTCGGCAGCTGCAGCAACCCCACGACGCTTTCCAGCCTCGCCGACGGCAGCCACACGTTCGCGGTGCGAGCCGTCGACGAGCTCGGCAACGCGGACCCAGTCCCGGCCACGTACAGCTGGATCGTCGACACCCTGCAACCATCCACCGCGATCATGTCGCGTCCGCCCGCGGTCACCGAGGAAACGACCGCCACGTTCACCTTCGCGTCGAGCAAGCCGGGAGCGACGTTCGACTGCCAGCTCGACGCGGCCGCTTTTTCGGGTTGCGCGACGCCGCTCACCCTGACGGGCCTCGAAAAGGGCGACCACTCCCTCCACGTGCGCTCCGGAGATGCGCTCGGCAACGTCGATCCCGCGCCTGCCTCGTACCGCTGGACCGTCGCGGCGCATCCCCAGGCGCCACGAGCCGGCGGTTGCTCGAGCACGGGCGCGTCGATCACGCCGATCGTCGGGTGGATCCTCGCCACCCTTCTCGCGCGTGCCCGTGATCGATCGCGCCGGGTCAGGAACTGCGAGTTGCCGCGGCTTTCGAAGACGGCGTAAAGCAGGCGAAGGCCGACGGCGGAGGGGGAAATGGCAGCGACCGCCCTGAAGTTCGCGCAGGTCGACGGATTGCGCCTCGCCTACCGCGAGATGGGCACCGGGCCCGCGGTGCTGCTCCTGCACGGCTGGCCCACCTCGTCGTTCCTGTGGCGCAACGTCATGCGGCCGATCGCGACGCGCAACCGCGTGGTCGCGCTCGACCTGCCCGGATTCGGCGCATCGGACAAGCCGCTCGGCGTCCGGTACGACTTCGGCTTCTTCGCTCGCGCGCTGGACGGGTTTCTCGCTGCCATCGGCATCGCGGAGACGGGGCTCGCGGTCCACGACCTGGGCGGGCCGATCGGCGTGCACTGGGCCCTGCACCGGCCTGGCAAGGTCAGAAGGCTCGCGCTGCTGAACACGCTGCTCTATCCGCAGTTCTCCGACGCGGTGAAGGAGTTCGTCCGCGCCTGCAGCACGCCGGGCGAGCGGGAGCGGATCACCAGCGCGGCGGGCTTGCGGTCCATCCTCCGCGACGGTCTCGCGGATCCCGCGAATCTGACCGACGAGGTCCTCGCGGCCGTGCAGGAGCCGTTCCGCACCGAGCAGGCGCGCGAGGCGCTCGCGCTCGCGGGGAAAGGGCTGGAGCTCAGAGGATTCGTGGAGATCGGAAGGGGGCTGCCTTCGCTACAGATTCCGCTGCGCATCGTCTACGGCGAGCGCGACCGCGTGCTTCCGGACGTGGCCGAGACGATGGCGCACGTGAAGGCGGACGTCCCACATGCCGAGCTGACGTCGTTGCCGGACCGAGGCCATTTCGTCCAGGAAGAGGCGCCCGGGCAGGTCGGCGAGCTGCTCGCGCTCTTCTTCGCGATGCCAGCGGAATGAGGGCAGAATGACTGCCGTGAAGCAGCTGATCGCCGTCGCCCTCGTGTGGTCGATCGCGCTTCCGGCCTGGCCGCAAGTGCGACCGCCGCCTCCTCCGCCGGACGACGAGGTGCCGCCGCCTCCGCGCCAGGTGCCGCTCGAGGAGATGGGCTATTTCGAGAGCTGCTTCGGCGTCCCGCGCGTCGGCGCGGGCCGGTTCGGCATCTCCGGCGAGGTCGTGATCCCGCTGAGCGGCGGCACGTCGAGCGGCCCGAGCGCGCCCGCCGTTCCCATCGCGACAGGGTCGAGCGACGAAAGAGCGTGGCTCATCGCCGCGGTGCTCGCGACGATCGCGCTCCCCGTCGTCCTGTATTCGATCGACAAGCCCGCGCCGCGCCTCGTGCTGCAGCGGTTCCAGTGCCCCACCTTCACGCTCGACATCCTCGGCGGCGCAGACAGCGGACGCGGCGCGCTCGGCGAGGGCTCCTTCGGCTTCGTCAGCACCCGCTTCGGCTTCGGGATCGGGCACATCGCGACGGACTTCCAGTACGACGGCGCGCCCCAGGCGGTCTCGTCGTTCTCGACGCACTTCCTCGTCCGCGCCACGCCGCGCGACCACGTCGAGGGCGGGCTGGCCATCGGTTACCGCCGCTCCGTGCTGCACGACCGGATCCAGAGCGGCCTCGAGGTCGGCCTCCCGCACCGCTATGCGCTGTGGCGCGACGGGCTGCGCACGCTGGCGCTCGAGCTGCGTCCGCTGCTGCTGGTGGGCTCGAGCGTCGAGCCGAGCCTGGAGGCCGCCTTCCTCTTCCCGCTCGCGCAGGTGCTGCACCTGCGCGTGGGCGGCCGCGTCTACACGTTCGAGGGCAGCCTGCTCTGGGGCCTTTCCGGCGGGCTCAGCTTCACCCTCTAGAAATGCGGAAGCGCCGCCATGAATTCCGTTCTCCGGAAAGAGGGTTGTGCCCCCCGAAACCCGGGCGCCCCTCGCCGTGGGACACTTTCGAAGCGCGTCCGATTCGCTTGACCTCGCCGCGGCGCGCGGTCTAATGCATCGCTCGCGACGGTCTGATGGGGCGTCGCCAAACGGTAAGGCAGCGGGCTCTGACCCCGCCATTTGTAGGTTCGATTCCTACCGCCCCAGCCACTCTCTTCTGCTAGGTTGCCCGCCCGTTCGGAGCAGCAAGAGCGGGAGCCTCGACGTGACCGAAGAGACGCGGCCGAGCAATTTCATCCGGCAGATCATCGACGCGGACCTCGCCTCGGGAAAGCACTCGCTGGTGGTCACCCGCTTCCCGCCCGAACCGAACGGGTATCTCCACATCGGTCACGCCAAGTCGATCTGCCTGAACTTCGGCATCGCGCGCGACTACGCAGGCCGCTGCCACCTCCGGATGGACGACACCAATCCGGCCAAGGAGGAGCAGGAGTACGTCGAAGCGATCAAGGAGGACGTGCGCTGGCTCGGCTTCGAGTGGGGCGAGCACTCGTACCACGCGGCGGACTACTTCGAGCAGCTCTATCAGTGGGCGGAAAAGCTCGTGCGCGAGGGCAAGGCATACGTAGACGACCAGAGCGCGGACGAGGTGCGCAGGACGCGAGGGACGCTGACGGCGCCGGGGACGCCATCGCCGTTCCGCGGCCGGTCACCTGCGGAGAACCTCGACCTGCTCCGCCGCATGCGCGCCGGCGATTTCCCGGACGGCTCGCGCACGCTGCGGACGAAGATCGACATGGCCTCGCCCAACCTGAACCTCCGCGACCCCGTGATGTATCGGATCCGGCGCGAGCACCACGATCGCACCGGCGACAAGTGGTGCATCTACCCCACGTACGACTGGGCGCACGGGCAGTCCGATGCGATCGAAGGCGTGACGCATTCGCTGTGCACGCTGGAGTTCGAGGCGCACCGGCCGCTCTACGACTGGTACCTCGAGCACATCGGCGTCCCGCACAAGCCGCGGCAGATCGAGTTCGCGCGGCTGAACCTGACCTATACGGTGATGAGCAAGCGGCTGCTCGGCACCCTCGTCGCCGAAGGGCTCGTCTCCGGCTGGGATGACCCCCGCATGCCGACCATCGCGGGGCTGCGACGTCGCGGCTTCACGCCCGAGGCGATCCGCCTCTTCTGCGACCGCATCGGCGTGGCGAAGGCGGACAGCACCGTCGAGATGGAGCTGCTGGAGAACACGCAGCGCGAGCTGCTCAACGTGTCGGCGAAGCGCGCGCTGTGCGTGCACCGGCCGCTGAAGGTCGTCGTGGAGAACTGGCAGGAAGGCAAGGTCGACGAGATCGACGCCCCGTTCCTGCCCGACGATCCTTCGGCGGGCTCGCGCAAGCTTCCCTTCACGCGCGAGCTGTTCATCGAGCGCGACGACTTCATGGAGGTGCCGGCGAAGGGCTTCAAGCGGCTCTCGCCGGGCAAGGAGGTGCGCCTCCGCCACGCTTACGTGCTGCGTTGCACGGGCGTCGTGAAGGATCCGAAGACGGGCGAGGTGCGCGAGCTGCGGGCGACCGCCGATCTCGAGACGCGCTCCGGGAACCCGAAGGACGGTCGCAAGGTCGGCGGCACCATCCACTGGGTGTCGGCTGCGATGTCACGGCCGGTGACGCTGCGCCTCTACGATCGGCTGTTCAACGTCCCCAGTCCGGGCGCTGGAGACGCCGATTTCCGCACGCAGATCAATCCGCGCTCTCTGGAGGTGCTCGAGGGCGCGCGCATCGAGCCCTCCGTGGCGAAGTGGGCCGGGAAGGAGCGCTGGCAGTTCGAGCGCAAGGGTTACTACTTCGCGGACGCGAAGGACTCCAAGGAAGGCGCGCCGGTCTTCAACCTCGTCGTTCCGCTCCGAGACACCTGGGCGAAGGGCGGCGGCTGAAGCTCAAGCCGACCCGCCGGCTCCAGTGGCTCCGTTCGTGTCGCGCCCGAGCGTGGCGAGGATCGTCTCGAGGCGGTCGTTCTCCACCGGCTTGGTGAGGTGCACGTCGAATCCAGCGTCCAGCGCCCGCCGCCGATCCTCGGGCTGGCCGTAGCCGGTGAGCGCCACGATCAACATCCGGCCGTTCGCGGCCGAGCGGAGCCGCTGCGCCACCTGGTAGCCGTCCATGTCCGGCAACCCCACGTCGACCAGCGCGATCTCCGGCGAGGCGCGGGCGGCGATGGCCAGTCCGCTCGCTCCGTCGCGAGCGACGCTCACCTCGTGCCCGCTCATCTCGAGCGACTCGCGGAGCATCTCGCGCGCGTCGTCGTTGTCTTCGATGATCAGGATGCGGCGCGACGCTGCCGCCGGACGTGGCGCCTGCGCCGCGACGCGAGCGTCGGCCGGCTGCACGGCAGGGAAGCGCACCGTGAAGGTGGCACCCTGCCCGTGTCCGCCGCTCGCCGCGGACACCGTTCCTCCTTGCAGCTGCGTGAGGCGCTCCACCAGCGCGAGGCCGATGCCCAACCCGCCCTTCCCGCGGTCGAGGCCGCGCTCGCCCTGCACGAACAAATCGAAGATGCGGCCGAGCAGCTCCGGAGGGACTCCTTCGCCCTCGTCGGAGACCCGCAGCACGGCGGCGCCCTGCTCCCGTTCCACCGCGAGCGTGATGCTGTTGCCGGGCGGCGTGAACTTGACCGCGTTCTCCAGCAGGTTCGAAGCGATCTGCTCGATGCGCGCGCGATCCGCCTCGATCCACACCGGCGAGGCGAAATACTCGAACCGGTGCGCGGAGAGCCGACCTCCCGCGCGCCACCCGTCGACGACGTGCGAGACCGCCTCGGCGAGATCGAGCGGCGCCTTCTCGAGCGTCGCCTTGCCCATGGCGATCCGGCTCACGTCGAGGAGGTCTTCGATCAGCCGCGTCATGTGGCGGGTCTGCCGCTCCATGACGGAGCGCGCCCGCGCGGCGGCAGGATTCCCAGGATCGGCGACCTTGAGGACGTGCGAGGCGGTGTTCATCGCCGCCAGCGGATTGCGCAACTCGTGGCTGAGCATGGCGAGGAACTCGTCCTTGGCGGCATCCGCCGCTTGCAACGCCTCCTTTTCGCGCTCGAGGAGCCGCTCGCGCTCGCGCACTGCCGCGCCCGCGTCGCGCAGCGCGACGGCGACTTCGGAGATCTCGCGCACGCCGTCGACGTCGACCAGCCTCAGCTCGCCGCCTCTGCCCAGCGAGCGCGCGCCGGCAGCGAGGGAGCGGATGGGGTCTGCGATGCGGCGCCCGACGAGCGTCGTGACCGCGAACGCGACGCCGATCGAGATCAGCGTGCCGATGACCATGAACGAGGCGCTGCGACGGGCGGCGCCCTCGACGGTGGCCGGCGGAATGGCCAGGCCGATTGCCCACCCGGAGAAATTCGAAGTCCTGTGGGCGGTAAACGCATCCGTCCCTTCTACGGTGCGACCGCGGTACCATCCTTCGTTCGCCCCTGCGACCGCGGCTCGAAAGGCCTCGGAGGCGAGACTGCCCACGGGGACCGCCGGAATACGCGCCACGAATCGGCGCTGCTTGTCGACGAGCCCGCTCACCCAGTCGCGTGGCAGATGCTGCTGCGCGATCAGATCGGCGAACGAATCCGCCCGCACGACCGCGGTCAGCACGTACGCGAGCAACCCCGCGCGCAGCACCGGGACGCGCACCGGCACCCCCGGGGCGCCGTTGACCGCCTCCACGACGACGTCGCCCACGGCAGGCTTCAGGGTCCTCACGACCTCTTCGATGCTGGGCGGGTCGCCGACCGCGACCGCGGAACCGAGGCCCGCCTTGACGTTCATCGCCTGGACGCCGGCGGGCGTCGCCAGGATCACGTTCAGCCAGGTGGGCTGCGTCTCCAGGACCCGCGTGGCCGCGACGCGGAAGCCGCCGAGGTCGTCGTCCCCCAGGGCCCGCGACGCCGCGAGCGCTTGCAACGTCGCGATCGATCCGCGCAGCTCGGCATCGACGGCGGTCATCATGGCCCGCGCTCGATCCAGCGCCCCGGCCCGCCGCGTCTCCCGATCGTGGTTGATGAGCAGGACGCAGGCGATGAGCGCGAAGGCGAGCATCGGCAGCGCCGCGGCGGTCGCCAGCAGCAAGAGGTGCGAGCGGATGGTCATCGCGCGGCGGGGTGTCCCCTGACTCGCTGACGTGCTCGATGTTGTCGCCACCGGACGCGAGATTAACCCAAGGTCCGGGGTCCCGAAGCAAATGCGTGAGATGAGTCAGCGAGCGAACGCTCTGCTCTTGCGCGCCCGCTCGGAGACCGCGCGACTCT
>Ga0114129_10014431_pt1 | contig 11258 bp, 6 predicted proteins | sample RhiMetdeltSRZDD1_FD_80071 | JGI IMG/M metagenome (GOLD analysis project Ga0114129, IMG submission 80071) | Populus rhizosphere microbial communities from Tennessee, USA - Rhizosphere MetaG P. deltoides SRZDD1 (version 2) (version 2) | ecosystem: Host-associated > Plants > Roots > Rhizosphere >... | reverse complement strand
TCCACGAAACACTCATTTCCAGCCAACGGCCCAGGCGGGTCTCACTGCCGATGAAGTGCCGCGGCTGCAGCTGAAATGGGCGTTCGGATTTCCAGACGCCACTTCGTCCTGGGCGCAGCCGACCATCGCGGGCGGGCGGCTGTTCGTCGGCAGCCAGAACGGCACGGTGTACTCGCTCGATGCGAAGCGCGGCTGCATCGCGTGGACGTTTTCGGCTCGCGCGGGCGTCCGCGCCTCGGTGTCCGTCGGCTCGCTCCGGCGGCGCGCCATTGCTGGTCGCGGCCCGACCGAAGCGGCCTACATCGCCGATCAGCAGGGATACGTCTACGCTGTCGACGCGTCGAACGGAACGTTGCTGTGGACGAGGAAGGTCGACGACCATCCGCTCGTCCGCCTCACTGGATCGCCCACCTTGTTTGGCGGACGCCTGTACGTTCCGACGTCGTCCTACGAGGAGGGCGGCAGGCCGCCAGGGTACGGGTGCTGTACGTTTCGCGGCGCCGTCGTCGCGCTCGATGCACGGACCGGAGAGCAAGCGTGGAAGGCATACACGATCCCGGATCGCCCGACGCTGTTGCGCACCTACGCCGACGGATCCGAAGTGTGGGGCCCATCGGGTGGCGGCATCTGGTCGTCACCGACGATCGACGCGAAACGCGGCGCGGTGTACGTCGCGGTCGGCAACAGCTACAGCGGTCCGCCTCAAACCACGACCGACGCCGTCGTGGCCTTCGATCTGAAAACGGGTGCGATGCGCTGGGCGCATCAGCTGACACCGATGGATCTGTTCGGCTGCGTCGCCGGCGAGATCAATTGCCGCGAACGTCCAGGTCCCGATTTCGATTTCGGTGCATCGCCGGCGCTTGCGACATTGCCTGACGGCCGCGATCTCATCGTGATCGGTCAGAAATCGGGCATCGCGTATGCGCTCGATCCAAACAAGAAAGGCGAGGAGGTCTGGCGCTATCGCGCCAGCGCCGGCAGCGGTCTCGGTGGAATTCAATGGGGCACGGCGGCCGACGACGCGCGTGCGTATTTTCCCGTGTCGGACATTTACAATCCGGCGCCCGGCGGAATGCATGCCGTGCGCCTCGCAACAGGCGAGCGCGCATGGCACACGCCGCCGCCGCCTCCGGCGTGCGGCCGGCCGAGCCGCGCTTGCAGCGGGGCTCAGTTTTCGGCCGTGACCGTCATCCCCGGAATCGTCTTCTCGCCGTCGAATGACGGGGCGATACGCGCCTATTCGACGAAAGACGGCGCGATTGTCTGGACGTTCGATACCAACCGGACCTTCGCCACCGTGAACGGCGTGCGCGCAAAAGGCGGATCGATGAACGGTCCCGCGCCGATCGTCGCCGGGGGCTTCGTGTACGTGAGCTCCGGGTACGGCACATTCGGATTGCGGCCGGGGAACGTGCTGCTCGCGTTTGCGCCGTAACGGTGTATAACTGCGGTCATCGACGCTTCCGGTGTCAAGCTGAGCGAGTCGCACAACTTCAACAGGCAGAATCGTTTGACGCGTGTGGCGGCGGGCCCTACAATTGATCGTTCGAGGGGGCGACTAGTTTCGACGGGGGTGGATGGTCGAAGGATGCGTTGCCGAGCTCCACTGACTCGTAAATCCGGTGGAAAACCACAACTGCGGATACGCAGCTCGCTCTCGCAGCTTAATAACCTGTGAGCGTTCGCCCCGGCCCGCCTACGCGCCGGGAATCGAACGTCATTCAGTAGGCTGGTCGTCGCCGGTGGCCTCGGACGGCGACGATGAGATTTTTCGAGGCTAGTCTTTGGCGGTTTCCGTCGTTCCTTCACGCCAGGGATGAACATTCAGGAACGGCTACGCAACGTAGCACGCCTTCGGTCTTACGCCTTCGGACGGGGGTGCGAATCCCCCCGCCTCCAGACTTCGCGCGCTGAACGCTTGTGCGCGTCGTCTTGGCAAGCCCTGATCAGGTGAAGTCGGTCGCGCCGAAGCCCCGAAGGGCGCAGGCGGACCTCCACGCGACCTCACTCTTTCGGTGTCCGTTGTACACACATCGACGTCGCTCCTGCCGATACTTGGATTGCTAGCAGTGGCGACAACGCAGATGGCCGGAATTGCAACGGCAACCTGTTCTTTTCATTGAAGTTGCTACCGCTGCACCACTTGACGCGATAGTAACGGCTCCCCATAATTCGAAGCGGTTCTCACCATGACCTTCGACGATCAGCTGCGGCGGGTATTCGACACGTTGACCGAGCGGCTTCACGACGACGTCCGTCGCGAAGTCCAGACGGCGGTGGATTCGTTGGCGGTGGATTCGGCGGCGCACAAAGCGTCGCCCGCGACCGACATGTCGGCCGGGCGGCTGGTCGATGCGGTGCGGTCGATGGCGCGCGCGCGTTCGCTCAGCGAAACGCTGGACACGCTCGCCACCTGTGCGGCGCTGGAGGCGGATCGCGCGGCGGTGCTCACGGTCCGCGGTGGCCGCGTGCACGGTTGGCGATTCGTCGGCTTCGGTCCGCTCGATCACGACCCGCCGGTCAACGTATGGTTCGACGCCGCGGGCATCATTGCGAGCGCGGTGCGTGCGAACGCCGTGACCTCAGGTCAGCCCGCGCCGTCGTTCACCGATCTGCCGCCCGACGCATCGTGTATCGCGTTGCCGATCGCGCTAGCCGACGAAGTGGTGGCTGTCCTTTACGCCGAGGCGACAGCGTCCGGAGCCGATTCACGCGTCGCGAACGCAGATGCGCTCGAGATCCTCGCACGCTACGCCGCGCGTGCGATCGAGGCGGTAACGGCGTTCAAGGTCGCGCGATCTCTTACCGCGCGAACGACTCCCTCTGAAAAGACGACGGACACGGCTGCGGACGACGACGAAACGTCCGCGCGGAGGTACGCGCGACTGCTGGTGTCGGAGATCAAGCTCTATCACGAGGATTCGGTTGTGGCGGGCCGGAAAGAGCGCGATCTCAACGTCCGTCTCGGCGGCGAAATCGCGCACGCACGCGTCCTCTACGAACAGCGCATCCCGCCCCATGTTCGTCACCGCGCCTCGTACTTCGACGAGGAGCTCGTACGCACGCTCGCTGACGGCGACGCCTCTCTGTTGGAACTGAGAACATGAACCGGGCCTTGCGCTGCCGGCGGCTTGCCAGGTCGAAGTGGACGACAGGCCGCCAGGTCTCGCCTTCGCGTGTTCTGACGGCCCTGGCGCTCCTCATCGCGATGGCAACCACGGCGTCTGCCCAACAGTCGACCGTCGAACCGGCACTCAAGCCGACGAACCATCCTCGCTTCTCGGAGGATCCGTCGAAGCTCTGGATGGTCCCCACGAACCCGCGGCCGTCGACGCGCTCCGTCGCCGAGTTCGCGTCTGCCGTGAAGCTGGAGGTCGACGGGAACTTCGCGAAAGCGCTTCCGATCATGTCGCAGCCTTCGCTGCAGCAGGGCACCCTGGGCGACTACGCGTTGTACTACCAGGGATTCGCGGAGATGCGCCTTGGGCGACCGGCCGATGCGCGCCGCACGTTTCAAGCGCTGCAGGCGAAGACGCCTATCGGGTACCTCGCCGAGGGAGCGGCGTTCCGCGAGGCGGAGTGCGACGAGGCGCTCGGCGATCAAGCGTCCGCGCTCGAGGTCTACGAGCGGCTGGCGACTCGCAAAACGATTACGCCGGACGAAGTACTCCTGCGGCTGGGACGGTCCGCGCGCGCGATCGGCCAGACCGAGAAGGCGGTCGAGGCGTTCCTGCGGGTCGTATACGAGTTTCCGTTCGGCGATCTGGCCGCGATTGCGAGCACCGAGCTTGAAACGTTGCCGACGCCGCCGATCGCGGCCGGCACCAACCGCTACAAGCTGGAGCTGGGACGCGCGGAACGGCTGTTCGGAGGGAAGCGGTACACGCAAGCGCGACCCGCATTCGAGGCGCTGCGTCCGGTGGCGCAAGGAGACGATCGCGAGCTCGTCGCGCTGCGCCTTGCGGAATGCGACTACATGCTGAAGCGGGCGCGGAGCGCACGCGACGGTGTCCGGCCTTACACCGAGAAAGCGTCGCGACAAGGCGAGGCTCTCTATTTCTATGCCGTGGCCTCTCGCGACCTCGGCGACCACGCCGAGTACCTCCGCATCGTCCGCCGTCTCGTGGACGAGTTTCCGAATCAGAGCTGGGCGGAAGAGGCGCTGAACAACCTCGCGACGCATTACATCCTGCAGGACGACGACGACAAGGCGGACGACGCGTTTCGAGAGCTGTACGAAAAGTTCCCGGCGGGACATTATGCCGAGCGCGCTGCGTGGAAGATTGGCTGGCGTGCCTACAAGAACCGGCGGTACGCGGACACGCTCCGGGCGTTCGAGTCGGCGGCCGCGCAGTTTCCGCGCTCCGATTACCGGCCGTCGTGGCTCTATTGGTCGGCGAAAGCGCGCGAGGCGCTGAAAGACCGCGCTGAGGCGGATGCGAGGTACACGCTCGTCGCCACCGACTATCTGAACACCTATTACGGGCGACTTGCCGTCACGCATCTCGACGACCGCGTTCCGCAGCGACGACTCAGCCTGGAAGCCTCCGACGGACAACCCGCCGCGGATGATGGCGGGACGCCGAGCCCGCCGCTGCCGCCGAACGAACATGTCGTGCGCGCGCTGCTGGGCTTGCAGCTCTACGATCAGGCGCTCGACGAGCTGCGTTACGCGCAGAAGGTCTGGAGCGACTCCGCGGCAATCCAGGCGACCATCGGTTGGATTTATCACGAGCGCGGCGACCTTCGCGCCGGGATCAACGCGATAAAGCGCGCCTATCCGCAGTACATGGCGGCCGGTGGCGAGAAGCTGCCGACCGAACTGTTGAAGGTGCTCTTTCCTGTGAACTACTGGCCGCAGATCAAGCGGTACTCGACCGAGCACCAGCTCGACCCGTACATGATCGCGGCGCTCATCGCGCAGGAGTCGACGTTCACAGAGGACGTCAAGTCCGCGGCGAACGCGTACGGGCTGATGCAGATTGTGCCCGCAACGGGCCGGCAGTACGCGCGGCTTCTCAAGCTGCCGAGGAGATTCTCCATCGGCATGCTGACGACGGCGGATACCAACCTCAAGATGGGGACGGCGTACTTCGCCGACCTGGTGCGGCAGTTCGGCGGTGTGCATTACGCGCTGGCCACCTATAACGCGGGACCGAGCCGCGTGTCGAAATGGATGGCGCAGCGCCCCGGAGTCGACCAGGACGAGTTCATCGACGACATCCCGTTTCCCGAAACGCAGGCCTACGTGAAGAAGATCCTCGGCACGGCCGAGGACTATCGGCATCTCTATGGCGGCGAATCTGCCATAGTCGCCGCCAACGAGCCCACGCCGGCCGCACGTGCCACCGGAACGAGCACCGGTGCAGCGAAGCCGCCGCAGGCTCCGACGAAGAAAAAGGCGACGCCGGTCAAACGGAAGGCGAAAAAAGCGGCGTGAGCCGACAGAAGAATCCCTTGTGTTGAATAGAAGCTGAATATGTCGAAGCTGACCGGATCAAAGAAGGCGACGCAATTTACCGAGTCGGTCATCCGCGAGATGACGCGGTTGAACCACTTGTATGGCGGCGTGAATCTGTCCCAGGGTTTCCCGGACTTTCCGGCGCCGGACGCCATCAAGGCGGCGGCTTGTGACGCGATCAACGGCGACGTGAACCAGTACGCGGTCACCTGGGGCGCGCGGCCGCTGCGCGAGGCCGTCGCCCGCGAGTTCACGCGGCGGTATGGATTGCCCATCGTCGCCGACGAACAGGTGACTGTCTGCTGCGGGACGACCGAGGCGATGATGGCCGCGATGATGGCCATCATCGACCCGGGCGACGAGGTCGTGATCTTCGAGCCGTTCTACGAGAACTATGGCCCGGATGCGATCCTCTCGGGCGCGACGCCGCGCTACGTGACGCTGCACGAACCCGATTGGACCTTCGACCCTGACGAGCTCGCCGCCGCCTTCAACGACCGGACGAAGGCGATCATCCTCAACACGCCGAACAACCCGACCGGCAAAGTGTTCACGCGCGAAGAGCTCGAGACGATTGCCGTGTTGTGCCGCAAGTGGGATGCGATCGCGATCTCCGACGAGATCTACGAGCACATCATCTACGACGGCCGCCAGCACGTCCCGATCGCGACCATCGAAGGGATGGCGGACCGGACGATTACGCTCAACGGGTTGTCGAAGACGTTCTCGGTGACCGGCTGGCGCGTCGGCTGGACGATCTCGCCGCCGTCACTCACCGGCGCGATCCGCAAGGTGCACGACTTTCTCACCGTCGGCGCGCCGGCGCCGCTGCAGGAGGCGGGTGCGATCGCGATGGGTCTGCCCGACGACTACTATGCCAGGCTCGCGGCCAATTATCGGCAGCGCCGCGACACGCTGCTCGAGATCCTCGAGCGCCATCACTTCACCTGCTACAAACCGTACGGCGCGTACTACATCATGACCGACATCAGCGCGTTCGGGTTCGCAGATGACGTCGAGTTCGCGCGCTATCTGGTGAAGGACATTGGCGTTGCCGCCGTGCCGGGCAGCAGCTTCTACAAAACCGGCGCCGGGCGGAGCAAGCTGCGGTTCTGTTTCTGCAAGAAGGACGAGACGCTCGCAGAAGCTGACCGCCGGCTGTTGAAACTCGTGCCGGCAGGGGCGACGCTTCACTGAAGTCTGAAGTCTGAAGTCTGAAGTCTGAAGTGAAGCCTACCTTCAAAACTTCAACTTCAAACTTCAGACTTCAGACTTCAGACTTTCAGTATCGGGCAACAACTCCAAAGTAAATCCCTTTGAGCGTGAAGCTCCCGCTGTCCTGCTTGACGAGGTACCCCATGTCGAGCGAGCGGAAGCCGCCTTTCACGCCGATGTTGTTCGTGAAATTGACGGTGCCGTAGATGTCGACGTCGACGTAGTGGCCGCCGTATCGGTTGTCGATGCTGTCCGGCAGCTTGAAGCCGGTCACTTCTCCCGTGATCGAGATGTTCGGCACGACGTAGAAGCGGCCGATGCCGCCGAGCGCCGGCAGCGGCGCGCGGGCGCGCGCGAACTCGTTGAGGACGGGGCTCGTCAGCTGCACGTTCACGTCGGTGTACTTCGCTTCGATGATGAAACCGGCGAAGCCGCGGTTCTTCGTGACGAAGTCGAACTCGTACGCGAACCGGTAGGCCTTCCAGTCCAGCGTCGTGTTCGTCGGAAGCCCGACCCGGTAGCGCTGGCCGTTGAAGTCGATGTTTCGCGTCAGCGTTTGCGTCGCCTCGTACTTGATGGGGATGTACTCGAACCTGAACTTGTGACTCCGCGCGGGACGGAGCACGAGCTGCAGCTTGGGCAGCCGTTTGTCGGTGAGCCCGAGATCCTTTTTGGCGTCGATCTGCGTGCCGGTCAGTCCCGACAGCGCTCCGCTCCCGCCGCTGGCGACGACGATCTCGGTTGAGGGGAACCAGAAGTCGGCGCCGCCTTCGATGTGAAACTTCTCGCCGGTGGCCGGATCGTTGAGCGGCCGTGGTTTGTATTGGGCGACCGCGGGCGCGGCAACCAGCGTGACTGCGGTCGTCAGAAGAGCGCATGCGTACAGACGTGGTGCACGAATCATCATGTGAACCTTAACCAGTGATGTGCCGTCTGGGAAAACGGCGCAAAGAAAACCGCGCGGCAGGCGGAGGAAGAATAACACAACCCCTTTATCGGTGACAGTTGAAGACAAAGATAGGCCCTGCTGATGCGTTGACACTCTTCTGGAGCACAGCGTAAAATTCGCACGATTGACCCGCAGGTTCGTTTCTCTACCCCCGCACAGCTGAAGGAGGAATCCCATGTCGGTGTCGCGCCGCGGTTTCCTTCAGGGCTTGAGACTGGGACAGAACGCTCACGCCGCTGCTTTCCTGGCCGCCCGCGGTCACGAAGAGCTGATGGCGGAAGCGCAGCAAGGCCGCCAGGGCGGCGCGCGCATGTCGCGTCCCAATCTTCCTCCTGGAGTCGAAGGCATCCGCATCAGCAGCAATGAGAATCCGCTCGGTCCCGGCAAGGCCGCGATCGACGCCATCCTCGGGAAATTCCCAGAAGCCAACCGCTATCCATTCAACAGCACACCGCTCGACGCGGACCTCGAGATCCTGATCGCGAAGTTGAACTCCGCGAAGCGCGAGAACGTGGTGCTGGGCGTTGGCTCGCAGGAGCTGCTCAAGAATGCGGCGCGGGTCTTCCTGTCGCCGACCAAACACCTGGTCATCCCGTCGCCGACCTATGGCGACCCGGCAGGCTTCGCACAGAACCTGATGAAGGTGACGCTCAAAACGGCGCCGGTTGCCGAGAAGACGCTGCGGACGGATCTGAGCGCGCTCCTTCCTCACGTGAAGGGCGCCGGGCTCGTCTATCTGTGCAATCCGAACAACCCGACGGCGACGATCAACAGCGCGCAGGAGATCAAGGACTTCATCGCCGAAGTGAAGAAGCAATCGCCGACGACGGCGATCCTCATCGATGAGGCGTACTGCGACTACGCCACCGACCCCTCATTCCAGACGGCGATCCCGATCGCGATCACGACGCCGGGCGTCGTCGTCGCGCGAACCTTCTCGAAGGCGTACGGCATGGCGGGCGTTCGCATCGGCTATGCGCTGGGCGACACGGCGACGATCAAGAAGATGAGCGCCTACCGGATGCCGTACAACGTGAACACCTTCGGTGTCGCGGCCGCGGTCGCCTCGCTCAAGGATCCGCAGCACATCAAGGAAGAAAGCGCGCGCAACAAGGCGGTGCGCGACTTCACGGTCAAGGCGCTGGCTGACATGGGCTACACGTCGACCGACTCGCAGACCAACTTCATCTTCGCCGACATCGGCAAGACGATGACGGCGGCGGCGTTCCGCGAGGGGTGCGCCGCGAAGGGCGTGATGGTCGGACGCGACTTCCCGCCGCTGGAGAAACAGTGGGCGCGCATCTCGCTCGGCACGATGGAAGAGATGCAGAAGGCCACCGACGTGTTCCGCAGCGTGCTCAAGCCCGGAGCGACGACCTCGTCCGGGAAGGGGCAGTAGGGAGGAGCCATGACGTTATCACGACGCACATTCGTCCAGACCGCCGGAATCGGCGCGGGCGCGGCTCTGACCAGCAGCATCTGGGGCCGCGGTCGCGAGAACAGCATCTGGTCCGCCATCGAGCCGGACCTGCAGGCCGTCGAGCGCGGGGTCATCTGCATCGCCAGCAACGAGAACCCGGTCGGACCGGGGAAGGCGGTGCTGGATACGCTGCGTTCGCTGCTCGAAGGCGGCACCAGGCCGGGCCGCTATTCGAACCAGGCCGGCCAGCTCACCGAGGCGATCGCCGCCCACTTCAAGGTCAAACCTGAAAACGTGCTGGTCAGCGAAGGATCGACCGAGATTCTCCGCGCGGCCACGCAGGTGTTCACGTCGAAGACCAAAGCGCTCGTCGGCACCATTCCCACCTACGAGGAATGTGCCGGCTACGCCGAGCTGATCGGCCATCCGGTGAAGGGCGTGTCGCTCGATTCGGCGTTCAAGATCGATCTCGACAAGATGGCCGCCGCGGCAAAGGGCGCCGGGCTGGTCTTCTACTGCAACCCCAACAACCCGACGGCCACGTACGTCGGCGCCAAGGCGACGCGCGGCTTCCTCGCGAAGATGAGCAGCTCGTCGCCCGACACGACCATCCTGATCGACGAGGCGTACTTCGACTACGTCACCAATCCGGATCACGAGACGCACATCCCGGTTGCCGTCGAGAACCCGCGGGTCATCGTCGCGCGGACCTTCTCGAAGGCGTACGGCATGGCCGGCCTGCGTCAGGGCTACGCCATCGCGCATCCCGACACGATCAAGGCGCTGCGTCCGTGGGTCGCGTCGGGCGGCACGGGGTCGCTCAACGTGTTCGGCATGGCGGCGGCCACCGTGGCGATCGCGCAGGACAGCACCTTCACCACCAACGAGCGCAACCGCAACAAGGCGGTGCGCGACATGGTGACCAAGTGGTTCAGCGATCGCGGGATGAAGCCGACCGACTGCCAGGCGAACTTCATGTTCGTCGATATCGGGACGCCGGCGAAGGCGTTCCGCGAGGCCTGCCGCGCCAAGGGCGTCATGGTCGCGCGCGACTTCCCGCCGTTCGAGAAGACCCATGCGCGTATCACGCTCGGCACGATGGAAGAAATGACCAAGGCCGTGCAGGTGTTCGGCGAAGTGCTCGGCAAGAAGACAAGCACTGCCGCAGCATGAGTGCGACGGACGAAGTCTGAAGTACGAAGTCTGAAGTCTGAAGTACGAAGTCTGAAGTTTGAAGTAGGAACGAAGAGCTCGCAGAAACCGAAGTGTTTACCCTACGGTTTCTGCGGGCTCTCGGTTTGTTTAGGGAGAGAAACATGTCGAAGATCTTGAAACGCGTCGCGCCGGTGCTCGCCGCGGCCGCGCTCGGCGCCGTCTGGATGACGGTCAAGACCTCGGGCCAGGCCTCGGGGATGCCGAGCACGAAAAACGGCGATTGGACGCACTACACCGCCGACGTTCGTGGCACGAAGTACTCGCCCCTCGATCAGATCAACGCGTCGAACTTCAACAAGCTCGAGGTGGCGTGGCGCTTCAAGACCGACAACCTCGGGACGCGCCCCGAGTTCAAGCTCGAGGGCACGCCGCTCGCCATCAGGGGCGTGCTGTACGCCACCGCCGGCACACGGCGATCGGTCGTCGCGATGGACGGACGCACGGGCGAGTTGATCTGGGCCCACAGCTATCGTGAGGGGAATCGCGCCGCCATCGCGCCGCGGCAGTTGTCGGGACGAGGCGTCTCGTACTGGACCGACGGCAAAGGCGACGAGCGGATCTTGTACGTCACGACGGGCTACCGCCTGATCTCGCTGAATGCGAAGACCGGCGCGATGGTCCAGTCGTTCGGCGAGAACGGCGTCGTCGATCTGAAGAAGGGCGCGGTCTTCGGCAAAGGCCAGCCGATCGATCTGGAAACGGGCGAGATCGGTCTCCACTCCACGCCAACCGTCGTCAAGGACGTCGTCATCGTCGGGTCGTCCTTCAAGGAAGGGATGACGGTCAAGACCCACAACAACACCAAGGGTCTCGTCCGCGCGTTCGACGTGAAGACCGGCAAGCTGCTGTGGACGTTCAATACGATTCCGCGTCCCGGGGAGTTCGGGAACGAAACTTGGGAGAACGAATCGTGGGCAACCAACGGCAACACGGGCGTGTGGACCCAGATCACCGTCGACGAGGACGCCGGTCTGGTGTACCTCCCCGTCGAGTCG
>Ga0114129_10014430_pt1 | contig 11259 bp, 10 predicted proteins | sample RhiMetdeltSRZDD1_FD_80071 | JGI IMG/M metagenome (GOLD analysis project Ga0114129, IMG submission 80071) | Populus rhizosphere microbial communities from Tennessee, USA - Rhizosphere MetaG P. deltoides SRZDD1 (version 2) (version 2) | ecosystem: Host-associated > Plants > Roots > Rhizosphere >... | reverse complement strand
GGGGACCGTCGTCGGCGGGCGCGGCGGGACGAGAGGCCGGGGCGCGACCTCGCCGTCAAGGCAGCCGCGGCGGCCGGGCGACGTCGGGGTCGATCTCGCCCGTGAGCGCGCGCAGGAACTCGAGGAGGTCGGCTTCCTCGCCCGCGGACAGGCCGAGCGAACGGATGTCGCTCGAGAGCCACGGATTCGGCACGCCGCCACGGTTGTAGAAGGCGATGACGTCAGCGAGCGTTCGTTGACTGCCGTCGTGCATGTACGGTCCGCGGCCGGCCGCGTCGCGGAGGGTCGGCGTCTTGAACGCGCCCTTGTCGGCTTCGTTGCCGGTGACGAGGAAGCGCCCGAGGTCGGGACGGTCGCGATCCATGCCGACACCGATGTTTCGATATCCCTCGTCGGTGAAGTTGAAGCCGGCGTGACAGCGGATGCACGCCGCCTTGCCCTCGAAGAGGGCGAGCCCCCGTCGTGCCGATACGGTGAGCGCCGTGACCTCGCCGGCCCGGAAGCGGTCGTATGGCGAGTTGCCGGAAACGATCGTTCGCACGTAGGCGGCGATGGCGCTCGCCACGCCGTCGGCGTCGAGGTCGCGGCCGAACACGTGACGATGCTGCGCCTGGTAGGCGGGCACGGCGCCGAGGTGGGCCACGACCGACTCGTCGGTGCGGTTGCTGTCGTGCTTGGCTTGCTCCTCGAGGGTGCCGCGGACGCCAGTCCACAGCTGGCGGTCGCTGAAGAGACGATTGATGATCGTGGGCGCGCGTCGCGGCGTCGGCTTCCCCTCGAAGTTCGTCGAGAACCGTTCGCGGTCCGTCCAGCCGTGCTCGGGTCGATGACAGCTCACGCAAGCGACCGTCTGCGACTTCGACCAGCGCTTGTCCCAGAAGAACTGTTTGCCGAGCGCGACTTTCGCGGGGGTGGTGGGATTGTCGGCGGGCGTGAAGATCGCGTCCGTCTGGAGCCCGAGCGGCAGACGCGCGGGGCCAGGCGTCGTGCGATCATCCACGGCGAAGGCGGTGACGACCGCGGTGACGAGCAGACATGCGGTGAACCACGTCATGCGAAGCGGCATGTGAGCCTCCCGTCGGGTGCGTGGCGCGCGGACCGCGCCTGCCGGTGCCTACGGAGCGGGAGCTGTGGGCGGATCAGTTTCGGCGCGACCGATCCGACGCGGCCTCGGACTCCGTAGGCACCGTGCGATGGGCGCCGGCGCGGAAGCGGAGGAGCCAGTCGACCGCGAGCTGTTGCGACGGATGCAGCGCGGTGAGGAGGCCGCGCTCGAAGCGCTGTACGCGAGATACGCCGGCCTCGTCTACACCCTGGCCCTTCGCGTCGTCGGCGATGGCGAGCTGGCGCGAGAGGTCCTGCAAGATACCTTTCTGCGATCATGGGACGGTGCCGATAGCTACGATGCCGCGCGCGGACGCGTGGCGTGGTGGCTGATGGGCATCGCGCGCAACGGCGCCGTGGATCTGCTGCGAAGCCGCCCCCATCAAGCGCGGCTGCGCGAGCAGGGGCGCTTGAGCCAGGCGCTGGCCGCCGCGGATGCGAGCGCGTCGCCGGCGGTGGCGATCGCGACGTCAGCCATCACGAACGCGCTCGCCACGCTGTCGCCGGCGCAGCGAGCGGCGATCGAGCTCGCCTACTACGGCGGTCTCACGCAAACGGAGATCGCGCGCGAGCTCAACGAGCCGGTGGGAACGATCAAAAGCCGTACTCGCGACGCCATGGAGCGCCTGCGGAAGGCACTGGGACCCCGTGACCGCTGACCACCACGACGACATCGCTGCCGACCTCGCCGCCTACGCGCTCGGGTCGCTTTCCGCGGCGGAGCGGGCCCGCGTCGACGCGCATCTCGCGACGTGCACGGACTGCGCTGACCAGATCGCCAGGTACCGTGAGATCGTCGGGGCGTTGCCGCTCGCCCTCGTGCCCGCGATGCCACCGCGCGCGGGATGGGACCGCGTGCGCGCCGCCCTGCACGCGCGCGCTGACGCACCGAGCCGCCCCCTGTCGGTGCCGGCGGACGCCGATGAATCGCACGCTCCGCGGCGTGCGACCGCGCGCACAGGCGGGCAGCGCGTCGTGCGGTGGGCGCGGATTGCGCGGTGGCCTGCCATCGCGGCCGTCCTGGTGGCGCTCGGGATGTGGAACGTCGTGCTCGAACGACGGCTCGCATCCTCGCCCGCGCCACCGGAGGTCGAAGCGCTCTCGCGGCGGCCGGGCCGTCTCGTCATCTTGCAGGGCGCAGAGCGGCCGAACGCGAGCGCGCGGATCTTCGTCGCCGTGGACGGCCATCACGGCCACATGGCGATCAGCGGGCTCAACCCGCTGCCACGCGCGCGCACGTATCAGCTCTGGTTCGTGCCCAAGAACGCGCCCGCCGAATCGGGGGCGACCTTCGGCGTGGACGCGCGCGGGCGGGCGTGGGTCACGATCACGGTCGCGCGATCGCTCGATGACGTGAGGGCCATCTTCGTGACCGAAGAGCCGGCGCCGGGCAGCCGCCGTCCCGCCGGGAAGCCGCTGCTCGCGGCCGACGCGTGGAGGTGATCGCCCTCGCCCGAATTCCCTCTTGACAGCCTCATGAAACTACTGTTTCATTCAGAAACATGAGCCAGCCGCCGCTCCTCTTGCTCCTGGTCGGGGTCCCGCCCACGCCGTCCAGCCTGCGCGTCCGGGTGTGGCGCCGCCTCCGTTCGCTCGGTGCGGTCGCGCTCAAGCGGTCCGCGTATCTCCTCCCGGACACGCCGGAACGATACGAGGACTTCCAGTGGCTCGCGCAGGAGATCCAGCGGGAGGGTGGCGATGCCACGCTCGTCCGCGTCCACCAGATCGAGAACATGAGCGAGCCCGACGTCCTGCGCCTCTTTCACGAGCCCCGCGACCAGGACTACCGCCACCTCGCCGCCCGCTACCGGAAGCTCCTCCAGAGCCTCGAGCGGAAGGGCGCGGCCAAGAGCGCGCGCGTGCAGGACGAGCTGGCGCGGCTCGGCAAGGATCACCAACGCATCCGTGACATCGACTTCTTCGACGCCCCCGGCGGCGCCGAAGTGCGGCGTCTCGAGGAGGCCATCGCCATGCGCACGCGCCGTCCGGAATCCGCTCGCCGCGAGGAGCGACCCGCCCTCGATCTCAGTCAGCTGCGCGGACGCCGGTGGGTCACGCGCCCGCGGCCGCACATCGACCGCATCGCCTCGGCGTGGCTGATCAAGCGCTTCATCGATCCCGATGCGCAGTTCGTGTTCGCGCCGCCCGCGGAGTTTCCCTCTGACGCGATCCCCTTCGATGCGCCCGGCGTCGAGCTCAGTCACCACGGAGAGGACTGCACGTTCGAGACGCTCGTGAAGCGGGCGCGGCTCCGCGATCGGCGGCTGACCCGCCTCGCCGAGGTCGTCCACGAGGCCGATCTCCGCGACGGGAAGTACCAGCGCGAAGAAGCGCGCGGCATCGACGTCGCCGTGCGGGCCTTGCTGGCGGCGTCCACGGACGATCAGCAGGTGCTCGGGCAGGGCATGGCGCTGTTCGATGGCCTCTACGCCACCACGTCACGGAAGGGCTGATCATGCTGATCCTCACTCGACGCGACGTCGTCGATCTCCTCACCCTGCGTGACTGCATCGACGCGGTGGAGGGAGCGTTTCGCCTCCATGCCGAGGGGCGGACCCTGCGTCCCGGTGTGCTCGCCGTCCTCGCCGCCGACGGCGGCTTTCACATCAAAGCGGCCGGCCTGGTGGGGGAGCGGCCGTATTTCGCGGCCAAGACGAACGCGAACTTCCCGGGGAACCCGCGACGGTTCGGGCTACCGGCCATCCAGGGCACGGTCGTGCTCGCCGACGCGCGCACGGGCGAAGCGCTGGCCGTGATGGATTCCGGCAGCGTGACGGCCTTGCGCACGGGCGCGGCCACAGCCGTCGCGGCGAAGTTTCTCGCTCGACGTGACGCGCGCACCGCGACCATCGTGGGCGCCGGCGTCCAGGGCGAGATGCAGCTCGCGGCACTGGCGGCCGTGCTCCCGCTCGAGCGCGCGTCGCTCTTCGATCTCGATCATGCGCGCGCCGAGTCTGTGGCCGCGCGCGCCAGCGCCAGGCTCGGGATAACCGTCACGGCCGGCCGCGATCTTCGCGGGGCGCTCGCCGAGTGTGATGTGTGCGTGACGTGCACCCCGGCACGCCGCCCGCTCGTCGCGGCCGCCGACGTGAGGGCGGGGACGTTCATCGCCGCCGTCGGTGCCGATGCCGAGGGCAAGCAAGAACTCGAGCCGGCACTGGTCGCCTCCGCCACCGTCGTCGCCGACGTGCTCGAGCAGTGCGCGGTGATCGGCGAGCTGCAGCACGCGCTCGGCGCCGGACTCCTCCGGCGCGAGGACGTTCATGCCGAGCTCGCGGACGTCGTCAGCGGCCGGCGCCCCGGCCGCACGCGCGCCGACGAGATCACGATTTTCGACAGTTCGGGGACCGCCCTCGAAGATGTCGCCGCCGCCGTCGTCGTCTACGAGAAGGCACGCGCGCTCGGTCGCGGCACGGAGGTGAAGCTCGATGGCTGAAGCTGCGGCTCCGTGGAAGGAAATCGTGACGGGATTTCTGAAGATCGGCGCCACCGCCTATGGTGGCCCCGCCATCCTGGGCGTCATGCAGGCGGAGTTCCAGGAGCGGCGGCAGTGGCTCTCGAAGCCGCGGTTCCTGGAGGGCGTCGCCCTCGTCAACGTTCTCCCCGGCGCCACCGCCGTCCAGCTCGGGATTTTTCTCGGCTACGTGCGCGGCGGATGGTGGGGCGGTCTCCTCGCCGGGCTGGCTTTCTCCGCGCCCGGCTTCGTGGTCATGCTCGCGCTCGCGGTCGCGTATGCGACGCTCGGCGTGAGCCCCATCGTGCGCCAGGCGCTCTATGGCGTCGGGCCCGTCGTTCTCGCGATCTTCATCGTCGCGTTGCTGCGCCTCGCCCGATCCGCCCTGCGCGCGTGGCCGCAGCGAGTCATCGCGGCCGTCGCCGCCGTCGCGGCGCTCCTGAGCCCCCTCGGTGCCGTGGCGATCCTGCTCGTGGCCGGCGGTGTCGGCGTGTTCCTCTTCCACTCGCGGCGCGCGGGCGCCGCTGTCCTTCTCGCGCTCATGGCCGGGATCGCGCTCGTGCCGCTCATCGCGTGGTCCCCGGCCGGCTTCGTCACGATGACCGGCGGTCCACGACTGGGCAGGGTCGTCGCGCTGTTCTCGACGATCGGCGCCGTCACGTTCGGGGGCGCGCTGGCCATGATCCCCCTCGTGGAAGAGCACGTCGTCCATCGCTTGCACTGGCTGACCGCACAGGAGTTCATCGCCGGCCTTGCCCTGGGACAGCTCACGCCCGGTCCAATCCTGATGGTCGCGGCCTACATCGGATACAAGGTGCTCGGGGTGGCCGGTGCCGCGGCGGCCGCGGTCGCGATGTTCTTGCCGTCGTTCGTGATGATGCTGGCGATCCTGCCCGCCTTCGATCGCGTGCGGACGCTTGCGTGGACGAAGGCTGTCCTCCAGGGCGTCGTTCCCGCCGTCATCGGTGTGATGACGATCGCGCTCTCGCGCCTGACGCCGGCGGCGGCTCCCGATCTGCCCGCGGTGATCGTGCTGGTGGCGGCGGTGGCCGTGCTGGTCCTGGCAGAGCTCGCGCCGGTGAAGGCGATGCTCGGCGGCGCCGTCCTCGGCGTGCTGCGAGGCCGACTGGCCGAGCTCTCCATCGTGAAACCCGTCCTCGGCTTCGGATCGTGGGCACGATGATCACGCGGCCCACGACGGTCGAGCTGCTGAAGTACTTCCTGTACCTCGGCAGCCTCGGGTTCGGCGGGCCTGTCGCGCTCGTGGGGTACATGCAGCGCGACCTCGTCGAGCAGCGCGGATGGTTCACCAAGGACGAGTACATGAAGTCGCTGGCGCTCGCGCAGCTGGCGCCGGGACCACTGGCGGCGCAGCTCGCGATCTGTCTCGGCTACGTCCACTCCCGCATCAACGGCGCCACCCTCGTCTCGCTTGCCTTCGTGTTGCCGTCCTTCGTGATGACGGTCGCCATCAGCTGGCTCTACGTCCGCTTCGGCGGGTTGCCGTGGATGCAGTCGGCGTTCTATGGCGTGGGCGCGACCGTGATCGGGATCATCGCGCTCGCCGCCTACAAGCTCGCCCGGCTCACCATGGCCAAGGACAAGCTGCAGTGGGCGGTGTTCGTGTTGATGGCGCTCGCCACGGCCTGGATGGAGTCCGAGAGCGTCGTGCTGTTCCTGCTGTGCGGGACCGTCATGATGATCGTGCAGGCGCCGCCGGCGTGGCTCAAGCGCTCGGCGCCCGCGTGCCTGGTCGTGGCCGCGACCCCGGAAGTGCTCGCGCAGCTGCTGTGGTTCTTCACCAAGGCGGGCGCGTTCGTATTCGGGAGCGGGCTCGCCATCGTGCCGTTCCTCTACGGCGGGGTCGTGCAGGAGTACGGCTGGTTGAACGACCAGCAATTTCTCGATGCGGTGGCCGTGGCCATGCTCACGCCGGGACCGATCGTCATCACGGTGGCGTTCATCGGCTACCTGGTGGCGCAGTTTCCGGGCGCGGTGGCGGCCGCGATCGGCGTCTTCCTTCCCGTGTACCTGTTCGTGGTGATCCCGTTTCCGTTCTTCGATCGCATCAGTGGCAATCCCAGGGTGAAAGCCTTCGTGGCCGGCCTCACCGCGGCCGCGTCGGGTACCATCGCCGGCGCCTGCTTCGTGCTCGCGCGCCGGGCCATCATCGACGTGCCCACGCTCGTCATCGCCCTCGTCGCGCTCGGCGCGTCGCTGCGGTTCAAGGTCCCCGAACCGTTGCTGATCGCGGCGGGAGCGGCGGCCGGGTTCGTCATCGTTTCCGTTCGCTGAGGAGGATCAACATGAAGTGGATCACGCGTGAACGCGCTCGGGTCGATCGCATCGCCTGTCCCTGGCTCATCAGCCGCTTCATCGATCCCAAGCCGGAGTTCCTGTTCGTGCCCGCGGCCCGGGTCGTCGAGACGGCGAAGCGGGAGAATGCGATTCCTTACGACATCCCGAACGTCGAGCTCGGCCATCACGGCCCGCGCTGCTCGTTCGATGCCTTCATCGACCGCTACGAGGTGGCCGATCCCGCCCTCGCCATCCTGGCCGAGATCGTCCGGGGCGCCGATACCGACGATCGTAGCCTCACCCCGGAATCGGCGGGACTGTACGCGGCCGCGACCGGATTCCAGGCGACCAGCCGCGATGACTTCGACAACATGGCGCGTCAGTTCCCGATGTACGACGCCCTCTACGCCTTCGGGCAGACGAGGGCGACGGCGGCGCCGCCGCCGCGCGTGCTGTTCGTCTGCCTCCACGGCGCCGCCAAGAGCGTGATCGCCGCCGCCCATTTCCGTCGGCTCGCGGAGGCGCGCGGGATTCCGATCGACGCGGTGGCGGCGGGGACGGAGCCCGATCCGGAGCTCGCGCCGGGCGCGGTGAAGGGACTCGCGGGAGAAGGCTTGACGCCGACGCCGCGCCGCCCGCGTCCGGTCACGCTGTACGACCTCGACCGCGCCACGCGGGTGGTCAGCTTTGGCTGCGAGGTCGTCGCTGCCCACGGACAGCCGACGGAGCAGTGGGACGTCCCCGCCGTGAGCGACGGCTACGCGGCCGCGCGCGATCAGATCGTCGCGAACGTCGAGCGCTTGGTGGCCGAGGTCGCGAGCGTCCGCTGACGCGCCGCCGTGCTCAGCGGTCGTCGTGCGGGCGCGGCGGCCGTGTCAGGCGCGCGTGACGTGCGCGGCGACCGCAAGCCAGCGTCCGTCGCGGCGCGCCCACACGTCCGTGTATCGCCCGCCACCCGGCTCGCCGTCCGGCCGCCGGTACGTGGTCCGCGCGTGGATGATCGCGACGTCGCCCATGACGCGGATATCGACGTCGTGGGTGGTCAGATCGCTGATCGTCACCGGACGCGCGGTCTGCGCGAGGAACCCGGCACGGTCCACGAACGATCCGTCCGGATTGGTGCACACGAAATCCGGGGCCAGGATCTCGTCGAAGCGGCGCACGTCACCGTTCTGGACGGACCGGATGTAGTCGGCGTTCAGCTCACGAATGGTCTCGAGATCGGACGCGATCGTCGCCTGCATGCGATGTCCTCCCCGGCCGCCAACTCGAGGCGGCCGCCGTCACGTGCACAGAGTGTAGTCCAGCCCCCCTCACCGCAATGACCTCGGAGGTAAGGCCGCCACGGGTCCCGGCGCGCGGCGAACCGCGTCCGCGTGCGATACTCCGCCGTTACGAGGCGCCGCGGGCGATCGTCGAGGACGAGGCTCGGTGGCCGCGAGCGGGCGCCGTACCGCAAGAGGAGGTCCGTGCATGGGGTCCCGCACATTGCATCCCGCGACGACGGCGGAGGCGTACCTCGAGCTGCTGAAGGACCGTGGCATCGACGTCTTCCTCGGTAACGCCGGGACGGACTTCGCATCGCTGGTGGAAGCGTTCGCGCGGTTCGAGGCGGAGGGCGGCCGTGGCCCGCGCCCGCTCGTCGTCCCCCACGAGTTCGTGGCGGTGTCGATGGCGCACGGCTACTACGCCGCCGGCGGCCGTCCGGCGGCGGTCATGGTGCACGTGAACGTCGGCACCGGGAACGCCGCCACCGCGATCATCACCGCCGCGCGCGCCAACATCCCGGTGTTCATGACGGCGGGACGCACGCCGATCACCGAGGAGGGGCTGCCGGGCTCGCGCGACCTGCACATCCACTGGGCGCAGGAGAGCTTCGACCAGGCGTCGATGCTGCGCGAGTACGTGAAGTGGGACTACGAGCTGCGCACGCCCCCCCAGCTCGAGGCGGTGGTGGACCGCGCGTTCGAGCTCATGCACGCCGAACCGCGCGGGCCCGTCTACTTGACGCTACCGCGTGAAGTGCTCGCCGCGGATCCGGGGACGATGACGATCACGTCGCCGCCGCGGCGTGAGTGGCGCAGCGAGCGATGGCCGGATCCCGCGCGCATCGACGAGGCGGCGCGGATCCTCGCTCGCGCCGAGTCTCCGATCGTTCTCGTCTCCGCGGCCGGCATCGACCCGCGCGCGGTGGCCGGTCTCGTCGAGCTCGCGGAGGCGGGTGGTATCGGCGTCGTGGAGGCGGACCCGATCTACATGAACTTTCCGCACGGTCACGACCTCCATCTCGGCTACAACCAGGCGGGGACGACCAACCCATCGCTCGCGGACGCGGACGCGGTGATGGTCGTGGAGGCCGATGTTCCGTGGTATCCCGCCCTCGGTAAGCCGGCGTCCGGCGCGCCCGTGATCCATCTCGGCGTCGATCCGTTCTTTTCGCGCTACCCGATGCGCAGCTATCCCTGCGACGTCCCGATCGCGGCCACGCCGGCGGCGGCGCTGCCGCTGCTCGCGGAGGCAGTGCGTCGTCACGCCGATGCGCCGGCGGTGAGCCGGCGGCGCGAGCGTATGGCCGCCGAGCACCGGCGCCGTCAGGCCGCCTGGGAAGAGACCGCGCTCGAGCAGGCGAGCGCGTCCACGATCGGCTTCGCATGGGCATCGCGCTGCATTGCCGACGTCGTCGATGAACACACCGCGGTCGTGAACGAGTATCCGCTCGATCGCCGGTTCGCGGCGTTGAGCCGACCCGGCAGCTACTTCGCCTCCCCGCACTCGAGCGGCCTCGGTTTCGGTCTGGGCGCGGCGGTGGGCGTGAAGCTCGCCCGTCCCGAGGCCACCGTGATCGCGACCGTGGGCGACGGCGCCTACTTCTTCGGCGAGCCGCTGTCGTGCCTGTTCGTGCAGCGCGCCCACCGGCTGCCGATCCTCACCGTGATCTTCAACAACCAGCAATGGGAAGCCGTCAAGTTCGGGGCGCTCGCCGTGCACCCGAGCGGCGTCGCGAAGTCACGCGGCCGCTTTCCGCTCAGCGAGCTCCGGCCTTCGCCGCGCTTCGAGGAGATGGCGAAGACGGTGGACGGCCACGGGGAGCGGGTCGAAACTCCGGGCGAGCTGCCGGCGGCGCTGAAGCGCGGTCTGGCGGCGGTGCGCGAGGGGCGCCCGGCGATCCTGAACGTTCTCTGTCAGCGCAACGTCTAGCATGCGCGTGCTGGCTTGACGCCTAGCGGCTGGCTGCCCTACCGTCGGAAACGTGGTGATCCCGACGGCGGCGCGAGGGATTCGGTGAGCCGCGGGCGGATCTGGACGGCGTCGATCGTCGGTCTCACGATCATGACGTGCTCGATGTCATCGTCACCGCCCGCGGCGCAGACGCCAGTGGCGCAGACGGGCGGCGCGCCGGAGGGGCCGACGGGTTCCACGCTGATCGCGCAGACGGGATCCCCGCCCACGGCGCAGATCGGCCCCGCGCCCGGCGCCCGCGCCGGCTTCACCGTCATCCGCGACATTCCGTATCCGGGCGCGGCGAAGGGCGATCGCCGCCGCAGTCTCGACCTCTACCAGCCGTCCGATCGCGCGTCGAAGCCGCCGCTGGTGATCTTCGTGCACGGCGGATTCTGGCTGCTCGACGACGACACGTATCGCATCGGTCCCGGGTTCGCGGAGTCGCTCGTGCGGGAGGGCGTGGCGGTGGCGTTGCTGCGGTATCGGCTGGCGCCGGCGGCGCGTCATCCTGCGCAAGCGGAGGACGTCGCCGCCGGCATTGCGCTGCTCGTCCGCCAGGCCGAGCGCTACGGGTACGACAGCAAGCGGATCTTTCTCTCCGGACATTCCGCGGGCGGTCACCTCGCCGCACTGGTCGCGCTCGACCCCGCGTACCTCGCGCGGCATCAGCTCACGCCGGCCGTGCTCGCGGGGGTGATCCCGTTCAGCGGGATCTACGATCTCTCGCTCCGCCCCGGGATCGCGGACGACCAGCGGGACGCCACCGAGCGGACATTCGGCAAGGATCCGGGCGTGCTCGAGCAGGCATCGCCGATCCGGCACGTGAGCGCCGCGGCTCCGCCATTTCTGCTGCTCGGTGCCCAGAGCGACTTTCCGGAATTCCTCCCCGACATGAAGCGCTTCTTCGATGCGCTCACCCGCGCCGGCCACCAATCGGTGGAACGCTGGATCCTGCCGCGCCTCGACCACTTCAGTCTCGTGCGTCTCGACGATCCCGACAACGCGGTGCGCTTCCTCGTGCTGGATTTCGTCAAGGCCAAGCCGATGCCGCCCGTGGTACGGATGCTGGCCGACGCGCGGCGGCGGTGGCGCGATCCGCCGTTCTCGACGCTGCCGTTCTGGCGTCAGGCGAATCTCGTGCGCGCGTACCCGGTGGACCCGCGGCTGGTGGCGAACCTGAT
>Ga0114129_10014429_pt1 | contig 11259 bp, 6 predicted proteins | sample RhiMetdeltSRZDD1_FD_80071 | JGI IMG/M metagenome (GOLD analysis project Ga0114129, IMG submission 80071) | Populus rhizosphere microbial communities from Tennessee, USA - Rhizosphere MetaG P. deltoides SRZDD1 (version 2) (version 2) | ecosystem: Host-associated > Plants > Roots > Rhizosphere >... | reverse complement strand
GCCGGCAATGGTCCATCAAACACGTCTGCGCATCGACGAGCCTTAGTTCCTGTGAGCGGCGGTGCTCACATCGCACAAAGATTCGCAATTGATTTCGTGCAGTTGAACCCGGATGGTCGTAGCTTTACCGGAGATCAGAAAGACAATAAGAATTATCGTTGCTACGGCGCCGAAGCCCTGGCAGTTGCAGACGGTGTGGTAGTGGCAACCAAAGATGGGATCCCGGAAAACATTCCGGGTGCGACTTCGCGAGCTGTTCCGATAACGTTGGAAACGGTTGGCGGTAATCACATCATTCTGGATCTAGGTAATGGACATTTCGCGTTTTATGCGCATCTCCAGCCGGGAAGTTTGCGTGTTAAGACCGGCGATAAAGTCCGCCGCGGTCAAGTCATTGGCTTAGTCGGGAACTCTGGGAACTCCACCGAGCCACATCTCCATTTTCATATTGCCGACGCGAACTCTCCGCTAGGCTCAGAAGGGCTTCCTTATGCTCTCCCGGCATTCGAAGTACAAGGCAAAGGATGGGGTTGGAAACCCACTTCGCCCGTGACGCCAACTGAAAAACGGCAAAACGAGATGCCGGTTGAGCTTGAAGTGATTAGGTTTCCTGGTAACTAAGGCTTTGCCTCAAAAGTCACACCTAGCTCGAGTCGGATGTATTTTGGTTCGTGTTGGTTCGTGTGACTTCGTGGATCGTCCTTGTTTTTCTGGACAAAAGGAGCGATCCACGAAGTCTCACGAACTAAACACGAAACTCGTTACCACCCCAATCGACTTTTGAGGCAAAGCTGGTAACTAAGGTAAATAGTGAATATTGAACCGTAAGCACACCACAAACATGATTAGTCGGCGAGAGTTACTCAAGCGCTCAGCAATGGCAGGCGCAGCAATCGTTGCCGCACCAATGATCAATCGGGCGCGCTATCGTTTGTTCGCCAACGGCGCGACCGAGTATTCGATGCGTGCGATCGATCTAATGAAGCGTGCAACAGTGATCGATATGCTCAGCCCGTTTGTTATCGGATCGCGCTCAGAGAAATGGTTTTCAAATCCTGACAGTTTTACCGCAACAGATCTGCAGAAATATAGAGATTCGGGTATCAATGTCTTTCACATTGCGGTCGGTACAGGTGGACGCGACGCATATCTCGGTACCCTCAGATTCATCTCTTCATGGAATGGATTCCTGGCGAACCACGATCAGACATTGATGCGCGTCGATAGCGCTGCTGACCTTGAACGAGTTAAATCGTCGGGCAAAGTCGGCGTGCTTCTCGGCGTGCAGAACTCTGAACACTTTCAAAGTGTCGACGATGTAGACCTCTTTCGGGGCCTTGGCCAGCGCGTCTCTCAACTCACCTACAACACACGGAATCTGATCGGCAACGGTTCCACAGAGCGTCGTGACGAGGGTTTGAGTGATTTCGGCGTCTCGATCGTCCAGCGGATGAACAAGGTCGGAATGGCCGTCGACGTTTCGCACTGCGGCGATCGCACAACGCTCGACGCATTCGAGGTCTCGAAGAAACCTGTTCTTATCACGCACTCAAACTGCCGCGCACTAGTTCCTGGTCATCCCCGTTTGAAGACAGACGAGGCCATTAAGAAGATGGCGGCCACTGGCGGGGTCATGGGAATTACTGGCGTGCGAATGTTTGTTCGAGCCGAAGAACCAACGACCATCGAACACGTCCTGGACCATTTCGATCATGTCGCCAAGCTTGTGGGTGTAGAGCATGTTGGTCTTGGTAGCGATATGGATTTAGATGGCTACGATGATATGCCGCCTGAGGAAAATAAGAGGCTGCGCGCCAGCTATAAGGACAGCTACGGTTTTCGGGAGAAGATCGACATCGAAGGCCTCGACCATCCAAAACGAGTGTTTGATTTAACCGAGGGGTTGATCCGCCGCAAGTATAGTGACCAACACATTGAGTTGATTCTTGGTGGAAACTTCAAACGTGTACTCGCACAGATCTGGACCGTGTAACATCATGCAAAAAGCAGTTAGTTTTTTTCTGGTTGCTCTTCTCTTTGCAACGTCGGTTTGGTGTCAGGTTCCAACCTTGCCGCATGCCAGAGAAGGGAACAAGCAAGTAACACCAGAGAAGCCACAATCCTGGACCAGCAAGCGCAAAAGAATCTGGGGCAAGCTCCAGGCAACAATATTCGTACTTGCATGCCTCGGCTTTCTCTGGTTCGCATTCGCCGGAAATTTACTGCGTTTCAGCTCGAACTATTGACGCCACAGACTCGCTAGACCAAACATGAACACATTACCGCGCACGCTTGGCTTGCGGGATCTGATCTTCTTGACCATTGGCTCCGTTATCGGTTCCGGCATTTTCCTAGTGCCGGCTGCTGTAGAGCAATTGTTGACTTACGTAGTTTTCATCGGATGGATTTTTTACGGAATGGCAGCCGCGAGTGTTTTTGTCTATCGCAAACGTCAGCCTGAACTCTTACGACTGTATCGAGTTCTCGGTTATCCACTAACGCCAATACTGTTCATAGTCGCTGCTGTCGCTCTCGTTTTGAACACCATCATCACACAACCCACACGCGCGGCGGTTGGCTTGGGAGTCGTCATGTTGGGCGCGCCAGCCTATTTGATATGGAACGCAAAACGTTCAACTTATAAGCGGATGGAACTTGAAGAGGAAGCTGGATAAATGTCCTGCCTTTTACAGGTCTAAATCCCAGGAGGTTTTTGTGAAGATACGCTTTTTGTTTCTTACTTTCGCGTTGTGTCTTGTTACTTCTGTTGTTTCCGTCGGTCAAGGTACCCGGTTGCTGCGTCATCCAACCGTTAGTCGCGACTCGATCGCCTTCGAATACGCCGGTGACTTGTGGATTGTGTCGCGCACTGGCGGACAGGCACGTCGTCTAACAGCGACGCAAGGTTTGGAGATCGATCCTTACTTCTCGCCTGATGGAAGTCAAATCGCGTTTTCAGGGACTGTCGCCGGTAACACGGATGTGTACGTGATTCCGACAAGTGGCGGTCAGCCGCGACGATTGACTTATCACCCTGGTCCAGATCGAGTGCGTGGATGGTCACCGGATGGACGCCGGATTATCTTCGCTTCATATCGCACCAGTGCACCCCAACAATCGTACTTTCGTCTTTGGTCCATCGGTCTGGATGAAGGCCTGCCTTCGCCGTTACCAATGCCGCGCGCGTTTAGCGGGACTTATTCACCTGACGGGCGGCGATTTGCTTACGAAGAATTCTCAACGGCTTTCATTCCCGATTGGTACGAGACGAGTCAATGGCGTCACTATCGAGGTGGTCGCACCCATCCCATCTCAGTCATGAATCTAAGTGACAATTCAGTTGAGAAGCTACCTTGGACCAACAGCAACGATACGCTGCCAATGTGGGTTGGCAACACTATCTACTTTCTTTCCGATCGTAACCATACGATGAATCTGTTTGCCTATCGCGCCGATAGCAAACAACCCACGCAATTAACTCAACACGACGACTTCGACATCATGACGGCGTCGGCTGGTCCGGACGCGATCGTCTACGAACAGGCAGGCTACATTCATCTTCTCGATACTCGATCAGGGAAGTCTCAACGCCTTACGATCGACGTAACCGGTGATCTTCCCTGGGCTCGACCCCAATTCAAGAAAGTGGCCAGCATGGTACGAAACGCGGCGCTCTCTCCAACAGGCGTTCGTGCTGCGTTCGAAGCACGTGGAGAGATCTTCACAGTTCCGACGGAAAAAGGAGATTACCGCAATCTGACACAGAGTCCCGGTGTGCATGACCGCAATCCTGCATGGTCACCCGATGGCACTCAACTGGCCTGGCTTTCAGATGCTAGCGGCGAGTATCAACTGATGATTGGAGATCCGGTCGGTGTTAATGCGCCACGCGCAGTCGCGTTGCCATCTTCAGCATTCTATTCTGCGCCTGCGTGGTCACCGGACGGCAGTCAGATCCTCGTTCAGGATAGTCACCGAAACCTCTGGACCATTGCGGTTGCTAACGGCACCGCGACCAAGATTGATACTGATTCCTATCCTGACCCAATTCGTCAGTTCGACGCGACTTGGTCGCCAGACTCTCGCTGGGTGGCTTATTCAAAGAATCTTCCAAGTCATCTTCGGGCCATCTTCATCTACTCGATCGGTGATAAGAAGTCGCAGCAGGTCACCGATGGATTGGCCGATTCGATCTCGCCCGCATTCGATGCGGGAGGTAAGTATCTATATTTCCTGGCGAGCACTAATTATGGGCCCAGCACCGGATGGCTTGAGATGAGCTCGATCGATCGACCTGTGCGCCGAGCAATCTATCTCGCAGTTTTGAGTGCGACTGACCCGTCGCCTCTTCTGCCAGAGACCGGCGATGAACCGCCGCCACCACCTAAGCCGGAAACCCCAGCCACACCTCCTGCGGCACCACCGGCGCCGAGAGTCGTGACTGTGCGTATCGATTTCGCGGGCATCGGACAACGCGTGCTCGCTGTGAATGTTCCAGCCGGAGATTATGGCAGCCTGTCGGCCGGTGCGGCGGGAAGCTTCTATTACACTGAGCCAACCGTGCCAGGTACCGCTGGTCCGCCTAACTTACGCCTCCAACGATATCAATTGCGCGAACGCTCCGCTACGCCGTTCCTCGAAGGCATTCGCTCATACATTGTCTCGTCAGATAAGAAAAAAGTTCTTTATCAAGCTGCCGCGGGAGGAGGCACAAATTGGGGAGTAGTCTCGACCGAGCGGCCCGCAAAGACCGGTGATGGTCCCATCGGCGTGGCTCAGCTTGAGATGCGGGTAGATCCAAAGGCCGAGTGGGAGCAGATCTTCAAAGAGAGTTGGCGGATGCAACGTGAATATTTTTACGATGCCCAGATGCACGGTGCCGACTGGCAAGCAATCTATGAAAAGTATCGGCCGCTTCTCGCTTACGTAGGTCACCGCGCCGATCTCGGATATCTGGTTGCGACCGTAGGGGGTGAGCTTACAGTGGGCCATTCATACTTGCTCGGTACCGGTGACGTGCCCAGCGAGGATCCGGTTGCCGTCGGATTGTTGGGAGCGGATTTCACAGTTGAGAACGGTCGTTACCGCATAACAAAAATCTACAACGGCGAGAATTGGAATCCTGACCTACGAGCGCCATTGAGCGCTCCGGGTATTCAGGTATCTGAGGGAGATTACCTACTCGAGGTCAACGGTCGCCCGTTGGCACCTCCGACAAATCTCTACAGCCTGTTCGAGGGGACCGCCGGAAGGCAGACGTTAATTCGAGTGAACAAATCACCATCTCTCGAAGGATCGCGTGTGGTAACGGTTATTCCGATACCGAGTGAAGATGGCCTTCGCACACGAGCGTGGGTAGAAGACAACCGTCGCCAGGTTGACAAGCTTTCAGGTGGACGTTTGGCTTATGTGTGGTTACCGAATACCGCAACGCCCGGTTATACGTCGTTCACACGCTACTACTATTCTCAACAAGATAAAGACGGCGCAATCATCGATGAGCGTTACAATCACGGCGGTCAAGTGGCCGATTACATCGTCAATGAACTGGATCGGAAAATAATGGGTTACTTTGCGCAGCGTGATGGTGAACCGTCCACTTCGCCGACAGCGGGGATTTATGGACCGAAGGTGATGATCATCAACGAGTCCGCCGGGTCTGGCGGAGACGCGCTTCCGTATTACTTCCACATGCGAAAAATAGGACCGCTCGTTGGCACCCGTACCTGGGGTGGGCTGGTTGGCACTCTCGGTTTACCTCCGACGATCGACGGTGGAGGCATCACTGCGCCATCGCTTGCCTTTTATAACGTGAAAGGCGAATGGGATGTTGAGAACATCGGTGTATCTCCTGACATTGAAGTCGAATACACGCCGGCACAAGTTAATAAGGGCCGTGATCCGCAATTAGAGCGAGCCGTCCAGGAAGCGATGAAGTTACTCGAGCAGAGTCCAGTAAAACGAGTACCGCGTCCAGCGCCGATCAACCGTGTATCGAACAATAGTCGAGTGTCGAAAAACAAATAGATGTTTCATCACCAGTCAAGTAGGTAGATAGTTCAACGTTCGGAAAATTGCGGTCAGGAAGGGCGGTTTACCGCCGCTTGGCTTAGCAAAGTTCATCCTGAAAGTAACTAACAGAGGCAGAAATGCTCAGCCATAAAAATTACCCACGGATTTCGACTCGATTGCTACGCGCATTGCTTTTGGTTCTTGTGGCTTCTTCTCTAGGACCGCTTCTCACAGTCCAAGCGCAGGAGCCTTACACTCGATCCGACGCCATGATACCGATGCGCGATAGCGTGCGTCTGAACACGCACATCTACACTCCAACGCGCTCCAACGAACAGTTTCCAATCTTGCTGCTGAGGACTCCTTACGGCATAGGTAACTCAACTCCGACTCAAATTGCCACGGCACTTCCAGAGCTAACCGCCGATGGTTACACCATCGTGCAGCAGGACATTCGCGGAAGATTTGCGTCGGAAGGGCAGTTTGTGATGCTGCGACAGCCGCGGGATCCCAAAGACAAGAATGCAATCGATGAGAGCACCGACACTTATGACACGATCGAATGGTTGCTGAAAAATGTCTCAAACAACAACGGTCGCGTCGGAATCGCCGGAACAAGCTATGGTGCCTGGCTCTCAGTGATGGCAATGCTCGATCCGCATCCAGCGCTCAAAGCAGTCGTGGAACAAGCGTCACCAGCGGACATGTATCTCGGCGATGACTTCCATCACAATGGCGCATTTCGGCTAAGTTACGGCTTTGAATACGCCTACATGATGGAGTCATCGAAAGAAATCGCGGACGTCTCGAAAGTTATCGATACGTTTGATGCGTACGAGTGGTATTTGAATTTGGGTTCACTTGCGAATGTCGAATCCAAGTACTTCAAAGGTAAGATCCCGTCCTGGGTGGACTTTGCGAATCGTCCTGACTATGACGAGTTTTGGAAACGTCAGGCGTTTGCGCCATGGCTGAATCGAGTGACGGTTCCGATCTTAAACGTCGCCGGTTGGTGGGATCAGGAAGACTTCTATGGACCTATCAAGATCTACGAACTCCTGGAACGTCATGACCGAGCCAACCAAAACTTTCTCGTTGTTGGCCCTTGGAATCACGGCGGCTGGTCAAGAGGCGAAGGTCGCAAGCTCGGCAAAATAGATTTCGGAAGTCCGACAGCTGAATACTATCGTCGCAACATTCTGGTTCCATTTCTGGCTTATTACTTGAAAGGGAATAGAAAGCACGAATTGCCCGAGGCGTTGAGTTTCAGGACGGGAGCGAATGAATGGGTCCGCCACGACGCGTGGCCACCGAAACGGAACGTTGTTGTGCGCCAGCTCTATCTGCAAAAGGATCGAGGGCTTTCATTCGATCCTCCGCCAGCTTCTCCAGAAGCGTTCGACAGTTATAGTTCGGACCCGGCGAATCCAGTTCCTTATCGTCCACGTCCAATTGAGCTTCGTACGGGATGGACGACGTGGTTAGTAGAAGACCAACGCTTTGTGGACCATCGCCCAGACGTGCTTTCGTGGGTTAGTGAACCATTGAAGGAAGATGTAGTTGTTGCGGGAAGGGTAGTGGCAAACCTATTTGCCTCCACGAGCGGCACTGACAGCGACTGGATCGTAAAACTGATCGACGTCTATCCTGAAAAGTACGAGCCCGATCCGAAGATGGGAGGCTTTCAACTAATGATTGCCGGAGACGTCTTTCGCGGTCGCTATCTGAAAGGTTTTGAAAAACCGCAACCGATTCCGGCAAACTCCATCCAGCATTATCAAATTGCATTTCCGGCAAACGACCACGCTTTTAAGCAGGGCCACCGAATTATGGTGCAGGTCCAAAGTACGTGGTTCCCGGTCATCGACCGTAATCCGCAACGATTTGTGTCAAATATTTTCCTGGCGAAAGAGAGCGACTTTCAAACGGCGATTCAGCGTATCTACCGTTCGGGGCGATACGCGTCATATATAGCAGTTCCCGTCGTTGAGTCTGCACGCATGAGTGTTAGATAGAGAACGCTTCAACTGTTGCAGATGGCGATTAAGGAGCTCCGAAGAATGTTAAGTCACTTCCCCCGACGCCCGCTTGCTGTCTTCCTCCTAATCTTCTTACTAGGTTCGCACCTCCAAACACGTGCTGATGGACCACGCGAGACAATCACCATACGAGTGAATGAAGGCACGACGCTCGGCTTTGATCTGTCTCCCGACGGGAAGTCGATCGTCATGGATCTTCTGGGACAGCTTTGGTTGATTCCAGCGTCTGGGGGCAAAGCTCGTCCTATCACCAACGCTGTTCGCGACGTCGCCGAAGATCTCGATCCATCGTTCTCTCCTGATGGTAGCCATGTGGTCTTTCGGGGTGAGCGAAACGGCCGCACGGGGTTATGGCTGCTAAGAGTCGATTCGCATTCAATACGCCAACTGACCCAACTGTCCGATCCGGACGGGTACGACGGGAATGCTGCGTGGTCAAAGGATGGTCGCTTCATCGCGTTTGCGCGGGCGATACCTCGTAATTCCGCTGGTAGTCGCTGGCGCGCCGCGATCGTGTTGCTGGATATCTCGTCCGGAAATACGCGAGAGCTTTCGATCGCGGGTCTAAGCAACTCAAATGTTAGTGATCCGGTATGGATTCGCGGAGATAGTGAACTGGCGTTTGTCGCGCGCGCGGCAAAAACCACCCGTGGTGGACGTATTTGGAGCGTTGCTGTTGCAGGCGGTCAGGCGAGCGCTTTAAGTGACAACTCAACTCAGGCCCTGGCGCCGAGCTTTACATCAGATGGGAAACGCGTGGCTTATTTCGCCCGTGACCGTGATGGTCGTATTCAGGTGTGGATACAAACGGTTGACGGTAGTCAGGCTTCTGGTTCACCAGTGCAGGTCACCAACCATGTTGACGTAACGCCTACACGTCTTCGCTGGGTGCCGGACGGAAGTGGCCTGGTATATTCAGCCGACGGTCGCCTCTGGAAAATCAGTGGATCGGGCGGCCAGCCAACTGAAATTCGATTCACTGCAGATCTTTCCCTAACGCGTCTAAGGCTCACCATTCCTCCCGCGCACTTTCCCGAACCAGGTCGTCAACAACCTGCAAGAGGCTTCATGGGACTTGCTCTTTCGCCTGATGGACGACGGATTGGGATGCTCGCACTCGGCAAGCTTTGGATCATACCGATCGGTGGCAGTCCTCGGGCGATTGTGGATGTTCCGTTTGAAGCGACTTCACTGGCATGGTCTCCGGATGGTGCCGAGGTAGCTTGGTCTGCTGGTGTGGCGGATCACGAAGATCTGTTCGCAACGAATCTAACGACGGGAATGACACGGCACGTCACCGCGTTGGTGGGTCGTGAAGCATACCCGGTTTATTCTCCAGACGGCCGCCGGCTCGCGTTCGTGCACTTGAAAGATGATGAGGGGGTGCTTCGAGTTGTCGATGCACATGCGAGCAACGTGGCGGACGTGGCACAGACACTTGATCTGGGATCGGTCGGCTCTAGTTGGACCAGCACTCCGCAATGGAGTCCCGAGTCAGACGGACTTCTCGTGTCGGGTGGATTCGGTCCGAATCAGCGCGCGACATTTGTACCGCTGTCTGGTCAGCGACAGACTCTGTCTCGCTTCCCTGATGCTCCAATCTTTCTCCAGTGGACATCGCAAAAAACAATTGTGTTTGTCCGTCACGATCGGCTGTGGCAGGCGCCTTTTGATCATACTGGCATGCTGGCCGATCCTAAGCCGCTCGGAACCGCGGCCGCGCTGTATGCCTCATCATCGCGCGATGGCGCTGTGCTCTTTTTCTCGCATGGAGGATTGCGACTGCGATCGTCTGCCGGCATTGAACAGTCTCTTGGTTGGCCCGCCTCATACACGCAGGCCATGGCGCAACCGATCCTCATTAAGAACATCCGCATCATCGACGGTACTGGCGCAGCGGTAACTGCCCCGCGCGACATTCTGATCGAGCAAGGTCGAATAAAGCGAATAGCTCCGACCGGTAGTATCTCCGCAGGTGGCATTCGTGTGCTTGACGGCGAAGGTCGTATCGCGATGCCCGGTTTAATGGATCTGCACGCGCACACCTATCGACCAGACCTCCTTCCTGGTTTCGTCTATTTCGGCGTTACGACCGTGCGCGATCAGGGATCCTCGATGGCGCCGCTCGTCTCCTATGCTGATGACATTGCGGCCGGAGTGCTTCCAGGACCACGCGTTGGGTACGGCGGATTTCAGTTCTACAGTGATTGGTCCTTCGATGAGGAACAGGGGCGCGGGATTGAGCCGGAGGCAGATCCCGACCATATCAGGCGAGCGGTCGATCTTGCGGAGGCGTTTGGCGCGCAGCACATCAAGACTCGGACGTTCCGTCGCTGGGACATCAACGCTCGCATGATCAATGAAGCTCATCGGCGCGGTATGCGGGCCACGGGACACTGCTCTCATCTGTTGCCGCTTGTCGCTGCTGGAATGGACGCCAAGGAGCACATTGGTATCTGCGAAGCGCGGGGCAACACGTATATGTACGATGACATGATTCAGCTGTTTCGCGCAGCGAATATTGGTGTGGTGCCCACGCTCTCTTATTTCGACCTGGCCGTGCGACTAAACGAAAAACCAACGCTCCTCGAGCAGGATGCAGAACTGATTCCGTTTCTTCCGTCGCGAGACAATTTCGACTGGATGGTGAAGTTGACGGCGGACCAAAGAAAGGAATGGAGTGAAGAAGCTCAACGCGCGCGCGAAGGAGCAACTAAACTACTCCGCGCAGGGGTGACGCTTGGAACTGGAACAGACATTTGGCAAATTCCGAACGGTACGCACATGGAGTTGGAGCAGTTGGTTGCAGCTGGATTAACTCCGATGCAAGCAATACATGCAGGAACCGGCGCGGCCGCGCAAATACTTGGCGCAGACAAGGATCTCGGCACGATCGAGGTAGGGAAGTGGGCCGACCTCGTCATCCTCGACGCCAATCCGCTATCAGATATTCGCAACACGCGCCGGATCTGGCAGGTCATTCAAAATGGCCGAATAGTTGACCGCGCTGCGATCCTCAAGATAATCAAGCCACGATAATTCCCATCCCAATCATTCCGGGTCGCTGGGATTGTTAAAGAGCAGGGGCAATCTGATGCTGCCATGACCGAACTGTGGAAAGTTTGCTGCTGAGCGATCACCCGCATCCAGTGTGGAAGCCGTGTCATCCGGTGGAAAGATCACCAGCGAGTTAAGAAATGCGATTATG
>Ga0114129_10014427_pt1 | contig 11259 bp, 7 predicted proteins | sample RhiMetdeltSRZDD1_FD_80071 | JGI IMG/M metagenome (GOLD analysis project Ga0114129, IMG submission 80071) | Populus rhizosphere microbial communities from Tennessee, USA - Rhizosphere MetaG P. deltoides SRZDD1 (version 2) (version 2) | ecosystem: Host-associated > Plants > Roots > Rhizosphere >... | reverse complement strand
TCGCGACCGCAGCCCTCGAGGTCTGCGCCAGGGTGACCGTGCAGCATGGCCAATGCGGCGCCGACCCGCCGCACGCATGCAGCATCCACGCGGTCTCCCCAGATGAGATCCGCGAGCGGATCGCCCGGCAGCCACTGGAAGATGAGGAGACGATGGCGCGTCGAGCGCCCGAGCTCGCGAGGGACGCCACCGCATGAACTGAACGCGTGGGCGCCCGCCTGTGCGCGTTCGTAGCCTTCCGCCGTGTACGCCTTTACAATCGCCCGGCTGCCTTTCCGACCCGTGAGTAAGGCCACGCATCGCCGCCCAGGTTTGTAGGCGAGCGGCTCGAGACAGCTTCGCCACAGTTCCGGACGATCGGGACACAATCTCCGAATCATCTGGTCGCGCGCGGCCAGGTCCCACAGGCGCGCGACGCGGAGCTTCTGATCGTTGGGAAACACGCAGATCTCGATTACCGGCTCGTCGATGACGAACCGTCCGTCGCCAAGTGGCCCAGGAACGCTCGGGCGTTTCGGAGAGCGGAGCAGCGGTCGGCGATCGATCGTGTACGCCGTTGCGTGGACGCGCACCGGCGCGCCTGCCACCATCACTTCGTACGAGACGAGGCAGCTCGTCCCGGTCTTGTACCGCACGTACACCGGCCGGGCGGCTGAAATCGGCACGCGAGGAACCGCCGTCTGCAAGAGCTCCGTGAAGACATCGGTATCGAGGAGCATCGCGAGGCCCGGCAGCGCGGCATCGCGCTGGACGAGATGCGCGTCAGCTTTGGTGAGCATGCGATCTCGCCGGCGCTGGCGCGCTCGAGGGGAGTGTGCCGACCTGCATGCGATAGAGGGCCGCGTAGCGTCCGTTGACCTCCATCAGTTGCGCATGCGTTCCTTGCTCCAGCAGGCGTCCGCGCTCGAGGTAGAGGATGCGATCGGCGCGCGCCGCCAACTGCAGGTCGTGTGTGATCACCAGCACGGTTCGACCGCGCGCGCTCATGTCGAGCGCCTGGACGACGGCGCGCTCGCTCTCTTCGTCGAGGCCCGTAGTCGGCTCGTCGAGAATCAGGATGGGCGCGTCACGGACGATCGCGCGCGCGATCGCGAGCCGCTGGCGCTGGCCGTGGGAGAGGGTCGTTCCACGCTCGCCAACAACCGTGTCGAAGCCCTGCGGCAGCCTTTGCACAAAGTCGTACGCGCCCGCGAGCCGGATCGCGGCCACGATCTCGGTCATGGCGGCATTGGGTACGCCGAGCGCAATGTTCTCGGAGATCGTGGCAACGAACAGCGGGCTGTCCTGGAGAACGACGGCGATCTGCCCCCGCAGCGATTCGAGCGTGTACTCGCGAATGTCCTGTCCATCGATCAGGATCCGCCCGCTCGATGGCTCGTAAAGCCTCAACATCAGGCTCGCGAGCGTCGACTTGCCAATTCCGGACGGCCCAACGAGTGCAACCGTCTCCCCCGGTGCGATCTCGAAATCCACATCGTCGAGGACCGGCCGGCCATCGTCGTACGCGAACCCGACGCGCTCGAATCGCACGGCGCCCTGGAACGTAGGGGCGGGGCGCGCGCCAGGCAGATTGCGAATGGCCGGCGTGCGCTCGAGCACCTCGACGACGCGCTCGGCGCCCGCGGCGGCCTTCGCCAGCCGTCCCGTGTACTTGGCGAAGTCCTGGACCGGCTTGAAGGCATTCTTCAAGTACGCGAGGAATACGAGCAGATCGCCTGGCGTGAGCTGCCGCTGCCTCACGAGCATCGCCCCATAAAAGACGACGAGCGCCGTCGACCCGGCGATGAGCAGATCGGTCGTCCGCTCCAGCCGAGCGGAAAGACGTTTGCCCTGCACGTCGTCCCGCAGGCTCTTCGCCCCCTGTTCTGTGAAAGCGCGGCTGAATGTTTCTTCCAACGACAGCGCCTGGACGGTCCGAATCGCGGTCATCGCCTCGACCGCGGTCGCCGCCATCGCGCCTTCCCGCCGACGCTGTTTGCGGGACACATCACCGATGCGGCGGCTCAAGGTCCGGGTCGACATCACAAAAAAGGGTGCGGGCGCGAGCGCGACGAGTGCGAGATCCCACCGCAGCCAGAGCATGACGGCGATCATGCTCGCGAGGATGAGAATGTTGGCGAGTAGCGGCAGCGCGGCGGTGATCGCGACGTCGCGCAGCAAGCCGGCATCGCCGATCACGCGAAGGAGCAGGTCGCCGCTTCTGGCGCGCGAATGGAACGAGAGCGACAGGCTCTGAAGATGCCGATACAGGGCATTGCGCAGACTCGTGCATACGCGGTTGCCGGCGAGCGCGAAGCCAATGCTGCTTGCGTAAGAAGCGACGGCGCGCAACCCTGTGATAACCACGATCGCTCCGGCGGCGAGCGCCAGCAGCGCGGTCGTCCCAAGCGGGTCCAGGGGCAGAGGGATTGCAACGGCTGCCCGCTTCGCGCCGACGACTCGGTCGAAGACGAACTTGAGGGGCCAGGGCTCGAGGAGGCGCAGCACCAGCTCGGCGGCGAGCGCAAGCAGCGACCCACCGACGATGGCCCACTGCCGTCGGACGTACGGCCAGAAGCAGCGGCAGATGCGCCAAGCACCTGGTGAACTGTCGTCGCTCCGACCCATTCAGACGCGCACCTTCTGCGCGCCGGCGTCTGCGCGGCTGGAACCGGCAATCTGCAGGATGCGTTCGACCGTCGAGTCCCACGTATGCGACCGCAGAACGGACGCGCGCGCGGAGTCACCGAGCCGTACGCGCAGACTCGGATCGCGCCGCAACCTGCCGAGTGCAGCCGCGAGGGCGACGGGATCGTCCGGCGGGCAGAGCAGTCCGTTGTCGCCGTGACGAATCACCTCGGCGATCTGGCCGATCTCGCTCGCGACGACCGGCAGACCGGCCGCCATGTATTCGAAAATCTTGAGCGGCGAGAAATAGAAGTTTGCGATGGCCGGCGCCGGCGCGACCGCGACATGCATTGACGCGAGCAGTCTCGGGATCTCCGAGGATGGACGGGCGCCCGTCAGATGCACCGCCTCGCCAAGATGTCGACGCCGCAAATCGGCGACGAGTCGTTCCTCCTCGGTTCCAGCGCCGACGATCAGCAGCCGCGTGTCGGGTGCGGACCGGTGCAGAAGATCGAACGCAGAGACGAGCGTCTGGAGCCCGTGCCAGCGCTTGAGCGTACCGACGAAACCGATGACGAAGCTGCCCCGCGGCGGCGACCACGCTGGAGGAAGGCCCGGACGAAAGCGCTCAGGATCGACGGCATTCGGAAGAACGTGCACGCGGCTTCGCGCTTCGGGATATTCGTTCAGGTAGCCGGCTACGCCGTTCGATACCGCAAGCAGCGCGTGAGCGGCGGCGAAGACGGTGCGCGCGATGGTTTCCGCGCCGGCACGATTGACGAGGGCTCGTTCGCACGCTTGCTCCTCAATGAGCGGCGCGTTGACTTCCAGGAGCCCTGCACATCCCGCCGCTCGGGCGTACTGCATTGCGGCGAAACTCCACAGCGAGTAGCGCTCGTACACCACGTCGAACGGCCCCTCGTCCTGGAGCGCGGCGTACAGCACGGCGTTGCCGTCGAGCGACGCCTGCTCGCGCTCAGAGGTCTCGCTCGCTGGCCTGGTCGTCATGCGATGGGTGCGAACGTGCCCTCCGGGATCTCCGACCTCGCCACTGGCGATCCGCGCCGCGAAGAGATCGACGGACGCGCCGCGCCGCGTCAGCGCGCGGATGATCTCCTGCGCGTGGACGCCGCAGCCCTTCGTGCCACCGATCGGAACGCCGGCATCCATGCAGACATAGGCGACGCGCACCTCACACCTCCGCCGCCACGCGCGGGTGAGCCTCGGCACAAGCGGCGAACATCGCGCGCAGCTCTGACGTCGTGCAACGGATGTCAAACTGTGTTTCGATACAGCGGCGCGCAGCTTCGGCAAGACGGACGCGCAGGGAGGAATCGCTGATCAGGCGCTCGATGGCCACGGCCAGCTCCGAGGCATCGTGCTGCGCCACGATCAACCCGGTGCGGCCGTCCTGGATGACTTCGGGGATACCGGTCACGTCGGTGGCCACGCAGGGCGTGCCAAGCGCCATGGCCTCGAGGAGCGCCGTTGGCAGCCCGTCCCGATTGCCATCCACGCCGACGACACACGGCATGACGAACACGCTGGCGCGCGCCATGGCCTGCATGACGGCGCACTGCGGCTGTGGCCCCGTGAGCACGACGTGGCGCTCGAGTCCGAGACGCGAGATCTGCGCGCGCAGCACTCCCTCGAGCTCCCCCCCGCCGATCAGCTCGCACGTGAACGCGAGGCCTCGTCCCGCCAGTTTTGCGCAGGCGTCGACGAGCGTCGAAAAGCCCTTCTTTTCGACGAGTCGTCCGACGGCCAGTACGCGCGGTCCGCGCGCGTGGGGCGACTGAAACGCGAACCGCTGCAAATCTAGACCGTTGTAGATTCGCCGCAGGCCCAGGGCGGCGGCGTCGTAGGTGCGCTTCAGGTGCGTGAGATTGAAGTCGCTGACGGTGACCGCGGCTGCGGCGTCCGCGAGCTTGCGTTCGAGCGCCACGGCGTTGACGCTCTCATGGAAGATGTCTTTGGCATGTGCGGTGAAGCTGTATGTGACGCCTGTCATCGCCGCGGCCATGCGCGCGACGGACGTGGGCGCGCTGGCAAAGTGCGCATGCAGGTGCATGATTCCGCGATCGCGGATCGCGCGCGCCAACACGAGTGCGGCGTACACCTCATCGGATGCTGCGGCTTCTGCTGCCGCCAGTCCACTCCGGAAGCCCGGAAGTGTCTGCGCGTCTCGCATCGCGCTCCAGAACATCTCCGCCTTGAGCGCCGCGTCCCCGAGATAGGTGACGGGCGCACGCACGCGCGCGATCGCGTCCTGGAAATGGGTATCGCGCGAAGGCCGTAACGAGAAGACGTCGATCGACAGACCGACCTCTTCGTGGGCGAGAATCTCGTTGACGATGAACGTTTCCGAATACCGCGGATAGACCTTGACCACGTAGCCGATGCGCAGGCGCTGACCGCTGCCGCGGACCTCCGCTCTCACGAGGCCTCCCGCGCCGCCGCAAGAGGCCCTTCCATCTCGCTGAGGAATTGCAGCAGCCGCGGCAGCCCGCCGAGGTCGACGACACTGTCGCTCGGCGGCAGCGTGCGCTCGCACGCGAGCCACGCACCGAGCCGTTGCGGCGAGAGCTCGTCGGGATGCAGCACGTCGAGCAGACCGAGCGCGCCGAGGCGATCGGCGCGAATCCATTGCTCCTGTCGGGGCTTGACGCGCGGCACGATGAGCGCCGGCTTGCCGAATGAGACGGCCTCCAGCGTGGAGTTGTAGCCGCCCATCGTGATCAGCCGGTCCGCGCGCTCGAGGAGGGGCGCGGGCTCCGCCAGAAATCGCAGGACCCGCACCCGGTGCCCGGTCTTCGCGCGTTCCCGCAGCTCGTCGAGCATGTCAGCAGGCATCTGCGGACCCGCAAGGACGAGTCCGAACGCGTCCCGCGGCAATTCGGTCGCGATGAACGCCCGTGCGAGAGCCGCGCCGTCCTGTCCACCGCCAACCGTGCACAGCACCATGCGGCCGGCCGGCAGCGTCGCGAGCACACGCGGGCCATCATCGCCTGGTCGCACGAACGCGAGCCGCGCGCGCTGATCGAGATAGCCCGTGTATCGAAGTTTTGCCGCGACGTTGCGCGACAGGTGGTATTCGCGCACGACGTCGAAGACGCGCGGATCGCCGTAGACCCACACAGCGTCGTAGTAGTCGCAAATCGCGGCGTCGTTCGACGCCGCGCGCCATTCACGCCGGACGGCCACGGCGTGGTCGCGCACGTCACGCAGACCGAGAATGCAGTGCGTGCGCCCGTGCATGCGCAGCCACGACAGCGCCGGCTCGAGCTCGCGGAACGCGCCCCGGGGCTCGGTGTCGACGATGAGGATGGCGGGCCGGAACGCCTCCAGCGCGCCCTGAATCATCCGCGCCCGGAGCGCCACGATCTGACGCAGCGTGAGACCCAGTCGCCGCGCCCGGTACTGTCCGTCGTCGCCTTTCTGAATCGAGGGCAGCGTCGTGCAGTCCACGTTTGGCGGCATGGGAAAGATCGCCGCCTCGCGTGCGCCAGCCACCATCAGGATCGTCACGTCGCGCGTGGACTGCGCGATCGTTTGCGCTATCAAGAGATTCCGGCGGATGTGTCCGAGGCCCACGGTGTCGTGTGAATAAAACGCGACACGTAGGCGAGGCTTGGGGGCTTCGTCGTCCATTAGGATCCCAGGTCGCAGTCGTAACGCGGGTGTAAACCTCCGCAAGGGGTGTGCCACGCGTCATTCGAACGCCACTTTGCGGAAATCGCTGGCGAACTTGACGTCGCGCCGTGCCCGGGTGCCCCGGCAGCCCGATGCGCCGCGCGATCTTGTCAGTACGATCACAGCGATGGGGGGCGGGACAGTCATCAGATCGTGCGATGGTCCGATGCGTTGAGGCGTTTGCCGAGCGGATCATCTTTTGCTCAGGCGCACGCGAATGAGGCGAACGGTATTGTTCATGACGATCGCGATGTCGCTCGCGCGCGGCGCTGGAGCCAGCCCGCCAACGGTGGACGTGCGCCGCGAGGGGCTCGCGCGAGGCCGTCACGTCGAGATCAAGGGCCGGGTCAACGAGGACGGCTCGATCGACGCGAGGCGCATTCGCGTCCGCGATCCCGAATCCGCCTCAAAGATAGAAGGACGGGTGCTCGCGGTTGATCCGGACCGGCAGCACGCAACGATCGGCGGCTTCCGCGTGTCTTTCGCAGCACGACCACCTGTGGATCGCGGCGACCAGAGAGTATCGCTTGACGATCTGCTCGTCGGCCAGATAGTTGAAGCGAAAGGCTACTGGGCCGGAGAGCGGTTGCACGCGTCGCGGCTCCGCATCCGTGAAGTCGATGTAAAGCGAGATTCGGCGGACCGCGACGAGACGCAGATCGAATCGACGGTCGAGCACGTCGACCGCCGGGCCGGCGAGATCGTGGTACTGGGCCGCCGCGTGCGATTGGCAGCGAATGGGAAGATCTCCGACGAGCGTGCGAGTGCGGGCAGCGACCGGCTGCGACGCGACGAGGACGACCAGCAGGTGGCCCCGATCGAGTTTGGTGAGTGGCTCACTCTCGGCGGGCGCGCCGGCGGAAATGTGCGTGGCGAGCGCAACTTCAACCGCGATCCCGTCGATCCGGCGCCGGATAACACGTCGACTGCTACGGGCGAGGTACTCGCCTCGGCCGCACTCACACAGAATATCGGGGCCTATGCCAAGGTGCGGACGTCGCGAGCGTTTGCGCTCGATCCAGGCGCACCGGCCGGCGAGTCCGACGTGAGCGTGAAAGAGGCGTACGTGGCGCTGGACCGGATCGCGGGAGGCCCTTTCGGATTACAAGTGGGCCGCCAGCGGTTTCGCGACAGCCGCGAGTGGTTCTTCGACGACTACCTCGATGCGGCCCGCGTCTCGGTCGACATCGCTTCGTGGCACGTGGAAACGGCGGTCGCCGACGGTCTCTTTGCCGGTCCTGAAACCACTCGTCGCCGCCGCGACCAACGGCAAGCCATCGCCTCAGTCGCACGGCGGCTGGACAAGCACACGACCGCCACGGCGTTCATCATCGCGCGCGACGACCGCAACCGGCACGAACAGCCGTTGTGGATCGGTGGGTCGCTGAGCGGTCGTCTGGCGCGCACGCTGAAGTACTGGGGAAACGGCGCAGTACGTCGCGGTCGAGCGGGATCGCTCCGACTCCGTGGTTGGGCGATCGATGCGGCGGCGGCGTACAGGTTTCCGATCCCAGCCGCACCGGCACTGAGCGGAGGCTATGCGGTGGCGTCGGGCGACCAGTCACGATCCGACGGTGTGGACAGCAATTTCCGACAGACGGGTCTCCACCACAACAACGCTCGCTTTCACGGCCTCAAGCGATTTGCCTATTACGGGGAGGTCTTCCATCCGGAACTGAGCAACCTGACGGTCCTCACAGCGGGCGCCGGTATGAAGCCGCTCGAAAGGGCATCGATCGACCTTGTCTATCATCGCTATGCGCAGCAGCGCGTCCGGCGCACGCTTGCGTCCAACGCCCTGGCGGCGACGGGAACGGGCCGATCACCGCGGCTCGGCGACGAAGTCGACCTCATCATCTCGGTGCAGCGATTCCGACCAGTTGATCTGTCAATCGTGACCGGCATCTTCTGGCCGGGACCAGGCGTCGCGTCGCCGACGCGCCCGGCACGCTACTGGCGGCCCGAGGTCCGGGTCTTTTTCTAGGCGCGTTCTGCGGCAACTGCCGCAATCAGCGCTTTGATGTAGCCGAACGTATAGGCAAACGCCTGCGCGCCGCGTGTGTCGCCCGTAATCGACGGGACGTGATCCGGCATCAGCATGCCGTCGTAACCCACCTCTTTATACACGCGCAGCGCCTTCAACATATCCACATCCCCATCGTCGATGAACGTCTCGCGGAAGTCGAGGAAGCGGCCGCGGATGTTGCGGAAATGCACGTTGAAGATCTTCTTGCGCGAGCCGAAGTAGCGGATGACGTCGAAGATCTGCTCGCCGGGCTTGTCGAGCATCTCGGAGACCGTGCCCTGACAGAAGTTGAGCCCGTGATACGGGCTCGCTTTGATGCCGATGAAACGCTTCAGGCCATCGACGCTTCCGAGCACGGTCTCGACGCCTCGAAAGCCCTTCCCGCGAGGCATCCCCGGATCCTGCGGGTGGCAGGCGAGCTTCACTTTATGTTCTTCCGCAACGGGGACCACGCGGTCGAGGAAGTAAGTGATCCGTTCCCAGTAGATGTCGTCCGTGACCGGGCCAGCCGCCGTCAGCGGCGGATCGGCTTTGGCCTTGTCGTACACGAACGTGCTGTATCTGGCGCCGCCGCGACCGGGCTCGGCGCCGGTGCGGACGACGCCGAGGAGGGTGAGGTTGTATTTCACCGCGGGAATGCCCGCAAGCGCGGCGTTGCGGATCATCTGGCAGATGTCGTCGATCTCTTTGTCGCGCTCGGGGCTCCGGCCGAGAAGGATGTTCGGGTTTTCCGACCTGCTGATCTCGTTCGAGCTGAGCGGGAGGGGGACCATGTCGAGCGCGATCCCGAATCTCTCGACGCGTTCCCGCAACCGCGTCAACCCTTCGACGGACCATTGCCGATCGAAGCGCGGGGAGGGAAGCGTGCTGCAGATGTGGTTCACGCCGAACGCGGCGAGGATGGGAAGCATCTCGTCCGACGAGTCGTGCTGGGTTCCCACCTTCAAGAGCGCTTTGCCGCTCGGCGGTCGAGCGGCTGACGCGTCCGACTCCACGCGCGCCAGTGCGCGCGCCTCCGCCGCCGCGCCGATTGCCGCGCCCATGCCCGCGAGCTGAATGAAGCTTCTGCGATCCATCGGATCTCCCGCGCCAATTACCCGATTACCCGATTACACAATTACCCGATTCCCTCTAGTTCATGCGCCAGACGTCCGACGCTTCGAGCGTGCCGTCGCGGCCGCTCAAGGGAATACCCGGCCAGTCCGGAGTGGACGTGATGATTTCGAGGCGGTCGCCGACGACCAGCGCCGTGTCCTCCATCTTCGTGCCAGTGATCGACGGGTTCCAGGCGAACGCCTGCTGCGCCTGGACGATCTCTTTCGAGCGCGGGTGCGCCACCCACTCGCGCGCCCTGTAGCCGATCGCGCCTCCCTGATGATGCCGCAGCTCCTCGTTCGGAAAGCCCGCAGCCGCGTAGGCCTCAGCCGCGACCTCGTACAGCCGCGCGCCCGAGGCACCCGGCCGGGTTTCCTCCAGCAGACGGCCGAAGACGGACGCGGTCGCGCGCGTGCGCGTGATCAGTTCCGGCGTCGCGGCGCCGGCGGTCACGATTCGCGAGAGGGCGACGACCAGCCCGTCGCGCTCGGCGCAGCACGCGACCAGCACGACGTGCCGCCACCGCGTCGCAGTTGGCACCGGGTGCCGGTAACGCCGTAGGCGCTCGTCGGAACCCACAAGGATCACGACCCCTCGCGCGTGCAGATCACCGAGCGCATGCGCCACCGCCCGGGCGATCTCGCGCTCGTCGTCGCCAGGGGAGAGCGCGCGGCAGACCTCGCCGAGGATACGGCCCGCATCGCGGCCGAAGGCGCGATACCGATCGACTTCGGCGTCGGTGAGAAGCGCGCGGGTTCGCGCGATCACCGGTTCGAACGCGATCGTGTCGGGGAGCGGCCAATCGGCGGCGATCTTCGCGTCTGACTTCAGAACCCGCCGCGCCGTGTCGACCGCGAACGCCGGGCCCTGATCGTCCGTCCATGGATATTCGATCGCCTCGAAGTCGAGCCCGGCGAGAACCTCGTCAGCGATCCGGGGCATCTCGATGGTGTTGGCGAGCACCATCCGGCGGCCGTCGACAGTGACAAGCAGCCGCGCGGTGCCCGCTTCGCGGCTCGAGTCGATCCTGTTCGACCGTCCGCCCGTCAGCCAGGCGATGTTGTGATGTGCGGCCAGAAGGACCGCCTGAACCCCCGCGTCACGCGCCGCGCGAACCAGCCGCTCCTGCTTTTCGTTCAATTCGCGCCGGACGATCTCCTCGCTCTGCATCAGTTCCGACCCTCGATCTTCCGCCCTTGGCCCTCGGAGCTCGAGACTTTGAACGTTCCCGCATCCCAGTCGACCGTGACGGTCGTGCCGTCGCCGAACGCTGTGCGTTCGCGACGGTGGGTCGCGTCGAGGAATTCGTGGCCGGTCATTTCGAGCAGCGCCACACGCTGGTTGAGCGCGGCCATGGCGCTCACGCGATCGCTCATCTTCTCCAGATCGGAGAGACTCGCCTGAGGCACGCCGCCGTTCAGGAATCCATGGAGATCCGTCGGAGCGTAAGGCGTGAGGATGGCGTCGTGGTAGACGAGGTTGAAGAGCGGTACGGGGATACCGACCCTCGCCGGCCGCAGGGGCGACGAATAGTCGACGTACGGAATGACCCAATCGACTGCGGCTTCGGTGCCAACCAGACCCAGGTTCGCGCGGACCCACGCGTAACACTCAGCTCGCGCACGCATCGAGTCGGCGCGAGTGGTCGGATGCCTCGGATTGAAGTCTTCGTCGGGCGGAACGTAGCCGAATACATCGAGGTAGCTGCCGTCGGGATGGATGCCGTGGTCGAAGAGCGCCGCGTAGTTCTTCGCCAGGTGTCCGAGCATGTATCGCGGGCTGAGAAACGACTGCTTGCCGCCGTCCCAGTGCCGCATGAACGGAATAACCCCCTCTTT
>Ga0114129_10014426_pt1 | contig 11260 bp, 10 predicted proteins | sample RhiMetdeltSRZDD1_FD_80071 | JGI IMG/M metagenome (GOLD analysis project Ga0114129, IMG submission 80071) | Populus rhizosphere microbial communities from Tennessee, USA - Rhizosphere MetaG P. deltoides SRZDD1 (version 2) (version 2) | ecosystem: Host-associated > Plants > Roots > Rhizosphere >... | reverse complement strand
AGGTAGCCGAAGAAGGCGATCACGCGCGGCACGGCGTAGCCGATTGCGGCGCCCAGGGCCCCCCAGGTCGGGACCAGCGCCAGAGCTAGGCCGACCTGGACGAGCAGCTCGGCACCCGTGCTCAACGCAAATCGCCGCTGTTGGCCGGTCGCGATCAGGATCGCGCCACTGGCATAGCTACCCGTGACCGCCACCGCCGCGCAGAGCACCCGCAGTGGCGCCGCCGAAGCGGCGAAGTCGGCGCCGTAGAGCAGTGTGATGGCCGGCTCGGCGACCAGGTAAGTGCCGATGGCCAGGGGTAGGGCGACCGCGGTCAAGGCGCGCAGGGATTGCTCGTAGGCGTCGCCCAGGCTTCGATTCGGGTCAGCGTGCAGTCTGGCGAAGACGGGGAACACGGCGCGCTGGAACATGTCGGGCACGATCAACAAAACCAGCAACAGGTTGTAGGCGGCGGCGTATATACCCGTCGCGGAGGGTCCCGCCATCAGCGACAGCAAGATCGTCCCGACCTGCGCGTACAGGATGCTGCACAGCACCACCAGCCCAATGCCCACGCCGCCGCGAAATATGGCGCGGATGCGCGCCACGGATGGACGACCCCAGGTGGCCATCTTGCGCCGTGCGACGATGCCCAGCTCGACTGCCAGCTGGCCGACATTGGCCAGCACCGAAATCCACACGATGGTCACCAGGCTGGCGCCCAGCGCGATGGCGATCATGCTCAGGGCGATGTTTGCCACGTCACGGCCGAACTGCACTGCCGCTTCGAGCGCGAGCAGCTCGCGCGCCTGGATCAGATTGCGCGGCACGGACAGAAGCGAACCGACTACGGTGACCAGGCCGTACACGAGGACGACCTGGCTCGTTTCGGGCGGATAATCGACGAGCCGGCTGAACAGCGCCAGACCGATCAGCCCAGCAATGGACAGCACGACGCGCAACCCGAGCAGGTCCCACAGCCAGGCCGTCGCTTCGTGTGGCCGAGCCGCGATCTCGCGAATCGCGAGGGTGTCGTGTCCGAGCCCGATCAAGAGCGCCACGATCACGCCCAGCGACTGTGACGTGGCCAGCGCACCCATGCCGTCGGTATGGACGTGTCGCGCGAGCGCCGCGACATAGAAGATCGTCAGCGCCCGTGTCCCAAGCTGGCCAGCGCTCAGCGCGAGCGTGTTACGGACGACGGGGCGTGCAAGACCCACGCGCTTCAGTGACTGCTCAGGGTGCGCCGGTCGCGCAAATAGAGGCCCACGCCAATTGGCAGGGCGGCGAACCAGAGGGGTTGGTAGAGCGGGCGAAACGGCCGACGAGATCGTGCATGCAGCATGTAGCGCACGTGCTGCGCGCTGGCCCGCAGCCGAGTGCGCGGCGGCAAAGCGCGGGGCGTTGCCGCGAGCTCACCATAGAAGGCCGACCAGGCGGGCGCCGCGTGCACCTGCTGGCTGAGCCCGCGGTCGGACAACCCACCCGGCTGGTATTCGACGAACCCGAGCACCTCGTTGATGAAGCGCGACCGGCAGACGCTGGCGATGCGCGTCCAGACTAGCCCTTCGGGCACGAAGCGCCCCAGATCTTCTGGAAAGGGAAATGCGCGCAATACATCCGTGCGATACATACCGACGGTGTCGCCCGTCACGCCGAAGCAGTAGCGCACTTCGAAGGTGTCAGAATCGAGCACGTCGCGCGGAAACGGCGAGCCGATCAGTGTGCCGTCAGCGTAGGCGCGTAGACCTTCGATGTTGGCGAATCGCGGCTGCTGATCGGCGGGAATCGTGTTCCAGTGGAACAGGAGACGTTCCAGTGCCTCGGGCTTGTACCAGTCGTCAGAGTCGATGACGGCACAGAATGCGCCCTCGGCGTGCTCGGCCGCTCGATTCAACGCGACGTGCTTGCCGCTATTGGCCTGCTGTACCAGGCGGATTCGAATGCGTCCGTCGTGTTGCCAGCGCTCGATCTGCGCGGCCGTGTCGTCGGTCGAGCCATCGTCGACGACGAGCCATTCGAAGCCGGTGAACGTCTGCTCGCACAAGCTGGCGTACAGGCGGCCGAGCAGATGCGCGCGGTTGAACGTCGGCGTGACGACAGAAATGAGGATGCTCAAACCAATTCTCAAATGCTAGCTCTGAAGCGCACGCGTTCATGCCTCGCCTGGATGCCGACGCGGATCGGTCGGTGCCCCGGTGCCCGCTGGGGCCTGCTGCTTGGGCTGGCTGCGTGCCATCCATCTCGGCTACACCGACGTAATCTGTGGGCGCCCGCCCCATATGTTCGTGTCAGACATCCTCCAGGTAGGAGGCGCCGTGGCCGCGGGGTTGGTACTGGATCGCTTCGGCCAGGTGGACAGCTTTGATCTGCTCGCAGCCAGCCAGGTCAGCGATCGTGCGCGACACACGTAAGACTCGGTGATAGGCACGTGCCGAGAGGCCGAGACGATCGACGGCGGTGCGCACCAGGTCTGAGCCGGCGTGGTCCAGCACGCACGCGGTACGGGTCTCGACCAGCCGCATCTCGGCGTTGCTGGTCACGCTCGTGCCACTGAAGCGATGCCACTGCCGCTCGCGCGCCGCGAGCACGCGTTGGGCGATGACAGTCGAGTCTTCGCCGCGCTCGGTGCCGGTCAGTTTGTCGAAGTCCACCCGCGGCACCGTCAGGTGCAAATCGATGCGGTCAAGAATGGGACCTGAGAGCCGCTTCTGGTAGCGGGTCACGACCGCCTCGGGACACACGCACGGCCGCGCCGAGTCGCCGTAGTAGCCACACGGACACGGATTGCGCGCGGCGATGAGCATGAACTTGGCCGGGAAGGTGAGCGAGCCGCGCGCGCGGGCGATGCTCACCACGCCGTCTTCGACGGGTTGGCGCATCACCTCGAGCACGTGGTGTGAAAACTCAGGAATCTCGTCCAGGAAGAGCACGCCGCGATGAGCGAGGCTGATCTCGCCCGGGCGCGGCGTGGCGCCTCCGCCCACCAACCCGGCATACGAGACGGGGTGATGCGGCGCCCGAAACGGCCGCTCTGAGATGGCCGGCTTGCCCGGTGGCAGCAGGCCAGCCACCGAGTAGATGCGCGTCACCTCGAGCGTCTCTTCGGCCGTCATCGGCGGCAGGATGCCCGGCAGCGCCCGCGCGAGCAGCGTCTTGCCCGCCCCGGGCGGACCCGTAAACAGCAGGTTGTGCGCGCCAGCGGCGGCGATCTCGAGCGCGCGTTTGGCATGCTCCTGGCCGCGCACTTCGGCCAGATCGAGCGCCGCTGACGAGTTGTGGCCATTGCGCAAATCGGTCGGCGCCGAGGGGTCGATCGGTAGGTCGCCCTTCAGATGCGCGACCACATCGCCCAGCGAATTCACCGCCAGCACCTGCACGCCCTCGACCAGCGCCGCTTCCGCCGCGTCTTCTGCCGGGACGAATACCTGACGCAGCCCCGCCGAGCGCGCGCTGGCAACCATCGGCAGGATGCCCGCCGTATGGCGCAGTTGCCCGTCGAGCGACAGCTCGCCCAGAAACAGGATGTCGCTGGGCGGCGGCGGCAGCTGATTCGAGGCGACCAGGATCGCCAGCGCCAGCGGCAAGTCATACGACGGCCCGGTCTTGGGCAGCTCGGCTGGCGCGAGATTGACCGTGATGCGGCGCAACGGAAAGGCGAAGCCGCTGTTCTTGATCGCGGTCCGCACGCGCTCGCGCGCTTCCTTGACCGCGGTATTCGGCAGACCAACGAGGAAGAAGTTGGGCAGCCCTTGATGGGCAATGTCGACCTGGACCTCGACCAGGCGGCCCTCGAGCCCAACCAGGGCGCACGTCGTCACAATCGCCAGCATGCGCCCAGTGTCCACACGAGGCGTCACGCGAACCGTCACGCGTGTGACGGCGCGGTGACGAATCCGGCCTCTAACGCCGAAATTGTGACACTTCGGTCGCGCAGGAGGCGCGCGTTAGCGCGATAAACCGCCGATCTGGATGGGGCTGCTGATTGTCGCACCGCCGCACGACAGCGTGACCCTGTGTGAGCCGGGGGCGGTGGCACCGTCGATCGTCCACGTCCATGTCGCAGTGCCCGACGGGCCGACCGATTGCGGTCCGAGATTCACGGACGTGATGCGCCGAGCCGCCGTCGACGAGTCAAAGCTCAGCGTGCACGTCGCACCGGGCGCGGCCTGGACGGTCACCGAGGCAGGCCCGCCCGGCGAGCCGCCCTGCACCCTCAGGAACTGCAAGCCCGCCGCTGGCGCTGGTTGCGGTGGTGGTGCCTGCCCGCCAGCGGTTGACTTTGCCGTTCCTGCCGGCGCCCCGCCGCGAGTCTCCGGCTGGTCGGCCGGTGCTGCCTCCTCGGGCGGCGCGGGCGCGGCCTCGATCTGTGGCGGCAGCGCAACGGGCGCCAGGTTCAGCAGCAACGACGCGCCGGTCGCGCCGCCGTCGGCGTAGGCCTCGAGCTCTTCGTCGTCGATGGCATCGCCGACGATCGCGTAGCGCACGCCGTCCTTCAGGAGATACAGCGTGCCATCACTGGCTTGGACGACGCGCCACGGCGCGCTTTGCGCCAACGACACTGCCGCACTGCCCAGCAGTGTGAGCAACACCAGCACACACAGGAACAAGCCGATGCGTCTGCTACGGTCCATTGTCGCTCTCCCCTTGTAACTGCCCCGCGTGGGCGCCATCGTACCGCGCTCGACGCCGCGAGACAGCAGTTAGCGTGTGGTTCCGGTGAGATATCTCACGCCTTGAGACCGCGGGCCGAGTTATAACGACCTCGCTCGATGAGTACCGTGCCGCAAGCAGCTGACCCGATGCTGCAAAAGATCACCGACGCGCTGGATGAGATCCGCGCCGAGGAGTTCGACTACGAGATCCTGCAAGCTGCGTCAGATGTGCTCGGCGAGGACGCCGTCAAGTCGTGGCGACCGTCGCTGTCGTACTTACCGCCCGAGTTGCGCGACGGCGAGTACCACGTGACCATTTACGCCAAGGGGGCGTGCGAGACCTGCCCGATCAAGAAGTCGCACGTTTCGACCATCGAGCCCAAGGTGCGCGCGCTGGTCGGCGCGGACAACATCTTCGTCCACGACTACTACGATTGGTTCGATAACCAGTACACGTTGCCGTACGGCGAATAGCCGGCCAATCCACCTACAGCCGGTTGGGTTCTTCGGTCCGTGCCATTCAGCGGGTTGTACCGGTGGCACGCCCAGTCGTAACAAGTCGCACCGAACCTGTAACACCCGGAAGGACCTGGTGGTATGCATGCTGCGAATACGGTGCCTTTGTGGCGACGAGTGTCAAAGAGCGAAGAATCATGAGCACTGGTCCGGCACCCGTCGAAGCGGCGCGCGTAGCCATCTGGCGACTGTTCGAGGAAGGCTACGTCGACGAGGACATGGCTACAGCCGGCTTGCTGGCCGTGGACGTGGGCACTCGGCGTGCCCAACGCCGCTCCGACAGGCGATTGGAACCGGCGCCGCCGACGAAGCGCCGCCTGAACTGACCGGTCAGAGGTGCTGCGCGGGACGTACCTCGCGCGGCTGACCATCGCGGTCGAGCCGCGCAGCAGTCGCGCGAACATCGTGCGCGAAGGCGACCCACCAGCCTGAGTTGGCCGCTCGAGCGAGCCACTCACGTTTGGCGCGGATCGTGTCCAGGGGGAAATCATCGGCCGCACTGACCCACGCTGGCGGTAGGTGGGCGCTGGTCACGAGCAGATCGCCCAGGTGCAGCAGCGCCGCGCCATCTTCACCACTGATCACTGTCGCCTGGTGCCCGCGCGAGTGTCCACCGGTCAAATGCACCTGTACGCGCGCAGTGACCTCGCACTCGCCGTCAACCTCCACAACCAGCCCTGCCGCGTGCAGCATGTCGAACAAAGCACCGCCGTAGACACCGTGGGCGCGGTTGGTCGCGTCACGCGCCGCAGCGGCTTCGAGCCGTTGGACCCACACGCGGGCGTTGGGAAAGCGTGGTCGATCGCCGCTGACGACGCCGCCGGCGTGCTCGAGGTGCAGATGCGACAGGACCACCCAATCTAGTTGCGCGTGCGCGACGCCGACTTCGGCCAGGCCCCGCTCGAGCTGCGACTCGCGTTCCAGGCTGTAGAAGCGGCGCTGCTGCTTGGACAGGTGATGGCCAAAGCCAGCGTCGAGCAGGCCCCACGAGCCGCCGTCCTCGACCAGGATCACATGCGCGCTGAGCGGCACGGTGTTGTCTTCGGCGGGCGGGTACAGCGCACTCCAGCGCGGGCGCGGCACCGGGCCGAACATGCTGCCACCGTCGAGTCGGAATCCGCCCCCATCCAACCAGTACAGCCGCACGCCGCCGAGATCGAGCGCCTCGAACGCGCTCACCTGTTCTGAGGCTGCGCTGGCCGCTCGCTCAAGGTGACTGGGATATCGACGCGCTGGCCGTTGCGCAGGACGGTGAGCGTCACCTGGTCACCGGGATGCTTCTGGTTCTCGATCCAGCCACGCAGGTCGCCGCCGGTGGTCACCGTCTGGCCATCAATGGCCATGATGATGTCGCCACCGACGAGCACGGCCTCGTTGCCGATCGCCACGCGCCGCGTGCCGGGCTGAATGCCTGCTTGCTGCGCACCGGCGGTCACCTGCTGCACCAGGAGCCCTTTCTGACTTGCAGGCAAGCCAAGTTGCTCCTTTGCTTGTGGGCTGAGGTCGGACAACGGGAAGGTGGTCACCCCGACCTGGGGATGGCGGTAGCGGCTGGCCTGAATGAGCTCGGGCGCGACGCGTTTGACGACGTTGATCGGGATCGAGAAGCCAACGCCCTCGTTGCCGCCGGACTGTGACAGGATGGCCGAGTTGACGCCGATGACCTGGCCGGCGGCATTGAACAGCGGGCCGCCCGAGTTGCCGGGGTTGATCGCCGCGTCGGTCTGGATGGCACCACCGAGCAGATCGAGCTGCTGCCCAGGCACGGGCGACTCCTCGCCGGGATTGCGCCGCGCGCTGACGATGCCTTCGGTCACCGTCTGCTGCAAACCGAGTGGTGAGCCGATCGCGACGGCCGTCTCACCGATGGTGACCTGATCCGAGTCGCCCAGGACGACCGGCTTGATGCGATCGCGAATCTGACGCCCGTCCGAGTCGGTCGCGTTCGGATCGACCTGAATCACGGCGAGATCGTTATCCGGGTCGCGCCCGATGAGCTGCGCTGGAACGGTCGTCTTGTCCTGCAGCGTGACGGCCAGCTGATCGGCGTCCTGCACCACGTGGTTGTTGGTCACGATGCGCCCATCGGTGTCCCAGACGAAGCCCGAACCGAAGCCCTGTGCCTGCTGCGTCTGGCCGGCGCGCGTGCGCACTACAGCGAGACTGGTGATGTTCACGACCGAGCCGCCGTTCTGCTGGTACACGGCCACGGCTGGGTTGATGCCGGCCGGCTGGGCGAGCGGCGCCGCACGGACGACGGAGATCGCAATCGGCGCCGGTGGACCGCTGGCGCTGGGCTGGGTCGCGACCGCGGCCGTGGTCGGACGCGGCTCGCTGGCGCGGGGCTGGTTCTGCACGGCGCATGCGGTGAATACGGTCGCGGTCGTAGCCGAACTGACCAGGGCTACCAGCATAGTTCTCAGAAGCGCACGCATGAACGAACTCCTGGATGCGAAAAAGGCGGTCCCGACCGAGTAACGCATGACTCGGACCGAGACCGCCCTGCACGGCTCAGGCTGCGCCTGAGCTACACCTCGCGATATTCGCCTTCGACGGTGCCCTGCTCCTTCGAGCCGGCGCCACCTTGGCCGTTGGCGCCCGGTTCCTGGCCAGGTCCGGCCTCGCCACCGCCGTAGGCTGCCTGGCCAACGGCCATCATCGCCTGCTGCAGCTCCACGAGCGCAGTGCGCATGCCGTCCGTGTCGTTTGCGTCGAGCGCACGCTTGACTGCCGACGACTTCTCGGCCACCTGAATACGCGCCGGCTCGGGGATCTTGTCACCCTGCTCGCGCAGCAGCTTCTCGGCCTGATAGTGGGCACTATCGGCCTGGTTGCGCAGCTCGATTTCTTCGCGTCGCCGGCGATCGTCCTCGGCGTGTTCCTCGGCGTCCTTGACCATCTTCTGGATCTCGGCCTCAGACAGACCGCTGGACGATTGGATGACGATCTTCTGCTCCTTAGCAGTGGCCTTGTCCTTGGCCGACACGTTCAGAATGCCGTTGGCGTCGATGTCGAAGGTGACCTCGACCTGCGGGATGCCACGTGGCGCGGGCAGGATGCCATCCAGGATGAACCGGCCGAGCGACTTGTTCTCCGCCGCCATGGGCCGCTCGCCCTGGAGCACGTGCACCTCGACACTGGTCTGTCCGTCGGCCGCGGTGGTGTACGTCTCGGTCTTCGACGTCGGGATGGTCGTGTTGCGCGGAATCATGGTCGTCATGACCCCGCCATACGTCTCGACGCCGAGCGTGAGCGGCGTGACGTCGAGCAGCAGGATGTCCTTGACCTCGCCCTTCAGCACGCCGGCCTGAATCGCGGCGCCGATGGCGACCACTTCATCAGGGTTGACGCCCTTGTGCGGCTCCTTGCCAAAGACCTGCTTGACCATCTCCTGGACCGCTGGCATGCGCGTCTGGCCACCGACGAGGACGACCTCGTTGATGTCGCTGGGACTCATGCCCGCGTCCTTGAGCGCCTGCTGGACCGGACCTTTGGTCCGCTCGACCAGGTCACCCACGAGCTGCTCGAGCTTGGAGCGGCCGAGCTGCAAGCTGAGGTGCTTCGGGCCACTCGCATCGGCAGTGATGAACGGCAGGTTGATCTCGGTCGACTGCGTCGAGCTGAGCTCGATCTTGGCCTTCTCGGCGGCTTCCTTGAGCCGCTGGAGGGCCATGCGGTCCTGTCGAAGATCGATGCCCTGGTCCTTCTTGAATTCGTCGACGATCCAGTCGATGATGCGCTGGTCGAAGTCGTCGCCGCCCAGGAAGGTGTCGCCGTTGGTCGCCTTGACTTCGAAGACGCCCTCGCCGACGGACAGGATCGAGATGTCGAAGGTGCCGCCGCCCAGGTCGTAGACGGCGATGACCTCGTCCTTGCCCTGCTTGTCGAGGCCGTACGCGAGCGAGGCCGCGGTCGGCTCGTTGATGATGCGCAGGACCTCGAGGCCGGCGATCTTGCCGGCGTCTTTGGTCGCCTGGCGCTGGCTGTCGTTGAAGTACGCCGGAACCGTAATGACGGCCTGCGTGATCTTTTCGCCAAGCTTGGCCTCGGCGTCGGCCTTCATCTTCTGCAGGATCATGGCCGAGACCTCCGGCGGACTGTAGTCCTTGCCGGCCATGGCCACCCGCACGTCGCCGTTGGAGGCTTTGCTGACCTTGTACGGGACGAACTTGAGCGCCTTCTGGACCTCGGCATCGTCGTACTTGCGGCCCATGAAGCGCTTGACGCTGAAGATCGTGTTTTCGGGGTTGGTGATTGCCTGGCGGCGCGCAACCTGGCCGACGAGACGCTCGCTGGTCTTCGGATTGACGGCGACCACCGAGGGGGTCAGCCGGCTGCCTTCCGCGTTCTCGAGGACGGTCGGCTCGCCGGCCTCCATGATTGCCACGACCGAGTTGGTCGTGCCCAGGTCAATGCCTAGAACTTTTGCCATCGTCCTCTCCACTTACTTGTGATCTCGAAGGATGCCCGCACTGCGCCGGTTGGCCGGTCGGTGCGGATTGGTTGAAACATGCGGTCGGTGTTCATGCCCTGATGCGACTAGTCCAGCGCCCCAAGTGTTGCAAAGGCTCGCCGCAGTGGGGCTTGCAGCCTGCGTCGGAGTGAGTCGACGTCGGAAGCTTGATCGATCTGCGTAGCAATGTCGCGCAGTATGGTGGTTAAGTCTAGGGCCATTTGCACGCCGGCCAGATTCATCTCGCGCTCCTCGACCAGGCGCTTGATCTGTTGCAAGCGGCGAATGTCGGCGTGCGAGTACAGACGCGTGCGGCCAGGAGTACGGCTCGGCTCGAGGAACCCGACGCGTTCATACTTGCGCAGTGTCGTGGGATGCAGCTCGACCAGTCGAGCGGCGACACTGATGACGTACAGTGCTGCCGAAATATCCCCTGAAAGTTGATGCGGGTCACGATACATTTTGTGCGTAGGACATCATATACTTTGATCGACCGAGCGAGCAACCCGCGCCGCTCGGCCTGAGGATTTTCCAACCCATATGAACGCCCATCACGACCCAATTACCGAACCCAATGGCCCGCCGGCAGGCGAGCCGGCCAGCCAGCCCGTGGACGGCGCCGCCTCGGCTATCACGACCGAGGGACCCGAGGACGTCGAGACGCTGCAGCGCGAGCTGGCCGAGCTGAGCCAGAAGGCGGACGAATACCTGCGCCTCGCGCAGCGCAGCCAGGCTGACTTCATCAACTACCGCCGCCGCGTCGAAGAGGAGCGCGCCCAGCAGGCGCGCGACGCCAACGTGACCTACCTGCTGCGCCTGCTGCCGATCCTGGACGATTTCGAGCGCGCGCTGGCCAACGCGGCGCCCGAAGACCTCGAGTCCAACTGGGGCAAAGGCGTGCTGCTGGTCGAGCGCAACCTGCGCTCGCTCTTGGCCTCCGACGGTGTTGAGCGCCTACCTGCCGAAGGCGCGGAATTCGACCCGCGCGAGCACGAAGCGCTCGGCCGCCAGCCGAGCTCGGACGTCCCCGAAGGCCACGTCCTGCACGTGGTCCGACCCGGCTATCGCAAAGGCGAGCGCGTCATCCGCCCAGCGCAAGTCATCGTCGCCGCGCCCCCCGACAGCTAAGGCGAACTCGCCGTCGGCGTAGCCAGCAAGCGGCCGGGGTAGCGGTCGGTGGTGGCCGCGTCGCGAGGGTCGCGTCCAGATCCACCCGGGCAGCGTCAAGCGCCGCCGGCGCAGCCGGCCGGTTTGTCGTCAGGAGGGCCGTGGTGTGCTCGTGCAGCACGCTGGCCAGGCCGTTGGCCATGGGCTCGCCATAGATCGGCGCGATGAGCTGGGCCAGCTCGTCGAGCGGCGCGTTGGGCGCATCGACGTTGGGTGGCACGCCTGGACGCAACGCCAGCGCAAGTAGCAGCACGTGCTCCTGCAGGCGTCGGTCCACGGCCAGGCGGAGCTGTGTTTCGGGGTCGTCGGTCGGTCCGGCGATCTGGGCCGCGTACCGCGCCGACAATGGCCGCGATCGTCGCCGAGGTCTGATCGAGCGTGCGACTCAGGCCAGCCAGCTCGTCGGTGCGCTGGGTACGTGCGGCGTCGATGGCCGCGGCGCTGAGATACAGGTTCTCCTCGAGCGCCAGGTCGAGCCCGACACGGCGGT
>Ga0114129_10014425_pt1 | contig 11260 bp, 10 predicted proteins | sample RhiMetdeltSRZDD1_FD_80071 | JGI IMG/M metagenome (GOLD analysis project Ga0114129, IMG submission 80071) | Populus rhizosphere microbial communities from Tennessee, USA - Rhizosphere MetaG P. deltoides SRZDD1 (version 2) (version 2) | ecosystem: Host-associated > Plants > Roots > Rhizosphere >... | reverse complement strand
GGCCAACGTCGCCGAGATCGCGGCAATCTTCTTGTTCCGCTTCATCGGCTTGGATTCGCTCGCAGAGAGCCTGCCTGCAAAAGTACTGCTCGGCTCCTTCTTCATCATCGCGATGTCACTCGTTAGCGCACGAGGCATCGTGCTGTCCGAGCGCATCCAAAACATCCTCATCGCAATCCAATTCGGCGTTCTCATCATTGTCAGCATCATCGCGTTGGCCCGGGTCTTCTCCGGATCGGCCGGCGACCAGGCCATCACGCCCCAGCTGAGCTGGCTGTGGCCGTCGGGCCTCGACGCGTCGTCGATAGCGCAAGCGGTGATCTTGTGCATCTTCATCTACTGGGGCTGGGATACGTGTTTGGCCGTCGGCGAGGAGACCCGGGCTCCGACAAGACGCCCGGCCGGGCCGCAGTCATCACCACGCTGATTCTGCTCGGCACGTATGTACTGGTCGCGTATGCGGTGCAGGCGTTCGCGGGCTTCGGCGACGAAGACATTGGCCTCAACAACGAGGAGAACGTCGACGACGTGCTGACCATCCTCGGCGAGCCGGTCGCGGGCAGCCTCGCTGCGGCGCTGCTTCTGTTGACGGTGTCGGTGTCGGCGCTGTCGTCCACACAGACAACGATCCTGCCGACAGCCCGCGGAACCTTGTCGATGGCGGTGTACGAAGCCATCCCGAAGCGGTTCGCCTACGTGCATCCCCGATACATGACGCCGGCGTTCGGCACGATCGTGATGGGCGTGACGGCACTCTGCTTTTATCTCGTGCTGACCTTCGTCAGCCAGAATGCACTCGCCGATTCCATTGCCTCGCTTGGCCTGGCGGTCGCGTTCTATTACGGCATCACCGCATACGCCTGCGTGTGGTACTTCCGGCGCAGCCTGTTCTCGTCGGCCCGAAACCTGTTCATGCGCGGCATCTTCCCGCTGCTCGGTGCGCTGGCCATGACGTGGACGTTCGTCCAAAGCGCGGTGGACATGATCCAACCCGACTACGGCTACACCGCATACGGCTCCATCGGCGGCGTGTTCGTCGTCGGTGTCGGCATGTTGGCGCTTGGTGTCCCACTGATGCTGTTGTGCTTCGCGTTCGGCACCAAACGCTTCTTCCGCGGTGAGACTCTCACGCCAGAAACCCAAGTCAAGGTTCCCGACGTCTACTAGAGCTGGACGAATCGCGGGTAATGAGCCACGACGGCGGCGCCGTCAGAACGCGGATCCGAGGCCGCCATCATCGATCCCTTGGCGTCAGCGAAGACGACGTTGGTCTGCCCGAGTGACTCGGTGTGCGCCGCAACGTCAGTCGCAATAAGGCCCGCACGGCCGATGGAGGCCCTTGCCGCCGCCGGGATGTCGGACTCCGCAGTCACCGAATCGGTCGTCGCGCCGTCGACTTGGAGTCCGACGATGGCGCGCGGCGCAGCGACCGCCGACTCGGCGCCCGCGCCACCGACCGCTCGCAACAACACCTGGGCGAGGATCTGCGGCTGGCCCTGTCCGCCCATCGTGGCCAGCACGTGGCTCGGTGACCGGTGGTGTGTCGTCATCACGGGCATCAGCGTGTGCGCAGGGCGTTTACGCGGCGCGATGACGTTCAGGGAGGCCTCGTCCAGCGAGAAGCCCGTCCCACGATTGTGGAACAAAACGCCTGTGACCGGATCGATCAGTCCAGAGCCGAATGCATGGTAAACGCTTTGAATCAGCGACACGGCGTAGCCGTCACCATCTGCGGCCGCCACGCCGACTGTGTCGCCGTGCGGCACCAAGGCCGGACCTGAAGGCATCTCTCCCAGTTCAGCCAGTTCGTCCAGACCATCATTGACGAGCGCATCGACGTCGACGCTGGCGTGCCGCGGATCGGCCAAATACGACGAACGTAAGGCGTTGCCTCGGTGGAAGACCCGCAGCAGGGTACCGAGGCCGTCGTCGAGCGGATCGGTTATGCCGAGTTCGTCGACGGCACGCAGTGCCCGCAGCAGCAGGAAGCCGTGGGTGTTCGGCGGGCTGGTCAGCACCGTCAGACCGCGGAACGGCACCGAGATCGGCTCCACGGTGTCGGGGTGGAAAGCGGCGAAATCCTCCACGGTCAATGACGATCCGCAAGACCGGAGGTATGCGATCGAGCGCTCGGCGAGTTGCCCTTCGTAGAACGCGTCCGGCCCCTGCTCACGCAACACCGAGAAGGTGTCCGCAAGCGCTGGTTGCGCGAACTCATCTCCCTTCTGAAGGTTTCGACCAGCGGGCCGAAAGACCCGGTCGAAGTCCTCGACGCCGAACAAGTCGGCGTTCTCGGGGTCGGCAATGTGAGAGGCCAGCGACGGAGCCACCGGCGCGCCGTCCCGCGCGGTCGATTCCGCTGCGCGCAACGTCTGGTCCCATGTCAATCGAGCGCCGAAGCGACGCAACGTCTCCCATCCCCGGATCCCACCGGGCACCGTCACCGAGTCCGCGCCGCGCGCGGGCAGCCACCTTCCGTGCCTGGCCCGCAGGCTCGCGACGTCGACCGCGGAGCCCGCCCAGCCGGATGCGTTGACGCAATGAGTCTCACCATTCGGAGTGCGCACCAGCGCGATGAGATCGCCTCCGAGCGCGACGTTGTGCGGATACACAACCGTGAGCACCGCAGCGGCGGCGATCGCCGAGTCGATCGCATTGCCGCCGTCCCGGTAGGCGTTCATTCCGGCCTCTGTGGCCAGCGCATGTGGCGTGGCCAGCGCACCTGTGAACGACGTTGGCGCTGATTGGGTGGACACGGTGAGAAAACTCCTTGCTGTAACCGCAGCGGGACAACGGGTTTCGGGTGAACGCGAGCCCGGTCAGTGGATCGTGGACAGGAACGCCTTGGTCCGCTCATGTTGCGGGTGGCCGAAGAGTTGGTCGGGAGCGGCGTCCTCGATGATGCGGCCCGCATCCATGACGACGATGCGGTCGGCCACCTCACGGGCGAACCGCATCTCGTGGGTGACGACGATCATCGTCATGTGGTCCCTCGCGAGTTCCCTCATCACTTCGAGGACCTCGCCGACCATCTCGACGTCCAGCGCGCTGGTCGGCTCGTCGAAGAGCATAACCCTGGGTCGCATCGCCAGTGCCCGCGCGATCGCGACCCGTTGTTGTTGCCCACCCGACAGCTGACTGGGCCTCGATTCTGCCTTGTCCGATATACCGACGCGCTCCAGCAGCGCCAGGGCATCCTGACGGGCCTTTTCCTTTGGTGTCCCCAACACCCGCACCGGGCCGTTCCACACGTTCTCGGCCGCTGTCATATGGGGGAACAGGTTGAAATGCTGGAAGACAAATCCGATTTCACGGCGGCGCCGGGCGAGCTCGCTGGTGCTGACCTTCTTCTTGCTCGTCGTGTCGCGGTGGGCGATCGGCACTCCGCCGATCAGGACCTCGCCGCTGTCGAGCGGTTCGAGGTGGTTCAGCGACCGCAGCAGCGTGGTCTTACCGGCCCCGGAGGGTCCGATAAGTACGACGACCTGTCCGCGCATGACATCGAGCGAGACGTCGTCGAGAACCTTTCGGCCTCCCAGCGTGCACGATGCCCGCTGCACCGACACAACCGGCGCTGTGGACTCAGCGGTGACACTCATCGTCGACTCCTTAACGTTCATGATCCGGGTCATCCGTGCGCCTGGAGGGCCGGGGTGCCGGCGCGACGTGCGCCGAGGAGCCGCTGAGTGATCCGGACCCGCTGCTCGATGCCGAGCTGGCGGGCCAGCCGATTCTCGATATAGGCCTGGATGAACGTCCAGATCGTCGTCAGCGCAAGGTAATAGATCGCAGCGACGATGAAGATCTCGAACGTATGGAAGGTGTAGGAACTGATCGACTGAGCAACCAGGAACATCTCACTGACGCCGATCACGGACAGCACCGACGTGGTCTTCATCATCCCGTTGAAGGAGTTACCGAGTGGCGGAACCATGACGCGCAGCGACTGGGGCACGATGATCCACCGCATCAGCTTGCCTGGCTTCATGCCGAGCGATGCCGCGGCCTCGAACTGACCTTTCGGCACGGAATCCAGTCCGGCACGGATGATCTCGGCGATGTAAGCGCTTTCGTTGATCATCAGCCCGATGATCGCGGCCTGCACCGCTGCCTTGACCGACAGGCCCAACAGCGAGACGTCGTGGAACTGGTAGATGCCGACCGCGGCAAGCCCCGTGTAGATCAGCACAAGTTGCACCAGTAGCGGTGTCCCGCGAATCACCCAGATATACACGCTGGCACACCAGCGCAGCCCGGTGAAGCGCGAGCGTCCCATCAATGCGATGACGAGACCGGCCAGCGTCGCCAGGATCATAGCGACCACCGAGATCACGATGGTCAGGATCAGACCATCCAAGAAGGGCTCGCTCGGCGTGAACAACGCCTTCCAGAAGAACTGCCAATCGAAGTGCATGGTCCTGCGCTTACTTCTGGATGCTGAGGTCCGATTGCCCCCACTGGTCGAGGATCTTGGCGTAGGTGCCGTCACTTTCGAGCTCGTTGAGGGCCTGCTGAATCGCGTTGTGCAGCTCGGTGTTTCCCTTCAGCGTCGCGGCGCCAATCTTGATGGTGCCGAAGGGCTGGCCGGCCAGCTGAATCTGTGCACCGGTCTTGGTGGCGTAGTAGCCGAGCGTCTCCGCGGTGTCGAGGAACGCGTCGACCTGCCCGTTCTGCAACTGCTGTAGGGACACGTCGGCATGGTTGTTGCGGTTGATGTCGATCGCCGGTTTACCTGCGGCCGTGCACTTGTCGGACTGCTCCTGGGACAGCGATTCGGCCGTCGTTCCAACCGCGACCATCACCTTCTTGCCGCACAGGCTGTCATCCATTCCGGAGATGTCGGCCGGGCTCTCCTTCGACACCGCGATACCGGTGCCTGAGTACACGTAAGGCACGAAGTCGACGACCTTTTCGCGCTCCGGCTTGATGTACAGCTGGGCCATGATGACGTCGCACTGCTTGGCCTGCAAGGTGGGGATGACCGCCGCGAAGGCGGACTCAACGAAGTCGGGTTTGAGCCCGAGTTTCGCCGCTATCGACTTGCCGAGGTCGACCTCGCTGCCCACCAGCGCGCCGGTCCCGTCGTGGTAAACGCTTGGCGGCGTGCCATCATTTGGCGCACAGATCTTCAGCGTGCCTGCCTGCAGGATCGCGGGTGGGGCGACCTTCGCGGGTCCGGTGCTGGTCGGCGTTGACTCGTCGGATGAGGGCGAACACCCGGACACTGCGAGGGCGATGGCGCCGACGATGGCGCCGGCGATGGCGGACTTCTTCACGGTTCCTCCATGAGTCGGGCGGATGGCGATCAGGGCGGAGCGTCGGTGACGCACGCCACACCGCGGGCCTATCAAACGATAGGCGCCTATCGACCGATAGGCTAGCTTTGCGCGAAATTCATCGCGCTTTGTTGCACAGATTTAACGAGCTAACCGCGTTCCTGGAGGTCAGGGCACTGCGGCGGCCTCAATCTCGCCAAGCCGCTGCTGCGTGACAACGCGGACCTTATCGAGGGTGTCCTGGTCGACGAGCAAGGCCCGCAGCACGAAGTCGGCCGCCTGCAAGGGGCGGCGCTCGCGAATGCGGCCGCCGGGTCCACCCTGCTCGCGAAGGGTCTCGAACAGCACGCCGTTCACGGCACGCTGCACGAAACTCGGTTCGAAGACCACGAACTCGCCGGCCTCGCGGCCGCTGGAGATGACATGCTCGACCAACTCGTGGAACAGCGCAATGCCCTCGCGCTCATCGGCGAACTCGTCCAGTCCGAGCACCGCGTCCTGGTAGAGACCACGCGCGTCGAAGGGCTGGATCAACGCCTCGCGCACGTCGCACGCGATGGACAAATGGAGCTTCTCGGCCCACGTCGAGTCCTCGGCGAGGCGAGAGCGGAGGCGGTCGATCGACGGGCCGAGGTCCAATTCGACCAGCGTCCGGAAGATTTCGTGCTTCGCCTCAAAATGATGGAACAGCGACGGTTGCCTGATCTGTACTTCGTCGGCGATGTCGCGGGTCGACGTGCCGAAGTAACCCCGTTGGGCGAACAACGCCGACGCCGCAAGCAGGATGCGGCCCCTCGTCGACGACCAGTCGACCTCCGGCGGTCGCCAACCTTGCCCATACTTCACGGCTCGATTGTGTCACCGAATCAATCGCGATCCAGCGACGAACGTTCCGTACCGCTCGAAGAATCGCGAAAATATCGAGCGGTAAGGAACGTTCGCGGTATCAGCGCTTCGTGAAGATTGTTCGGTGCCAACCCTTGTCGGCTATGCCGGTGATATCGCTCATCACGTGCTTGATGGTGAGATATTCCTCGAGCGAGTAGTCCGACATGTCCTTGCCGAAGCCGGACGCGCCGACGCCGCCGTGCGGCATCTCGCTGATGATCGGGATGTGGTCGTTGATCCACACACAGCCGGACTGGATTTCGCGCGACGCGCGCTGCGCCCGGTACACGTCGCGCGTCCACGCTGAGGCGGCCAAACCGTACTCGGTGTCGTTGGCCTGACGCAGCGCATCGTCGTCGTCGGTGAACGAGCGGACCGTCAGCACCGGCCCGAAGATCTCGTCGCGATAGACCTCCGAGTTCTCGGAGACATCAGCGATCACCGTCGGCAGGTAGAACGAACCCGGCAGATCCGGTGCGCTGCCGCCCGCGACGATGCGCCCGCCCTCGCCGGGCGCCCGCTCCACCATGCCGGCCACCTTCGCGCGGTGCGCCATCGAGATCAGTGGGCCGAGGTCGGTGTCGGGGTCTTGCGGATCGCCGACGACGACCTTGCCGAACAGCTCGCCGACGCCAGCGACGAAGTCGTCGTAGAGGTCACGCGCCACGATCGCGCGCGTCGCGGCTGTGCAGTCCTGCCCGGTGTTGATCAATGAGCCGGCGGTCGCGCCCTGGATCGCGGCGTCCAGATCGGCGTCATCGAACACGACGAACGGCGCCTTCCCGCCGAGCTCCAGCTGAGTGCGGTGACCGTGCACCGCCGCGGCGGCCATCACCTTGCGGCCGACAGCCGTCGACCCGGTGAACGTCACCACGTCCACGTCGCGATGCCCGGCCAACGCGGTGCCGGTGTCAGCACCAAGCCCCGTCACCACGTTGAACACGCCGTCGGGCAGCCCCGCCTCGCTGGCCAACCGGGCCAGCGTCAGCGTCGTCAGCGGGGTCAGTTCGCAAGGCTTGATGACGACGGCGCAGCCAGCGGCTAAGGCGGGCAACACCTTCCACACCGCCATCTGCAGCGGGTAGTTCCACGGCGTAATGGTGCCGACCACGCCGATCGCTTCGCGGCGGATGCTCGACGTGTGGTCGCCGGAGTACTCCGCGGTGGCCTTGCCCTCGAGGTGGCGGGCCGCGCCGGCGAAGAAGTCGATGTTGTCGACGCTGCCCGGCACGTCGAACTCGGTGGCCAGCCGCACCGGTTTACCGGTCTGACTGACCTCCTCCGCGACGAGCTCATCGGCGTGCTCGTCGGCCAGCTTGGCCAGCCTGGCCAAAACGGCGGAGCGGTCGGCAGGCGTCGCCGTCGCCCAGGCAGGCAATGCCGCGCGCGCCGACGCCACGGCCCGGTCCACATCGGCGGGCGTCGCCAGCGCGTAATCGGCGACGGCCTCACCGGTCGCGGGGTTGATCACCTGATGCAGGCCGCCCCCGGTGATCACCGGGGCGCCGTCGATCCAGCTGCTTGCCACGCTGGTGGATACGGTCGCAGTCATGGGCCAACGCTAACCGACGAGGGACACGAAGGCTACGCATTCCCGCTGCGCGAGGCCCTCCAAACGAGGGATTTCATAGCTACGGTTGATTGTGACGACGGATTCCGTGCACAATCACAGGCATGGCTAACCCGGGTGCACCGCATTCAATGGCGCCCGTCTCGCTCCGCGTCAACACGTCCCGACCTGGCGCAGCGTTCCAACTTGACGAGCTGTCGAAGCAGATCATCGAGAAGCTGCAGCAGGACGGCCGCCGGTCGTACGCGGGTATCGGCAAGGCGGTCGGGCTGTCCGAGGCCGCGGTACGCCAACGCGTCCAGCGTATGGTCGACGCCGGCGTCATGCAGATCGTGGCGGTCACCGATCCGATGCAGCTGGGCTTCGCCCGCCAGGCGATGATCGGCATCCGCTGTACCGGGGACACCACCCGGGTGGCCGAGAAGTTGGCCGCCATCGAATCCGTCGACTACGTGGTGCTCACCGCGGGCTCGTTCGACGCCATCGTCGAAGTCGTGTGCGAGGACGACGACGACCTTCTGGACCTACTCAATACCCAAATTCGCGCATTGCCGGGAGTGATATCCACCGAGACACTTGTTTACCTGAAACTCGTTAAGCAGCAATACAATTGGGGTACAAGATGACAACTACCGATATCACACAAGAGATTTCATCCGAGCTGGGCGCAAAGGCCAACCGTCACCTGTGGGGCCACTTCGCCCGCCACGGCGAGGGCATCACGCCGCCGATTATCACCCGCGGCGAGGGCGTGACCATCTGGGACGACAACGGAAAGAGCTACATCGACGGCCTCTCAGGCCTTTTCGTCGTTCAGGTCGGCCACGGCCGCAAGGAGCTCGCGGAGGCGGCGGCCAAGCAGGCCGAGACGCTGGCCTTCTTCCCGCTGTGGTCGTACGGCACACCCCCGGCGATCGAGTTGTCGGAGCGCATCGCCAACTATGCGCCCGGCGATCTCAACCGGGTGTTCTTCACCACCGGTGGCGGCGAGGCGGTCGAGTCAGCGTGGAAGCTGGCCAAGAACTACTTCAAGTTGACCGGCAAACCCGGTAAGCACAAGGTGGTTTCGCGTTCGATCGCCTATCACGGCACGCCGCAGGGCGCGCTGGCGATCACCGGCCTGCCGGTGTTCAAGGAGCCGTTCGAACCGCTGACCCCTGGTGGCTTCCGCGTGCCGAACACGAACTTCTACCGTGCGCCCGCGCCCTACGAGCACGACATCAAGGCGTTTGGTCAGTACTGCGCGGACCGCATCGCCGAGGCCATCGAGTTCGAGGGACCCGACACCGTCGCGGCCGTCTTCCTCGAACCGGTGCAGAACGCGGGCGGCTGCTTCCCGCCGCCCCCAGGGTATTTCGAACGGGTCCGGGAGATCTGCGACGAGTACAACGTGCTGCTGGTGTCGGACGAGGTGATCTGCGCGTACGGGCGGATCGGATCGATGTTCGCCTGTGATGACTTCGGCTATGTGCCCGACATCATCACGTGCGCAAAGGGTCTGACGTCCGGCTACTCGCCGATCGGTGCGATGATCGCCAGCGATAGGTTGTTCGAGCCGTTCAACGACGGCAAGACCACATTCGCCCACGGCTACACGTTCGGTGGACACCCCGTGTCGTCAGCGGTGGCGCTGGCCAACCTCGACATCTTCGAGCGCGAGGGCATCAACGACCATGTCAAGGAGACTGCGCCCGCATTCCGCGCCACGCTGGAGAAGCTGTACGACCTGCCGATCGTCGGCGACGTCCGCGGCGAAGGCTTCTTCTACGGCATCGAGCTCGTCAAGGACAAGGCCACCAAGGAGACGTTCAACGACGAGGAGAGCGAGCGGCTGCTCCGCGGCTTCCTGACCCCGGCGCTGTTCGAGGCCGGTCTGTACTGCCGCGCCGACGACCGCGGCGACCCAGTCGTGCAGTTGGCGCCGCCGCTGATCAGTGGGCAGAAAGAGTTCGACGCCATCTACGAGATCATGCACGGCGTGCTAAGCGAAGCCAGCCGCCGGCTGTAGTCCCGCGGCGAAACGGCATTCCAGCAGAGAAAGTTCGAGAAGAGGCCTGCCGGAATGCCGTTTCGGCGAGACTGGCGGCATGCCGACCGCCCAGCCGAAGCCGCCCGTCGATCCCGTTCGCTGGCAGCCGCCACCTGTCGACCCGCTGCCGGATCTGCCGTCGGCCGACCTGACCGTCATCTCGCTTCCGGGCAACGCGCCCGAGGATGTGGTGGTCGACGCCGACGGCAACATCTTGACGGGCGTCGACGACGGACGGATCGTGAGGATCTCCGCGACCGGCGAACCCACAGTCGTCGGTGAAACACGGGGCAGGCCGCTGGGATTGGCGGTGGCTCGCGATGGCCGGCTGCTGGTGTGCACCAGCCCCGGCGGCCTGCTGGCGATGGACACCGACAGCGGCAAGTTCGAGACGCTGGTCGAGGACGTCGACGGGCGGAGACTCCAGTTCTGCTCGAACGTCACCGAATTAGCCGACGGCACAATCTATTTCACGGAGTCGACGAGCGCTTTCACCTACGAGCACTTCAAGGGCGCGGTGCTGGAGGCCCGTCCGCGCGGCAGCTTGTTCCGCCGCGACCCGGACGGCACGGTGCTGACGGTCGTACCCGGCCTGTATTTCGCCAACGGCGTCACACCGACCGCGGACGGGTCGGCTCTCGTATTCGCCGAGACGATGGGACGACGGCTGTCGAAATACTGGCTCACCGGCGACCACGCCGGCACGGTCACGCCGTTGGTGACCAACCTGCCGGGGCATCCGGACAACATCTCCACCGGCAGCGACGGTCGTATCTGGGTGGCGATGGTCTCGCCGGTCAACTCAGCCGCGGAGTGGCTGACGCCGCGCTGGCCGGCGCTGCGCAAGTTGCTGTGGAAGCTGCCCGACAAGCTGCAGCCCCAGATCAAGCCCGAGGTGTGGGCGGTCGCGTTCGACCCCGACAGTCGTGAAGCGGTCGCCGGCCTGCGCACCGAACATCCGTCGTTCGGCATGGTGACCGGGCTGGTCGAGGCCGACGGCAAACTGTGGATGGGCTGCATCGGATCACCGGCGGTCGCGTACGCCGAGCTTGCCGCGCTCGCGCTCTGACGCGCCCGCTCAAAGTCACGTTTGCAACACCAACCTCACAAGTCACAGCGCGCCTCCACTAGATCGGGCGCTCAACCGCCTAATCTGCGCTCACGATGGCGAAGATTCGAATCGTGTTCCCGCGCGCCGCAGCGCTGGCAGCGGCTCTTTTCCTGTTGGCGGCTCCGGCGGTGGCAACGGCCGAGCCGAACGCGGCGCCCGAGGCTCCGGCCTGCCCGTATCGGGAGTCGACGCCGCCTGCGGTCGACTCCTCTGAGGTGCCGGAGGCCGGTGATCCACCCGCACCGCTGCCGGTGCCGGCCAAGCCACTCGGCGGTGACGCGTTGTCGGGCTGCGGCATCATCACCGCGCCAGGCACGCCCCCTGTGCCCGGGGACATCTCCGCCGAGGCGTGGCTCGTCGCCGACCTGGACACCGGCGACATCGTC
>Ga0114129_10014424_pt1 | contig 11261 bp, 8 predicted proteins | sample RhiMetdeltSRZDD1_FD_80071 | JGI IMG/M metagenome (GOLD analysis project Ga0114129, IMG submission 80071) | Populus rhizosphere microbial communities from Tennessee, USA - Rhizosphere MetaG P. deltoides SRZDD1 (version 2) (version 2) | ecosystem: Host-associated > Plants > Roots > Rhizosphere >... | reverse complement strand
GCAGCACCGCCGAAGCAGCCGATGTCCTTCTTCGTCACGAGCGCAGGACCCGGCGACGGCGCGAATCTCGGCGGCCTCGCGGGTGCGGACGCGCATTGTCAGAAGCTGGCCGCTGCCGTTGGCGCAGGCGACCGGCAGTGGCGCGCGTATCTCAGCACCACGGCCTCCGGCAACCAGCCTGCGGTCAACGCGCGCGATCGCATTGGTTCCGGCCCGTGGCACAACGCGCGCGGTGCGCGCATCGCGCAGGACGTCGCGGATCTCCACGGCGACACGCTGGATGCCGCACGTCTCGGCAACAATCTGTCGAGGACGACGGCGGTGTCAGAGAAAGGAGAGCCGATCAAGGGTGCGGGCGACGATCCCAACCAGCACGACATCCTGACCGGATCTCTGCCGGACGGCCGCGCGTTCACCGATGGCGCCGATCACACGTGTCAGAGCTGGACGAGCAACAACGCCGGCACCGCGCAGGTGGGTCACTTCGATCGAACCGGCGGCGGCAACACGTCATGGAATTCCGCCCACGCGTCGAAAGGCTGCAGCCAGGCGAATCTGGTGTCGACCGGCGGCGCCGGCTTGTTCTACTGCTTCGCGGCCGCACCTTCGAAGTGACAGCAGGATCGACGCATGACATCTCGTCTGACCCGCAGGGACTTTCTCAAACGCACCGTAGCCACCGGTGCGGCGCTCCGATTCGCGCAGGCTGCCTCCGCGTCAGACGGCGGCATGTTCGTCTCGTTGAACGCGACGCTGACGGGGAAGATGGACTGGCCCGACTTCGCTCGCCTCGCGGCGCGCACCGGTTACGGCGGCGTCGACGTCAGCCTCGATGGCGTGCGCCGGGACGGCCCGGAGCGCACGCGCGCGCTACTCGCCGAGCTGAAGATCCGGCCCGGCGTGTTTCCATTTCCCGTGCGTTTTTCCGGTGACGAAGCCGGATACCAGGACGGACTCAGGCAACTCGCGGAAGTCAGCGAGCTGGCTGCCGCGATTGGATGCCCGCGCATGATGGCGGTGATGCCGCCGGCGAGCGCGACGCCGAAGGCGGAATTCCGCGCGCTGCTGAAAGATCGCCTGAGCGCGATCTCGGAGATCCTCCTTCGATCGAAGGTCCGGCTCGGTCTCGAGTTCCTCGGACCGCTGCATTTCCGCACGCGTCAGCCGCACGAATTCATCTGGCGGATGGACGAGCTGCTCGAGTTCGCGAAGGAGTGCGGCCCGAACATCGGGCTTACGCTCGACGCCTGGCACTGGCATCATGCCGGCGCCACGGCAGCCGATATCCTCGCCGCGGGCGCATCGCGAATCGTGACCGTACACGTCTCCGACGCGAAAGCACAGCCGCCGGAAGAGGTCCGCGACAATCAACGCGTGATGCCCGGAGAGGGCGTGATCGATCTCGTGACGTTCTTCAAGTCGCTCGAGAAGATCGGCTACCGGGACGCCGTCAGCCCCGAGCCCATCGGCCGCGTGCCTTCGTCGATGTCCGCCGAGGACGGCGCACGGCTCGGTCTCGACACGACGGTGAGCGTGATGAAAAAGGCGGGCCTGCGTCTGTGATGCGACTCCTGGGTCCGGCGAGCATCATGGTTCTGCTCGCCGCCTCGAACGGTCTCGGGGATGCGATGCAGCGCCGTGCGGCGTGGCCTGTGCCGGTTCAAAAAGTCCCGGAGATCTCGCCTGTTTTGTCACCCGAGGAAGAGGCCAGGACCTTTTATCTTCCGCCCGGATACCACGTGCAGCTCGTTGCCGCCGAGCCGCTCGTCAAGGATCCGATCTGGATCGACTTCGACGCGGACGGCCGGATGTACGTCATCGAGATGACCGGGTTCGCGAACGACAAGTCGATGGCGGACTCGAAAGAGCCGATCGGCTCCGTCGTGGTCCTCGAAGATACGAACGACGACGGCCAGATGGACAAGCGGACGGTCTTTCTCGACGGCCTCGTCTTGCCACGCGCCGTCAAGGCGCTGGACCGCGGTGTCCTCGTCGGCGAGCCTCCCAACCTCTGGTTCGCGCAGGACACGAACGGCGATCTGAAAGCAGACACCAAGGTCCTGGTCCGCAACGACTACGGTCGTCTCGAGGGAAACCTGGAGCACAACGCCAACAGTCTGTGGTGGGGACTCGACAACTGGCTCTACACCGCCGAGCACGACTGGTATCTGCGCCTGAAGAACGGCACGTTCGAGGTCGAGCCCACGCTGAATCGCGGGCAGTGGGGCGTCGGCATGGACGATGCGGGAAGGATTTTTCGCAACGTCAATACCGAGCCGCTCTTCGCCGACATCGTCCCTGCGAAGTATTTCGTGAGAAATCCGAATCTCGTGCGGACGCGCGGCGCCTACGAGGCGCTGGTCGATCCGGACAAGACCGCCGTCTGGCCGGTGCGTCCGACGCGCGGCATCAACCGCGGCTATCGCAGCGAGCTGCTTCGGCCGGACGGGTCCGCCGCGTACTACACGAGCGTGTCGGCGCCGACGATCTATCGAGGCGATCGGCTTCCGAAGGAGCTTGCCGGGAACGCGTTCGTCGCCGAGCCGGCCGAGAACCTGGTGCATCGGCTCGTCATTGCGGAGGACGGCGGCCGGTTGTCGGCGCATGATGCGTATCAGAAGGGTGAGTTCCTCGCGTCGACCGACGAGCGTTTCCGCCCGGTCCATCTGTTTTCCGCTCCCGACGGCACCCTCTACGTCGTCGACATGTATCGCGGGGTCGTGCAGGATCTTTATTTTCAAACCGACTACTTGAAGGACTACATCGCGAAGCGTCAGCTCGAGTTGCCCGTCGGCAAGGGACGCATCTGGCGGGTCGTCCATGATTCGACGAAGCGCGATGCGAAGCCGGCGCTGTCCAAGGAGACGCCCGCGTCGCTGGTGAGATTTCTCTCGCATCCGAATGGATGGTGGCGTGATACGGCGCAGCAGCTGATCGTGCAGCGCGGCGATCGGTCGGTCGTTCCCGACTTGACGAAGCTCGCGGACAACGCGGCCGATTACAGGACGCGGCTTCACGCACTCTGGACGTTGGACGGTCTCGATGCCATTGACCCGGAAACGGTGCAGCGGGCGCTCAAAGATCGGATCCCCGAGGTGCGCGCCGCGGCAATTCGTTTGTCCGAGAAGTGGCTCGGCCATGCGGATCTTCCGCTGCACGCTGCAGTCCTCGACCAGATGCAGGATCCGAACTGGACCGTCCGGCGCCAGCTCACCGCGTCCCTCGGAGAGCTGCCAGAGGGGGAACGGCTCACTCAGCTGACTTCGATCATCACTCGCGACGGTGACGATCCAATCACGGTCGATAGCGCGATCAGCGGACTACGCGGTCAGGAGATGGCGGTCCTCGGCAAGTTGCTGGACAACAAAGCTGAAGGCGGAAAGAATCTCGACGCGGTGTCGATGCTCGCGGGAGCCGTCACGAAGGCGGGAGACCGCGCCGGCGTCGGTCGAATCATCGCAGCCGCTGCGGATACGACGCGAACGCAGCCGCAAAGGCTTGCGCTCCTTCGCGGCCTCGATGGCGGACTGACCGGAACCGTGCGCGCATCAGGCGGAATCGCTGCGGCGACAGGACCAGCGGCGGCGGCGGGACCAGCCGTTCCCGGCAGCGGACGCGGTGGCGGTCGAGGCGGACGCGGCAGCCGCGCCAGCGCTTCGCTCTTCACGGAAGAGCCGCGCGCGCTCACGGGACTCGCCGCGGGAACGGGTGAGATCGCCGCTCTCGCGGCACAGATCGTCGCGAGGGTTTCGTGGCCGGGAAAGCCCGCCGGTCCGGCGGTCGCGCCCCTCACGCCCGTCGAGCAGGCGCGTTTCGACGCGGGTGAGGAGATCTAGAACAACATCTGCGTCGCGTGTCACCAACCCGACGGACGAGGGAAGGAGAAGATCGCGCCGAGCCTCGTGGGATCGCGCTTCGCGCTCGCGACCACGGCCGTGCCGATTCGAATTCTCCTGGCCGGCAAAGAGGGAAGCGTGGGCCTGATGCCGCCGCTCACCGCGTTGTCGGACGAGCAAATCGCGGCGGTGCTGACCTACGTCCGCCGCGAATGGGGAAATGAAGCATCGGCCGTGGATGCGCCGGCCGTCAGGGAAGTCCGCGCGCTGACGGCAAGCCACACGCGTCCGTGGACCGAACCGGAGCTGCTGAAGCTGATGACCGGGCGTGGCGGAAGCGGCGGACGTGAACAACCGTGATGAGGAGGAGGAACGAGCGATGGCCAAGAGTGCAGCGTTTGCGGTGGCGATTTTCGTCGCCGGTTTTCTGGCGGGGGTTTCGATGACGTCCACACCGGCGCTCCATGCGCAGGGGAACCGCGTGTTCGAGATCCGCACCTACACTGCCGCGCCGGGCAAGCTGGATACGCTGAAGGCGCGGTTTCGCGACCACACGGTCAGGATCTTCGATCGGCACGATATGAAGAGCATCGGGTACTGGACGCCGCAGGATGCGCCGCTGTCACAGAACACGCTGATCTACGTCCTCGCGCATCCGAGCCGCGAGGCAGCCAAGAAGAACTGGGACGCGTTCAGGACCGATCCGGAGTGGGTCAAGGTCCGAGAGGCATCCGAGGCCGCGGGCAAGGTCGTGGACCACGTCGAATCCGTGTTCGCCGATCCGACCGACTTCTCGCCCATAAAGTAGGCGCCGGTGGGAGGAAGCATCATGAGATTCTGTGTCTTTCTGCTCGCGGTCGTCGCGGTTGCGTGGCTCGCGCCGCTGGGAGCCGAGCAGTCGCAGCCCGCACAACCGCAGTCAGAGGGTACGCCGCCGATGCACATTTACATTCGCGCCGGGTTGAAGACTCACGGACCCGGTCAGCATGACTATCCGCAGTACCTCGCGGACTGGAGCAAGATCCTCACGGAACGCGGCGCGCTCGTCGATGGCTCGCTTCATTTTCCGACGCCCGCCGAACTGGCCAACACCGACGTGATGGTCATGTACAAGGGCGACGCCGGCATCATGACGCCGGACGAAAAGGTGACTCTCGAGGCGTACCTGAAACGCGGCGGCGGGCTCGTCAGCTTCCACGACACGCTCTGCGGTCCGGACCCGGATTATTTCTCGACGATAGTCGGCGGCGCCAAAAAGCACGGCGAGGTGAACTACACGCTCGAAGCGCCGGTCGAGTACAAGATCGTCGATCCGTCCCATCCGATCACGCAGGGAATGTCGGGCTTCACCATCACCGACGAAGCGTTCTTTCTCATGACGTGGTCGAAGTCTCCCGCCATTCACGTGCTTGCGACGGCGCCGATGGCGCCGACGCCAAGCGCCAAGGGTCATGAGGGCGAAGTGGTGCCGCAGATCTGGACGTACGAGCGCACGCTGCCGGGCGGCAAGCCGTATCGCGCGTTCGTGTGGATGCAGGGCCACAACTACGTGAACTTCACGAACCCGCAGATCCAGCCGATGCTGCTGCGCGGGATCGCGTGGGCAGCGAGCCGTCCCGTCGAGTCGCTCATGACCGTCAAGCCGCGCGGCCGCGGCACCGGCACACGAGGGGGCGGTTTGTAGAGGTGTAGTGTCCGGCTTTAGCCGGACCCTGCTGGGCTGCATGCAAAAGCTTGCTCGCAGCCCGGTCTTGACCCTACAATTCGCCACTTCGACGGGATTCTGCATGCAGAGGCGCTCCTCCGGCGCCTATTAATAGAGGATGTGAGGTTCTCGATGCTTCGCCGAACTGGGTGGCCGCTGATCGTTTTCTCGCTCCTGACTCTCACGGTTTCGGCACAGCCTCCCGCGCAGCCGCCCGGAGGCAGGCAGGGCGGCGGTCGAGGCGGGCCGCAGGGTCCGCAGGTCGTGTCTCCGGAGGTCAATGCCGATCGCACAATCACGGTCCGCGTCTACGCGCCCAAGGCGACTGAAATAAATGTCACCGGCGAAATCCTGAACGGCAGTCAGCCGAAGGCAATGACGAAGGCGGAAGATGGAATCTGGAGCGCGACGCTCGGTGCTCTGCCGCCCGACATCTACACGTACGCGTTCAACATCGATGGTGTGAACACGCCCGATCCTCGGAATCCGTGGCTCAAGCTCGTGGCCGGCACTGGCCTGACGACCCAGGTGGAGGTGCCGGGCGACGGCCTGCAGTACTACGATTCGAAGCCGGTGCCTCACGGGCTGTTGCAGATCGTCACGTACGAGTCGAAGGCGACCGGCGCCACGCGTCAGGCGTACGTCTACACGCCGCCCGACTACAACCGTACGACGACGAAGTACCCCGTGCTGTATCTGCTGCACGGCGGCGGCGATCTCGATCCGGGCTGGTCGATGACCGGACGCGCGCACATCATCATGGACAATCTGATCGCGGAGAAAAAAGCGCGGCCGATGATCGTCGTGATGCCGCTGGCGCGTGGAGGCGGCAGCCTCGGCCTCGGACCATCGGGAATGTCGCCGGGGATTGCGGCCGCGGGCAACGTCGCGCCCGGCGCCGGACGCGGGGCTGGTGCGCCTGGCGGCGCCGGAGCACCGCAGGCGCCGGTCGGCCCCGCGGAAATGCAGCCGTTCGCGCAGGATTTCGTCGGCGATCTGCTGCCGACGATCGAGAAGACGTTCAGGGCGTCCCCGCGACCCGAAGATCGCGCGATCGGCGGCTTGTCGGCGGGCGGCGCGGCGACGATCAACACCAGCTTCAGTCGGCCCGATCTGTTCCGCTACATCATCATCATGAGCGCGGGCGGCGGGCAGAATCTGGAGCAGCTGTATCCGAAGTTCTTCGGCAATAACGCAGCGGCCGCGAAGCAGATGAAACTGATCTGGCTCGCTGCCGGCGACGAGGACTTTGCCCTGAACGGGACGAAGGGGATCGACGAGACCTTGACCAAGAACGGAATCAAGCACAGCTTCAAGACGACGCCGGGGCGGCACGAGTGGCGGCTCTGGAGGCCCCACCTCAACGAATTCGCGCAGCTGCTGTTTCAGGATCAGTCGTCTACGCGAGGAACGCGCTAACCGGGCGCAGCTTCACATGACGTCGACAAAGGTGATTGGCGGCGCGTTGGTTCTGTTTGCGACCGCGCTGACCGCGGATGCGCTGGTCCTCTCGCAGCAGCCTGCGGCTCCACAGAGCACACCAGTGGCCAGCTCGCCTGGCGAGCGAGGCACCGCAGCGCCGGCGCCGCCTGGAGGCCGCGGCGGTCGAGGCAATGCTGCGGCCACGCTCTACACGGAGGTCTGCGCCGGCTGTCACGGCAGCGACCTTGGTGGTGGAAGAGCGCCAAGCCTCTTCGACGATCAATGGGTCCACGGCGCCGACGATGAGAGCATCGTCAAAAACATTCACGAAGGCTTTCCCGCCGGTGGAATGATTCCGTTCAAAGATGTACTCACGGATCAGCAGATCTGGCAGCTGGTAGCATACATTCGCACGCAGGCAGCCGACCTCAAGGGGAAACCACAGTACGTCCCCGATCCCACCGATCAGGTGATCAAGTCGGAGAAGCAGACCTTCAAGATCGAGGTCGTCACGAAGGGGCTGGAGACACCCTGGGCTCTCGCGTTTCTTCCAGACGGTCGTCTCCTCGTGACCGAGCGTCCGGGACGTTTGCGGATCATCGAGAACGGCAAACTGCTGCCCGAAGGCGTGAAGGGACTGCCGAAGGTCTGGGAGAAACAGGACGGCGGTCTCTTCGACGTGGAAGTGCATCCTCAGTACGCGACCAACGGGTGGATCTATCTCTCGTACTCGGAGACGCTGCCTGGCTACGTTCCACCGCCCGCGCCGGCGACGCCCCCTGCGGACGCGCAGGCGCCTGGCGGGCGCGGTCGTGGAGGCCCGCCCGATCCGCCGTCGATGACCGTCATCGTTCGCGGCAAGATCAACAAGAACAACGAATGGGTCGAAGAGAAAATCCTCTTCCGCGCGCCTCCGGAGATCTACAGCTCGAGCAACGCGCACTACGGATCGCGATTCATCTTCGACAAAGAGAATCATCTGTTCTTCTCGATCGGCGAAAAGCAGCAGATGATGGACGCGCAGGATCTCTCGAAGCCGACCGGCAAGATCCACCGCGTCAATGACGATGGATCGATTCCGAAGGACAATCCGTTCGTCGGCCGCGCCGGCGCGCTGCCCTCGATCTGGAGCTACGGCCACCGCAACCCGCAGGGTCTGGCGTGGGATCCCGTCAGCGGCAAGCTGTGGGAGTCGGAACACGGTCCGCAGGGAGGCGACGAGATCAACATCATCCAGCCGGGACACAACTACGGCTGGGGCGTGATCACGAACGGCATCCAGCCTGGCATCACCAAGCGCGCGCAGGAAGGCATGGAGCAGCCGATCGTCTACTTCACGCCGTCGATCGCGCCGAGCGGGATTGCGTTCTACACGGGCACGCGCTATCCGGGCTGGAAGAACAACCTGTTCGTCACGGGGCTTGGCGGCCAGCAGCTCCGGCGGCTCGAGATCAGCGGCGACACGGTCACGCACCAGGAAGTCGTGTTCAACCAGTTCGGCCGCGTCCACGATGTGATCGTCGGACCGGACGGCTACCTGTATACGACGCTCCAGTTGCCGGGACGCTCGCTCTCGGAATCAACCGCGGGGATGGTGGTGCGGCTGATTCCGATCCAGTAAGCAACAGGCGAGGTGCTAAGGGTGTTCGCTCTCCCGTCGACGCGCGAAGGATGACCCAGCGCGCAGAATCTGCTAATTGGCGTCTCTTGGATTGGTCGCAAAACTGAAGCGACCTGTGTCCTGTTCTTCATCGCGGCCAACAAGATCTACCTCCTCCAGAGTTCGCTCGACTCGCAGCAGTACTACGTCGGTCTGACCTCAGATCCGATCAAGGGGCTCGCGACGAGTCGTGGGGAACCACTTGCCTGACTCGCCTTGACAGTCTAGGTGAACGGGCATATCGTCGTACACCTAGAATGTCTACTAAGAGAGACCGCGACCGCATCGAGTTGCTGCAGGGCACCCTGGACCTGCTGATTCTCCGGACACTCCGGCTTGGACCGGCTCACGGCCATGCGATTGCCAAAGCGATCGAGTACGGCTCGGATCATGTGCTGCAGATGAAGCAGGGTTCGCTGTATCCGGCGCTGCACCGCCTGATCAAGCGTGGTTGGATTACGTTCGATGCGGGCACGTCAGAGAACAACCGGCGCGCCAAGTTCTATTACCTGACCGCCAAGGGTCGCAAGCAACTCCAGATCGAGACGAGCAAGTGGGACAAGCTGGCTCGAGCCATCGCCCGTATCCTCCGTCCCGTGATTCAGGAGTGATCCGATGATGCGCCGAAGACTCTTCGGCTCCCCTCGAGGCAGGCGAGCGCTGGATGGCCTCGACCAGGACATCCGCGATCACATCGAGCGCGAAACGCAGGACAACATCGAGAGGGGCATGGCGCCAGAGGAGGCGCGCCGTCAGGCGATCCTCACGTTCGGCAACGTCGCGTTGGCAAAGGAGGACACGCGCCGTGTCTGGGTCTGGGCATGGCTCGACGAGGCGCGCCAGGATCTCCGCTACGCGGCCCGCACCCTCCGCAAAAGTCGGGCTTTCGCGACGGCCGCGGCCGCCACACTGGCGCTGGCGATTGGCGCCAACACCACGATGTTCAGCGTGCTGAATGCCGTTCTGCTCCGGCCCCTCCCGTATCGGGCCCCGGAGCAGTTGGCGATGTTGTGGACCGAGGATCCGACTCAGAACCTTCGCGAGGGCAGATCGGCGCTTTGGAATGTCGAACAGTGGCTGACTCAAAATCAGAGCTTCGCGGACATGGCCACCTTCGATTCCGTGTCCACGACGCTGACGGGAGCAGACGGGGCGGAACAGATCGTCGGCGCCAGCATCTCCCCCAACCTCCTTTCACTCCTCGGTGTCCAGCCCGTGCGGGGACGTAACTTTTCGAGCGAAGAAACCGAGGGGCAGAAACGACTGGTCCTGATTAGTCATCGCTTCTGGCAAGCGCGTTTCGGAGGCTCGAACGATGCGATCGGAGCGACCATCGTGCTCAACGGGTTTTCTTCCCAGATCATCGGCATCCTCCCTGCTGATTTCCAGATCGCGACGCTCGATGCAGACGTGTGGGAGCCGCACACGACCCGCCGCAGCGTGCGCGGCCCAGAAACGTGGTTCGTCGTTGGAAGACTTCGACCGACCGTGACGTTCGACCAGGCCCAGACGGAGATGACTGCAATCGCCCGCCGCCTCAACGATCAGTTGCCGGCGGCCGACCGGAACCGGGGCATCAGCGTCGTCCCATTGAGCCTTTACATGGTCGGACCCCAATCGCGGTTGGCATTGTGGATGCTCGGCGGCGCCGTGTTTTGCGTGTTGCTGATCGCCGCTGCCAACGTCGCAAGCCTCTCACTGGCGCGCAGCGTCGCCCGCGCGCGCGAGATGGCCGTTCGCGCTGCGCTTGGAGCGAGTGCCGGACGGATCGTGCGACAGCTGCTCACCGAAAGCGTCCTGCTCGCCGCCGTCTCGGGACTGATCGGCACAGTGCTCGCGTTAGCAGGCATTCGCCTCATCCGCGTCTTCGGGCCTGCCAACCTGTCGCGTCTGAATGAGGTGAGCCTCGATCTGCGCGTCCTCGGCTGGGCCCTGGCCATCTCTCTTCTGGCGGGAATCCTGGTGGGACTGGCGCCAGCGATTACGGCTGTGCGCCGCGACCTGCGTCCGTCCGGCGAGGAGGGTGGCAGAAGTGTCTCGGGCGGAACATCCAGCCGTCGAATCCGCCGCGCCCTCGTGGTGGCGGAGTTTGCGCTTGCGATCGTTCTGCTCGTCGGCGCCGGCCTGCTCGTCCGAAGCTGGTGGTACGTGAGCAACATTGATCCGGGATTCAGGCCTGAGCGCGTCCTTGTGATGGAAGTCACAGCCCCGCCGACCTTCAGTGTCCCCGCGCAACGGACCGACCTGTACCACCGCGTGCTCGAACAGATTCAGGCGGTTCCTGGTGTGGAGAGCGCCGGTATCACCGGCGATCTGTTCACTGGTAACCCCAGGGAACAGGCCCTGACCGTCGAACGGGACGCCGGAACGGTGTCCGAGCGCCTGGTGTTCACAAGAGACGAGGTCAGCGCGGATTTCTTCAGAACCCTCGGAACGCCGTTGCTCCGCGGCCGCTTCTTTTCGATCGGGGATCGGCCCGAGGCTCCGCGGGTCGCGATAATCAACGACGCGCTGACGCGGCGCTCGTGGCCGGGGCAAGATCCAGTGGGCAGAAGGTTCAAGTTCGGTCCGCGCGATTCCGACGGCTCGTGGTACACAGTAGTGGGCGTGGTCGGCGACATGCGCCGGCAGGGGCTGG
>Ga0114129_10014423_pt1 | contig 11262 bp, 6 predicted proteins | sample RhiMetdeltSRZDD1_FD_80071 | JGI IMG/M metagenome (GOLD analysis project Ga0114129, IMG submission 80071) | Populus rhizosphere microbial communities from Tennessee, USA - Rhizosphere MetaG P. deltoides SRZDD1 (version 2) (version 2) | ecosystem: Host-associated > Plants > Roots > Rhizosphere >... | reverse complement strand
CGGGCGCGGCTGCCGGATTCGGGCTCGCGCTGGCGCCGTGGGCTGTGTGGCACGTCGCGCATCCCGAGCGCTTCCGGCAGCTCACCGAGTACTACACGCACAACGGCTACAACGAGAACCTCGGCCTGAGGAGCTTCTCGACCATCGCGGGCCTGAGCAGCCACCTCGACGTGTGGTGGAACGCGTTCAATCCGGACCCGCTGCTGTTCTCGGGCGACAGCTCGCTGCGGTTCTCGACGCGTGAGGCCGGCTATCTTCTCCTGCCGATCGCGGTGTTCCTCGTGGTCGGCGCCCTTCACCTCACTCGCGTCGTGAAACCCCCGGTCGCGTTTCTGATCGCGGCAGGTCTGGCGTGCGCGCCGCTGCCGGCGGTGATCGTCACGCTCTACGACTTCAAGCGATGGCTGACGATCCTTCCCTTCTTCACGCTGGCGATCGTCTGCGGCGTGCGGATCATGACGTCCGCGGGCCGGCGATTCCAGGCCGCGGCGGCGGCTGGACTGCTGGCACTGGCGATCGTGCAGTTTGCCGGCTTCGTGCGCGACTACTGGACCGACTACCCGGCGCGATCGAAGTTCTATTACGGCGGAAACATCCGGGGCGCGGTCCGCGAAGCGCTGCTGACGTCGCCGGATCCGAGCTGCGTGTTTCTCGACGAAGAGATCCGCTGGCTCGCCGAACAGTGGAACCTCTACTCGACCGTGTACGGCCGCACCGATCCGCGGATCCGGCCGACGTTCGTCCACGTCGGCGCCGAGGAGATCGCTCGGATTCCCTGTCGCCAGGCAAGCCTCGTCGTCCTCGACGAGGAGATCCGCGCGAAGGCCGATGTCCGTGAGGCGCTCGCCACGCACGGCTGGAGCGGCACGCCGATTCGGGAGCCGGACGAAGCGGTGTACTTCTCGGTGTTTCGCCGCATGGCGGATCGCGGCAGATGAGGCACGGGCTGACGCTCGCGGCGCTGCTTGCGGCGTCGATGGCCCTCACCGCAGCGCGCATGAGCGTGCGACCGCTCGCTCCAGACGAGTCGCGAATCGCGTCCGCAGCGAAGACCCTCGCGGCACACGGCGCTCGCGATGCGGACGGCCGGCGGCTTCCGATCTTCGTACGCGCCGATGACAATAGGTGGCTCGCACCGCTCCCGGTTTACGCGACAGCGGTCATCTCGATGGTCGCGAGCGAAGCGACCGCCGTCCGGTGGGCGGCCGTAATCGCCGGCTCGCTGAGCGTGCTGCTCGTGTACGCCGTGGCGGTCGAGCTGTTCGCCAGTCGACTGCTCGCCGTCGGCGCCGCCGCGCTTCTGCTGTGCACGCCCGCCCACCTCGCGCACAGCCGCATGGCGACCGAGGACGGCATCTGGCCGCTGCCGTTCCTCGCGGCATGGCTGCTGGCGGTGATCCGTTTCGTCGACCCCGAATCTCCGCGCGGACGAGCGCCGCTCGCTGGCGGCGCCGCGGCGCTGGCGGTCTCCGCGTATACGCAGCCGTCCGCGCCGCTGATGGTGCCGATCTTCGGCGCGGCAGGGCTCGCGGCCATCTACCGCTCCGGCCGTCTGCGATGGAGCGAGCTTCGGCCGGCGTCCGCCGCGTTTGCCATCGCGCTCGTTCCGCTGATCGTCTGGTTCGCGACGCATCCCTCGACGTACGAAGCCACGCTCGGCAGGTGGACGCTGCATCAGGCGCACGTGCGGAATCCCGTGCTGTGGGCGCGGGCGGCTTCGAACTGGATCACGCTGTCCGCCTGCTCCGGCATCTTCTGGGATTTCTTCAGCCCGTCGCATCTGTTCCTCAATGCGGCCGCGCCCGGCGCAGCGGGCGTATTCCTCGCGCCGATCGGTGTGCTGATCGCAGTCGGCGTTCGCGGGGCGCTCCGCGGATGGCGCGCCGGCAAGCCGCGGAGCACCATCGATCTGCTGATCGTCGCCGCGTTCGTCGCCGCGCCGCTCGCGGCGGCCACGTTCAAGGAGCCCCGTGCGATCCAGCGAGCGCTGGCCATCGCTCCATGCGGCGCGCTGCTGGCAATGCGCGGACTGGCCGCGCTGATCCCGCACGACCGTCTCCTCGGTCGAGTGGCTGGCGCGCTGCTGCTGATTGGCGCCGCGGTGCAATTCGTCTGGTGGTATCGCAATCTGCTGTAGCTAGACGAGGCTGGCCCACGACAGCAGCAGATCCTGCAGCCACACCGACCAACGCGCCGCCCACAGCGTCGCCGCCCGCCGCGCCTTCGGCGCGCGCGTGATGCTGTTGTTGACCACGCGCCGATCGAGGAGCAGCGTGCGGTCCGGATCGATTTCCGCTGACACGGCGGCGGCGCGGCTCTCGTACTCGAACGCGCGCCAGCGGTCGCGCCCATCCCAGCGATCCTCGGCGCTGGCGCCGTCTGCGAAGCGGACCAGCACGGTCAGCGCCCGGCCGCCTTGATACGCGCCGATCGGCTGCTCCGTCGTACCGCTGAACTCGCCGTCGCCGAGGCGTCGCACGACGACGGTCGTGTGATAGCAGGGCGCAGTCGGGCAGGTTGCTCCCGCCGGCTGCGGCTCGGTCGTCAGGCGCGTGACGGCGTAGTCGAAAACCGCCGGCCGATCGAACACCCGCCGGAAGAACCACGACAGGTCCTGGCCGATGGCGCCGGCCAGCGTGGTCAGGAACTGCTCGCGCCGCACGGTCTGGTACGCGTACTGGTGCGCGTACGCGGCGAGCCCGCGCTGCATCGCCGACCAGCCGACGTAGCGCTCGAGGGTCGCGAACGCCAGCGCCGGCGACTGGTCGATCGATCGATCGACGGCCGGACCGCTCAGCGGAACGCTCGCGAGCACCCACGGCACGAAGCCGCCGAAGTACCGCCGGTGATAGAACCCGTACGCGCTCGTTTGCCGGATGCGGTTCAGCAGCGCGTTGACGACCCGCGCGTGGCTGTACTCGGCCAATGCGCGATCGGTGACGCCATCGCGGCCCGGATCGATCGCCACGAGCTGGCCCCACCACTGCTGCGCCGTCGCGCGCGCGATGTCCGCCTCGACGTCGCCGTCCCGCTCCGAGGTCAGCCATCGGCCCGCCGCCGTGATGAGCGCCGGATAGCCGATCCCCCCGGGGTGCGTGCCGGCCGGAGCGTCGACGATCGTGAGGTGATCGTACGGAAACCGCGCGACGACGCCGTACGCAACGAGCGACGTCTCGGCCGCCCGGACGAACCGGTCCACCTGCGATCGGTGCTCCGGCTGGATCAGCAGCCGGATGTCGATCGGCGAGTCCTTCGGCGCGCGGACCGAGACGTCCACGAAATCAGGCGAAGCCGTCCACGCGAAGCCGCGCGCCGCGTCCTGATGAAATTCATGAATCGCGCGATCGCCCTGGACCGTTCGCGCGACCGAGCGGCCGGTCGCGCCGACGATCCAGTCGCGCGGCACATCGAGTCGCACACGGTAATCCGCCGGCTCCGCCAGCGAGCGACCCGACGGATCCGCCTGCGGACAGATCCAGCCGTCTTCGTCGACGTCGCAGAGCTCCGGCGACCAGCGCGCGAGGAAGACATGGCGGCCGCGCGCGCCGGTGTCGCCAAAGTACGACGGGACGATGGCCGTCCATTGCAGGCGAACGGTGATCGGATCCGCGGCGCCGAGCGATTCCGGCAGATCGACCTGCAACACGCTCCGATCGTCGGCATTCCCGGCCTCTGGCACGATGACTCGCGCGGCAGCGGTCACATCCCGCGAACCAGACGGCGTCTGCACCGAAATCGAGACGATGTCGATGCCGCCCCATCGCGCGCCGGCAGGAACAACCGCAAGCGAACGACGCATCCACGTCGACCGCGCGTCGCGCCACGCGTTGAGGAACAGCTGGAGGCGCAGCTCGCGCACGGCACGCGCGCGGCGCAGCCACGTCAACTCGGTGCGACCGGTGAGCCGATAGGAGGCCGGCTGCAGTTCGGCGTCGATGGTGTAGCGAAGCGCGGCGGGCGGGGGCGATGCGATGGCCGCGGCCGGTGCGGAGGACGCGGCCTGCAGCGATGCGAGCAGAGCGATCGCGCTTAACACGATGCCCTGCGAGGACTCGGCATGAATGGCAGAAGTTGGTATTGTACGGCGTGCGCGATCTGACCCGGCGCGAGTTCCTTGCCGCGACTGTCGGCGCGGCCAGCGCAGGGCTCGTCGACGCCGGGCACGCGGCCGGCGACGGCGAGGTTCTCTACAACGGCATCAGGCTCGCCGAGCCGTGGCCGCCGCGCAATCGCGTCCTCGACGACGTGCTGCGCGAGCCGCCGTATCTGCGGGACCCGCCGGCGGTGATTCCGATCGACGTCGGCCGCCAGCTGTTCGTCGACGACTTCCTCATCGAAGAGAACGGCCTGCACCGCGTCTTCCACCGCGCACGCTACCATCCGGCCAATCCCGTCCTGCAGCCGGCGACCGCGTGGGAGCGCCGCGACGAGTACGCCGATCGGACCGGCACGCCGCCGAATCCGGCCGCGATGGTGTTCAGCGACGGCGTGTTCTATGACCCGGCCGACCGCCTCTACAAGATGTGGTACATGGGCGGCTACCTGCAGCACACATGCCTCGCTTCGTCTGCGGACGGCGTGACGTGGGAACGCCCGTCGTTCGACGTCCGGCGCGGCACGAACATCGTGTTCAGCGACCTGCGCGATTCGAACACGGTCTGGCTGAATCTGGATGCCGCCGATGGGCGCCGCTACAAGATGGCGTCGTACAACGGCAGCGAGAACGGGATGGTGCTGTCCGAATCGGCCGACGGCATCCACTGGCGGCGCGTCGGCCTGACGGGGCCCACCGGCGATCGCAGCACGATGTTCTGGAATCCATTCAGGAAGGTGTGGGTGTTCAGCCTGCGCGCCGAGCAGCTCGGCGTCTACGGTCGGTTCCGCCGGTACTGGGAGTCGCGCGATTTCGCGTCGACCACCTGGCGAGGCGACGAGCTGCCGTACTGGATCAAGTCCGACGTGCTCGATCCGCGCCGGCCGGACACCGCCACGGCGCCGGAGCTCTATGCGCTCGACTGCGTCGCGTACGAGAGCATCGTCCTCGGCCTGTTCACCATCTTCCGCGGTGAGCGCCCCGAACGCGAGAAGCCGAACGACATCTGCCTGGGATTCAGCCGCGACGGCTTCCACTGGAGCCGCCCCGATCGGCGACCCTTCATCGGCGTGTCAGAGCGCGTGGGCGACTGGAACTGGGCGAACGTCCAGTCGGCGGGCGGCTGCTGTCTCGTCGTCGGCGATCAGCTGTACTTCTACGTGAGCGGCCGCAAGGGCCGGCCAGGGACCAGTCTGCCGGGCGTCTGCAGTACCGGGCTGGCGACGCTGCGCCGCGACGGGTTCGCATCGCTCACCGATACGCCGGACGACGACAGCGCACCGCGCGCGGTTGCAATTGCGCGGACGCCGAACGCCGTGACCACGCGGCCGCTTCGTTTCTCGGGGACGCATCTCTTCGTCAACGCAAACGCATCGGGCGGCGAGATCCGCGCGGAGATTCTGGATCGCAGCGGCCGCGTCATCGCGCTGTTCACGCGCGATCGGTCGGTTCCGATCGTCGCCGACAGCACGCGGCAGGAAGTCACGTGGCGCGACGGCGCGAAGCTCGCTCAACTGCGCGGCGAAGCCGTGCGCCTGCGCTTCTTCGTCACGCGCAGCCACCTGTTCTCGTTCTGGATCACGGACTCGCCGGCGGGGGCGAGTCACGGATACGTCGCGGCCGGCGGACCTGGGTTTTCGAGCGCGACGGATCAATAGTTGTCGCGCGAGGCTTCAGCCGAGCGAGCTGAAAGCTGAGAGCTGGATTTACTGCTTGAACTTGACGACGGGCGCCGCCGAGCTGCGCGGCTGGTCGGCCGAGCCATCCGAGACGAGATCCTCGAGCCCGACGCGCAGGCGCGACAGCTGCACGCCGTACTCGCTGCACAGGACCTCGAGGTTGTTGAGGCGCTCCGGCACCATGTGGGTCGCGCTGATCACGATGCTGTCCACGGATGCGGCCTTGACGAGCACCGTCAGCGCCGAATACCCGCCGAGCACCGGATACCCCATCGCGCGGATCCCCTGCTTGCGCGGATCGTCGTCGATGAAGCCGAGGATGCGCACGTCGCCGCCGCGACGCGACACGAGCTCGCGGAGCACGAGCCCCGCGGCGTCCCCCGCGCCGTAGATCGCGACGCGCCGGCCCGACTGCCGCTGCCGCTGGATGAGCTCGCCGGCCAGCCGGAACGACGCGCGCGACAGCGTGACCGCGACCAGCAGGAACACGGCGTAGATGATGAAGACGGCGCGCGAGTACGCGAAGAATCCCGACACCTCGCGGATGAGGAAGATGCCGATGTGCGCGGTGACGACGCCGACGAACACGCCTTTGGCGACGACCAGCGTATCGAGCATCCCGAAGTGGCGCCAGGCGCCGCGATAGACGCCGACCGCGAAGAACGCCACGAGCTGCGCGCCGAGCACGAGCGGCAGCGAGCTCATGAACATCCCGAAGTTGTCGAAGAACTCGAACGGGTTCTCGAACCGCATCCGGTACGCCGCGTAGTAGCAGAGCGCGATCAGGCAGAAGTCGAGGAGCACCTCGGCGACGCGCCGCTTGTACATGAACTCGACGACGATCGGCGTAAAGGTCCCCTGCCGCACGCGCGCGTCGGCATCGTCGTAGACGCGGATGCCGGCGAGGTAGGCCGCAAACAGCACCATCGAGATCACGAACACGCCGACGGCGATGACCGACCAGGTCGAGCTGGTGTTCCGCACCGCGATGCTGAGCGCGCCACCGAGCGCCGCGAGGAGCCACAGCAGCGCGACCGCGCGGCGCTCGCTGAGACCGATGGCCACGAGTCGGTGCGATGAATGATCGCGGCCGCCCTGCGAGGCCGAGCGGCCCGACACCATGCGCGACAGCGTGACGAGCGTCGTGTCGAAGATGGGGATGAGCAGGACCAGCACCGGTGCCGCGACGATCGGCAGGACGCTGGACCCGGTCGGAGCGCCGCGGGTCGCGCTCAACGTGAGCGCGCCGAAGCTGAACCCGAGCAGCAGGCTGCCGCTGTCGCCCATGAAAATCGTCGCCGGATGGATGTTGTAGACGAGGAAGCCGCCCGTGGCGCCGACGAGCGCCGCGAGGTACCGCGCCTCGGGCGCGCCGAGAATGCCGGCCGCGGTGTTCCGATCCAGGAGCAGCGCGGCGCCGACGATGATCGCCGTGCCGGCGCACAGCCCGTCCATGTTGTCGAGCAGGTTGAAGGCGTTGGTGAGGCCGACGACCCAGACCAGCGTCAGCAGCGAATCGACGGTCATCGACTCGACCCAGTTGAGCCGGTACTTGAAGAACAGCAGGACCGACGCGCACGCGATCTGCGCGATCAGCTTGGTCGCGGGCTTCAGCGAGATGATGTCGTCGGTCAGGCCGACCGCGAACATGACGAACGCCGCGATCGTCAGCGCGGGCAGCTCACGCGCAACTCCGAGCGCCCCGGCCATCAGCAGCAGCGTGCACCCGATTGCGACGCCGCCGAACAGCGCCACCGGTTTGCGGTGCCAGCGATCTTCCCGCGGACGAGCGACGCGGCCCAGCCGGATCGAGAGACGGCGGAACAACGGCACGAGCGCGGCCGAGATAGAGAACGCGACCGCGACCGTAGCGAGCAGCCGGAGCGGCATGTCAGGAGTCACCGGATGGTACCGCGAACGCGCGCCCCAGACAATCCTTCGTATCCTTCGTGTCCTTCGTATCCTTCGTGTCCTTCGTATCCTTCGTGTCCTTCGTATCCTTCGTGTCCTTCGTGTGTCGTGTCCTTCGTGTTTATCGGCCGAGCAGGCGGCATTTCACGAGCACGTAGAGCGCATCCACGCCGTCGGTCCATCCGATCTTCTTCCCTTCGTCCTTGCGCCGTGGCGTGTAGGCGATGGGCACCTCGCGGATCTTGCGGCCCGCCAGCGCGAGCTTCGCCGTCACCTCCGGCTCGAAGTCGAACTGCACGCAGCGCAGACGGAGGCCGCTCAGCGCCTCCCGCCGGAAGACCTTGTACGCCGTTTCCATGTCGGTCAGGCGCGTGCCGTACAGCAGATTGGTCACGACCGTCAGGAACCGGTTCGCCATCCGCGTCCGCACCGAGACGCCGCGCGGCCGCCGCATGAACCGCGACCCGTAGACGACGTCGGTTTCGCCGGCGACAATTGGCGCAAGCAGCTTCCCGTATTCCTCCGGATTCAGCTCGAGGTCCGCGTCCTGGATCAGCAGGACGTCGCCGGTCGCCACCGCCAGACCGCGCCGGACGGCGGCGCCTTTGCCGAAGTTGACCTCGCTGTCGGCCAGCCGGATGCGCGGATCGGAGATCCAGCGGCTGCCCTCGATGACGTGCCGCGTGCGATCGCTCGATCCGTCGTTGGCGATGACGATCTCCTTCTCGATGCCCGGCAGCTCGATCGCGAGGACGCGCTCGATCACCTCGTTGATCGTGGCTTCCTCGTTGTAGACGGGGACGATGATCGAGAGCTTCATGCGGAGATCGCGGCAGCGCGACACGGGGTATGATCCCGCGCAGGACGGATTCGCGTATCGAGCCGCCGGGTGCGTCGCTTCGTGTCGTCGCCGCGTCGGCGCTCGTGACGCTGACGCTCGGCCTGCTGTTCGTGTTCGTCCGCGCGCCCCACCCCTTCGGCTGGCACGGCATCGACCATTACCACGACCTCGCGCTCACGCTCGCGCGCGGCGGCGGCTTCGGCACGACCGACGTGCCGTGGGGCTACGCGTTGTTCGTCGCCGCGTTCTACCGCGTGTTCGGCGGCCACCCGGTCGTGCCGCTCGTCGCGCAGGTCGTGCTGAACGCCGCGGTGCCCTTTCTGCTCTTCGCCCTGGTTCGCGGCGAGCTGGGCGACCGCGTCGCGCTCTGCGCGGCGGCGCTCGTCGGCATCGGCTCGTTCAACACCGTGTACGCGTCGACGCTCGCCGCCGATTCGGTCTGCACCGTCCTGTTCCTGACCGGCCTGCTGCTCTTCGCCCGCGGCCTGACGACCGGGCGTCGCGGCGCCTTCGCGGCCAGCGGTCTGCTGGCGGGCATCGCCGTGCAGATGCGGCCCAACCTGATCCTGTTCCCGCCGGTGCTGGCGTCCGTCGCGCTGATCGTCTCGCGCGATGCGCGGCGGCGCGCCGGCGCGCTGGCGCTGTACGTGGCGATGGTCGCCGCGGCGCTCCTGCCATGGACCATCCGCAACTGGCGCCTCACCGGCGACTTCATGCCGACGAGCTCGCACGGCGGCACGCAGCTGTGGTACGGCACGCTCCAGACCGGGCCGTACTTGAAGAGCCGCGCCGACAATCCCCGATCGTTCTTCGAGGCGCCGGCGTTCGATTACACGAGTCTCGCCAACCGGACGCTGATCGTGTCGGTCGACGCACCGTGCCCGCCGCCGGCCGCGCGAACGGCGCTGCGCTACTGGACCGACCGCGATCGGACCGTGCGCGAGGCCGCGCGGCTGCCTGCGGATCGCGCCGGCGAGCTGCGGTTCTCGGTGCCCGGACAGCCGCTGATCACCGCCGTCTACTACTACCTCGACACGACAACGGGCGAGCCGTCGTCGCCGACCGTCTTCACGCCTCAGGGCGGCCCGCGCGATCCGTTCGTGTTCTTCGTCGACGATCGCCATCTGACGGACATCGATCGACACGGCGATCTCGCCGACGTCTTCGACGTGATCCGGGCGCTCAGGGCCGAAGCGTGGAACGAGGCTGCCGGCGATACGCCTCACCGTGACGTGCGCAGCCTGGTCGCGCGTCTTCTCGATCCCGACGGCCGCACGCGTCCCGACGGCGACATCGTGACGCGCATCCGCTCCGACCCCAACGACGCAAGCCTCGAGCTCGCCGACGGATCGCGCCTCGTCGTCCCGCGCCGGTGGTCCGGTTCGATCACCGACGTGGCGGTGACGGGCGGTCTGGCGGCCATCCTGTGCTACGCGCGGAGGTCGTGGGCGTCGGTCGAGGCGCGTCCGCCGGCGCGCGATTCGTCCGAAGCCTGCCTCGCGTTCGATCGAGTGGCCGTCAACGACGTCTTCTATCGCGCGGAACCGCACATGATGCGGCGGTACACCGCGCTGGCGCTCGACAACATCCGCCGCGATCCGACTGGCTTTGCGCTCGCGTCGCTCTATCGGTTCGGCCGCGTGTTCGTCGTCGAAGGAACGAGCGATCGGCACACGGCGCAGCAGTTCGCCGGAGGCCGCGCCGCCTACGCGCTCGCCGCGGCCGCCTCGATCGTCTACATCGCGCTCGCCGCGGCGGGCGCCGTGCTCGCCGTCCGGCGAGGCGCACGCGTCTGGCTGCTGCTGACGCCGATCCTGTACGTGCCCGCCACCATCTGCTTCGTGCTCACGAACCAGCGGTACTCCGTCACCGTGCAGCCGCTGCTCCTGGCCTTCTGCGCGGTGACGCTCGTGGCGCTGTGGGATCGGCGTCAACGGTCGGCGACGACAGGCCGATCGGTCGTCTGACGGCTTCCAGGCAGCGGGTAGCGATCGGCCAGCGTCGGCAGCAGCCGATCCTTCAGGTACGCGAACAGCGCCTCGGCCTTGGTCATGTTCGAGTTGCCGATCGCGTGCGCGGTCGCGTTCGGCATCTGCGACGGCCGGCGGTGGAGGAACGCGTCGTGCGCGCTGACCGCCCAGGTGCCCTGTCCCATCACGCCGATGAGAAAGTCATTCAGCTGGTTCGAACCGCCGTCGTAGAAGAGGTCGCCGTCGGGGCAGATGGGCGGCACGATGTTGAGAAAGAACAGGATCCGGTAGTCGCCCGTCGTGTGAAGGCGCTGCAGCTCGCGGACGGCGGCGAGAAAGGCCGGCCAGCCGGGATCCTTCTGCATGTCGATCAGGAGCTGCGGGTTGGTCTGCTGTCCGTAAATACAGCGGCTCTGGCGGACCTCCTCGTCGGTCAACCGATCGTACGGCGTGATCCGCTGCTGCTGCAGCTCCGCGACGCGATCGACGCCCGCAAGGAGCGACTCCTCAGTCGCGATGTGCTCGATCCGCTTCCGGTACTCGTCGGACGCCGTGAGCTTCCATCGCAGCGTGAGGTACTGCCGCTTGTAGACGTCGAGCGAATACACATGCCTCTTGAGGAACGAGTTGACGGCGCTGGCGAGGGACGCGACACGACCCGGTGCGCTGACGGGGTAGTTGTCGTAGATATCGTTGTCGTAGAAGCCGACGATCACGAGGTCGGGCTTGAACCGCGGACCCACGTCGAGCAGCTGCGCGAGCTCCTGG
>Ga0114129_10014422_pt1 | contig 11262 bp, 9 predicted proteins | sample RhiMetdeltSRZDD1_FD_80071 | JGI IMG/M metagenome (GOLD analysis project Ga0114129, IMG submission 80071) | Populus rhizosphere microbial communities from Tennessee, USA - Rhizosphere MetaG P. deltoides SRZDD1 (version 2) (version 2) | ecosystem: Host-associated > Plants > Roots > Rhizosphere >... | reverse complement strand
TCGAGCAGATCCAATTCTGGCAGCTCGCGCGCCAGCACCGAGCCATCAGGCAATCCGCCGTGCGGATCTTGTGCGGTGATCTTGGCCATTCGCGCCGTGTCATCGACCAGCTTTTCGAGCGATCGCTCTGAAATGTCGGACGTCGACGCCGAAGCGGAGCTATTGCCGAAAAAAAGCCGCAAGCCCAAACGCTTTTCACCCGCCTGGCTAATCTTCTCGACTTCACCCATGCGCACCGTCACAAAGAAAGACTCGCTTTCCGCCATGACGACGTCACCTTGAGTCGCGCCCTTCGCTTGCGCCTTGCGCAGAATGTCGGCCCCCAAGTCTTGGCTCAGTTCGAAACGCTCCATAGATTCCTTCAGTTCAAAAAGTTCAAGCTGTTCAATCCGTTCAAAACGTCTCGGAGCTCTGCCAATAAAGTGTTTGAACTACTTGAACGATTTGAACGGCTTGAACTATTTCTTTTACGCTTTCGTTCCACCCACCGTGAGTCCATTGATTTTGATCGTCGGCAGACCAACGCCAACCGGTACCGACTGACCGTCTTTACCGCAGGTCCCGACACCCTCATCGAGTTTCAAATCGCAGCCCACCATGGAGACGCGGGTTAAAACGTCCGGGCCGTTGCCGATGAGAGTTGCGCCTTTGACGGGCCGGGTGACCTTCCCGTCTTCGATCAAGTACGCTTCGCTAGCCGAGAAGACAAATTTTCCACTGGTAATATCGACCTGTCCGCCTCCGAACGAGACCGCGTACAAACCGTTGTTAACCGAGCGGATAATCTCGTCGGGATCCGAATCGCCGGCTAGCATAAAAGTATTCGTCATGCGGGGCATTGGAATATGCGCATAACTTTCGCGCCGGCCGTTGCCGGTCAACGCCATTTTCATCAAACCCGCATTCAGCCTGTCCTGTAGATAGCCTTTGAGGATGCCTTTTTCGATCAGCACAGTGCGATGCGTCGGGGTGCCCTCGTCATCCACATTGATCGAGCCGCGGCGCGACGGTATCGTGCCGTCATCGACCACAGTGCAGAGCTCGGATGCCACTTTTTCACCGATGCGGTCCGAGAACGCGGACGTCTTTTTGCGGTTGAAATCACCTTCGAGACCGTGGCCGATCGCTTCGTGCAATAGAATGCCCGGCCAGCCCGGCCCCAGGACGACGTCCATGGTTCCCGCCGGGGCATCGATGGCGCTCAAATTTAGAATGGCCTGACGTACCGCCTCGCGGGCGTAGCGCTGCCAATCATCGGCATCGACGAAAAAACCGAACTCAACTCTGCCGCCGCCGCCAAAACTGCCCATCTGGCGATTGCCGTTCTCTTCAGCGATGCAGGTAATATTGAGCCGGGTCAGCGGTTGAATGTCGCCGATCACTTTTCCTTGGGACGAAGCGATCAGGATAACCTTGTATTCGCTACCGAGTGACACGAAAACATTCTTGACCCGCCCGTCCAGATCGCGAGTAAATTTGTCGATCTCGTAAAGCAGCCCGACCTTTTTTTCCAGCGCGACCTCATTCACAGGAGTTTTGATGGGGTAGAGGTCGTGGGCTTCTGCGCGCGGCTGGGCAATCGCCACCGGCGACGTTGATGTCTGGTTTTGCGCGATGTAATGAGCCGTCCGCGCTGCGAGCTCCAATTTGTCGATCGTAATATCGTCCGTAAAGGCATATCCCGTCTTCGCCTCCGCCAATACCCGAACGCCGACGCCGTTGCCGGTTGATTGAGAACAGTTCTTGACCATCCCTTCTTCGAGGCTGATGCCCTCGTTTTGCCGGTACTCAAAATAGAGATCGGCGTAATCGGCCTTTTTGGCTAATGCCAGATCGAGCACTTTTTCCAAGTCGCTATTTCTCAGCCCAAAGTTGTCGCCGAAGAAGAGCGCTGGTGGGGTTGCAGTGGACATTTTCTCCTCCATCGCCCAATTATTACCATATGGCCTGTTTCGAAGTAAGCTAATTATCTGTCGCTACCCCGCCGCGGGGAAACTGGTTGATCGGTGCATATTCTTGGGCTAGTATTCGCGTATCAAAATTACGAGGCGGACTGCCATGGCAGAGAAAAAGATCGTTCACATCGTCGGAACTGGAACCATCGGTGAACCGCTTGTCGGCATTCTGTCAACTTTCAAAGAGCAGTTTGGCATCGATGAGGTGACGTTCCACAAGCGCACCCCGCTGGCGACAGATCGCTCCAAGGTTATCGTTTCATGTAAACAAGGAGCGAAGCTCGCGGTTGACAAGGATCGTTGGCAAAAATTCGTCGAGATGGGAATGCAGCCCGCCCTTGAAGCCGAAGAGGCGATCGAGCGTGCCAACGTGATCATCGACTGCACGCCGGTAGGAAACGAAAACAAAGAAAAGCTTTATAGCAAGTATGCTGGCAATGGCCGCGGCTTTATCGCGCAGGGCAGCGAAGATGGATTCGGCAAAAAGTATGCGCGCGGCATCAATGATCGGGCTCTCGAAAAAGGCAAGGATCAGTTCATTCAAGTGGTCAGCTGCAACACGCATAACCTCGCGGTGTTGATCGACACCATCGCGCTCGGTCCGGAAAAAGAAGACAACCTGGCGGAAAGCCGCTTCGTCTGCATGCGCCGCGCCAACGATTTGAGCCAGGAGGGCGATTTCATACCTGCACCCGAGGCGGGCAAGCACGATGACCCGAAGTTTGGCACACATCAAGGTCGCGACGCTCATTACCTGTTCAAAACGCTAGGCCTGGATCTCGATATCTATTCCTCGGCAATGAAGTTAAACACGCAATACATGCACACGATCCATTTCGACATCAAGCTCCGCCGCGGCATCACCAAGGATGAGCTGATGCGCCGGCTCAAAAGCAACCTGCGCGTTGCGCTCACCAACAAGAAATCTTCGGCGTCGGTTTTTTCATTTGGCCGCGATCACGGGATGTTTGGCCGGATTCTCAACCAGACGGTGGTCGTCAGTCAGAGTTTGGCGATGCGCGGCGACAAAGAAATCGTGGGCACCTGCTTTACGCCGCAGGATGGCAATTCACTATTGAGCAGCATCGCTGCGGCCTTGTGGTTCATGTATCCCGACTCGTATGAGGAAAAACTGGCGCCTGTGAAGCCTTATTTCTTCAGCGAGATCTGACGCCCGTTCGAGCTGTTCGCGCCGGATTGGTCGGAGCAGATTTCAATCTCGTCCGCGAGTTGCGATTCCTTCAAAACTTACACTGTCTCCCGGCCGAATCCCATTGCGCTTAGCTAGCCCGCCGTTGATCTCGAGCACGTACTGGCTGGGTGTGCCCACAGACCGTGGATCCAACGAAAACGGCACTGCCTGCTCGACAATACCGACGATTTTCAGCTCGCGGTTTATGAAGATCATATCCAAGGGAATCGGGGTATTTTTCATCCAGAAGGTCTGCTCCGACTGGGACGGAAATAAAAAGATCATGCCGTGTTCCGAACCGAGATCGCGGCGGTATTGCAACCCCAGCTCCCGCTTGGCGGGTGAATCAGCGATTTCCACATCAAAAGCAATGGTTCGACCTTTCTGGGTAGCAATTTTGACTCGAGGTTCGGCGCCGCAGGCAGTCACAGTCTGAAGCATGGCGAAACCGAGCAGCAAAAGGCAAACGCATTCACGCATACTATTTCTGAATTTTTTCGGCCACCAGCTCCGCTACATCGAAAATTTGCATCGCAGTCTCGGGCTCTTCTTTGGCCGCTTCTTCGGTAATCATGCGCATACAGAAAGGGCATCCTGTCGCCACGTTCTTAGCACCGGTTTGCTTTAACTCGCGGTAGCGGTTCGTGCTTACGCGCTCGCTTCCTTTTTCTTCTTCCTTCCAAAACTGCCCGCCGCCGGCTCCGCAGCAAAAGCTGTTCTTCCGAGTTCGCTCCGGTTCGACGAGTTTTGCTCCGGCGGATTGAATCAATTGCCGCGGCTGCTCGAAGATCCCATTGTGCCTGCCCAGATAACAAGGGTCATGATAGGTCACCGTGCTGTTGGTTTCGCCGGCGAGGTTCAATCTGCCGCTGCGAATCAACTCGTCGATGAAATCTGTGTGATGCTTTACGACGAAATTTCCGCCGAATTGTGGATATTCATTGGCGATCGTGTGATAGCAATGCGGGCAAGTCGTCACGATCGTCCGCGGCTTGATCTCATTCAATGCGGCGATATTTTCTTCAGCCATTTGCGCGAAGAGATATTCATTGCCACTACGGCGCGCTGGATCGCCGGTACATTTCTCATTTTTACCGAGCACCGCCCAGTTGACGCCGGCGGCATTGAAGATCGTCGCCATCGCGCGGGCGATCTTCTGAGCGCGCGGATCGAAGGCCACGGCGCAACCGACCCAATAAAGCACCTCCGCATCCGCGGCCTGCTCGATAGTTCGAACCGCAAAGGCCAAACCTTTCGCCCAGACCAGGCGCTCGTCCGCCGACATCCCCCAGGGATTTCCCACCCGCTCCATATGGTTGAAAGTATTTTGTAGTCCCTTGGGAAACTCCGCGGCCGTAAGCACTCGCTCACGACGCACATCGATCACGTGCAGCATCTGTTCATTGCCGACCGGACAAACTTCGATGCAGGCGTTGCACGTCGTGCAAGCCCACGCCGCTTCGTCGTTGAGCGCAAATTCCAGCAACGGCCGCGGACTCGCCTCGCCGGAGGCAAATTGTGGCAGAATTTTGTTCAACTCATAACGTTCATTGATCAGAATGGCCGCCGGGCTCAAAGCCTTGCCGGTATTGGTCGCCGGACAAACGTCCTGGCAGCGATTGCACATAATGCAGGCATAGGAGTCCAAGAGGCGCGGCCATGTAAAATCCTCAAGTTTGACGGCGCCGAAGACTTCTTCCTTTTCGAAGTCCATTGGATTGAGAGCGCCCGGCCGTTGTTTTTTAAGCGCCAAATTGATCGGCGCTAAAAAAATGTGGATGTGCTTGGAGCGTGGAAAATAGGGAATGAATAGCAGGATTGAGCCTAATGCACCCCACCAAAAGAAATGATTCGCGACCTCCAGGCCGCCAGGTGCGACAGCGGCAAAGGCAGAGGCCAACAGCGAACCGACCGGCTGATAAAAATCCGTTCCGTGCTGCGCCAATTGGGTGGCCTTGAAGAGCAGCCGAGAGCCAACGTGAAATAGAATAAATCCGGCAACCACCGAAGAATCGCGAGCAATTCCGGCGCGAACTTCCGGGAGGAGCGGCACATTGGCCGGAAAGACGAAATCTTTCGGCTTAACGAACCAGCGGCGCAAGACGAGGCCGACGATGCCGATCAAAACAGCGGTGGTTAGAAGATCGGCGGCCAGATTGAACGGGTTCCACGCGCCCCGGCGCGCATCGACAGCAAAAAATCCTTCCACCACGTCGACGAGGTTCACCAGAAAATAAAAGACAAAGCCGTAGAATACCAATGCGTGGAGGAGCGAAACGACAGGCCGCTTTTTAAAAACCGATTGCTGCGTCAAAACGATCCACAGAGCGCTCTGAATGCGCTCCAAAAGATGATCGAAGCGCGCATCGGGCTTGCCCCGTTTTATCGCGCGATAAACCGCATAAAATCTTTGAGCGCCGTATAAGAGACATCCTACTGCGAGCAGAACAAAAAGAATTTTTTCCGTCGTGCTCAACATCTCGCTGTGATCGACCTCCGTCTCAGTTGTTTTCGTTTGCGATGACACACAGTCAGAGTACCGGGAGATTGCTCGACGGTGCGGCGGCAGCTTGACAGCGCGGATGCGTCAACCGGCTGCGGTAATGTCTCTGGCCTATATGACGGGTTTGTCTTACAAAGGCAGCGTTCAATCGGATTGGCTCACCCGGGAAAACCAAGCCTTTTCGAAAGGTCGCTTCCGGCTTTGAGCAGCACGGGCGCAATTTCCGCGTTGATCGTTTCATCGGTCAATCTATTTTCCGGCCCGACAACGGCAAGGGTTCCGACGAGGGATCGAGTATAGTCGCGGATGGGGACGGCCACTGCGTTCACACCTTCGGCAAATTCGCCGCGTTCCACCGCGTAGCCACACTCTCCGATCATAATCACCTGGTCACGCAAAAGGTTCCGATCGGTGATGGTGTTTTCCGTGTACCGTTCCAGATGCTCAGGTAAATTTTGTCCGGCTGCCGATTCCAATTCAAACGTCAAGTGCGCCTTGCCTGCCGCGGTGCAATGCGCCGGCAATACTGTTCCCAAAAATGAAACCACCCGTACCGGTCGCGCCGGCTCGACAAAATCCAAAGGGATGATCGCCTCTCGCTTACGGATAGCGACATAGGCGCTTTCCTGCGTTGTCTTCGATAAGTCGACCAAAACCGCCTTTGACTGGAGCAGCAAGCCCATTTGATGGATGAACGTTTGTCCTAGCTGTAAGCACTTGAGCCCCAACCGATAATTTTCGCTGGCCTTGTTTTGTTCAATATAGCCCCGGGCTTCGAGGGTCGCCAGCAAGCGAAAAACATTGTTCTTGTGCAGCTTCAGCCGCTTGCTCAATTCAGTTACGCCAATTTCATCGGTCGTCCCATTGAACTGCTCCAGCACATCGAGGGCATGGGAAACCGATTGAATAACGTAATTGGTTTTTTCGCGTCGAACCATATTTCCTCCCGATGAAGCGCTAAGCAGATAACCAAACGCGAATGAAAAATGGCAAATTCCAAAAAGCGTTTTAAGCTACCCCGGCAAACCCTCGTTGTCAAATCAGCTTGACCCCTGTTGTGCAATCCGGCAAGATAGCGCCAAATGAAGGCATTGAGCATTCACCGGACTGTTTCATCCTGGCGGCGCTGGCGAAATCGACAGCGTTTCCGCCGTGGCTGACTCTGCACCCAATCGTGAAACGACGTGAGGGCCATAGGTGGTAAACTTATGGCCCTTTTTCTTTTCTAGAACGCTATGATCCAGCCCAGTTATGAAGAGTTTCGCGCGCTTTCAAAGCGCGGCAATTTGATTCCGGTCTATCAGGAACTCCTGATGGATCTGGAGATACCGCTCTCCTTTTTCAAGCGACTCGAGCGCGATCGTTACGCTTTTTTACTTGAGAGTGTGGAAGGCAGCGAACGTTGGGCGCGCTATTCGTTTTTGGGAACACGCCCGTACCGGGTGTTCAAGGCGCGCGGCTCTAAAATCGAGGTTATCGAAGGAGGCAAATCCCGCCGCTTCAGCTCCGAGGCGCCTCTAAACGCATTGGAGCAGTTGCTAAAAAACTGCCGCCCCGTCAGCATACCTGGTGTGCCGCCTTTTTTTGGTGGCGCGCTCGGTTACGTTTCGTACAACGCTGTCGAGCAGTTTCATCACATCCGCAACGGCAAAAAAGATCCGCTCGATCTGCCGGAAATTTTCTTCCTTTTCGTACAGACGCTAATCGCTTTCGACAACCTGAAGCATACCATCAAGGTCATCGACAATATCCAGTTAGCCGATGGAACCGATTTACGCGCGGCTTATGATGCGTCGCTCCGCCGTATTCACCACGTGATCTCGACCCTGCAGAAAAAACCCCGTGGTATCGAGACGCGAGATGTCAGCCAAAATCGCGCAAACCGGAAATTTCGCTCGAATCTGAGCAAGGCGCAATTCGCCAGCGCTGTAGTCAAAGGGAAAAAGTACATTAAAGACGGTGATATTATTCAAGTCGTTTTATGTCAGCGACTTGAGACGGAAACTAAGACCGATCCTTTCGAGATTTATCGGGCTCTCCGTTTCATCAATCCGTCACCCTATATGTTTTATCTCGAGCTCGAAGATCTCCGGGTCATCGGCTCGTCACCGGAGACCATGGTTCGACTAACCGGCGACACAATCGAGTTGCGTCCGATCGCCGGGACCCGGCCTCGCGGTGGCACTGCGGAAGAGGAGCGAAAACTGGAAGCCGATCTCCTCAACGATCCGAAGGAGCGCGCCGAGCACATCATGCTAGTCGATTTGGGACGCAACGACGTCGGCCGAGTCGCACGGGTGGGCACCGTGGAGGTCAATGAGCTGATGGCGATCGAGCGCTACTCTCATGTCATCCACATCGTTTCAAATGTCCGCGGCAAGCTGGCCAGCGGCCAGACGGCTTTCGATCTTTTCGTCTCGGCGTTTCCCGCGGGTACGGTCTCCGGCGCGCCAAAAATCCGCGCGATGCAAATTATCAGCGAATTGGAACCACAAAAGCGCGGCCTCTATGCCGGCGCGATTGGCTATTTTGGCTATAACGGAAATCTCGACACCTGCATCGTCATCCGCACGATTATCATGAAAGGCAAGAAGGTGTTTGTCACCGCGGGTGCCGGAATCGTGGCCGACTCCGATCCGGAAACCGAATACCAGGAAACTCTGAATAAAGCCCGGGCTATGCTCAAGGCCGTGGCGCTTGCCGAGCAGTGGAGTCGACGATGATCTTACTGATCGACAACTATGATTCGTTCACCTACAACTTGTATCATTATCTGAGCGAGTTGGGCGCGGAGGTGAAAGTTTTTCTTAACGACCACATCACCACGGAACAGATCGATACGCTCAGGCCGGAAAAGATCGTCATCTCGCCCGGCCCCTGCGCACCCGCACAGGCAGGGATTTCATGCGCGGCGATCGCCCGGTTCGGGGAACATGTGCCGATCCTCGGGGTTTGCCTCGGCCACCAGGCGATCGGCGCCGCGTACGGCGGCAGGATCGTGCCGGCGCCTGCGATTATGCACGGCAAACTGTCCGAGGTCAGCCACGATTCGCGCACGATCTTTCGCGATGTAAAAAATCCCTTCGCCGCGATGCGTTACCACTCGTTGGTCATCGATCCGAAAACTCTACCCGAACCGTTGTCCGTGAGCGCCACCGCCGGAGAAGTCATCATGGGCGTCCGGCACAACCAATTTCCCGTCGAAGGTGTGCAGTTCCATCCGGAATCGATTCTTAACGAAGAGGGCAAAAAGATCCTCAAGAATTTTTTGGACTACTATTGAGCGTAGCTCGATGAAGTTGCTCTGCTTCCAAGCGAAACGTTTTCGCTGGAAGACCCACTCAAAAACGCTGCCGGAGGTGGCGGACCAGGAGCTTGAGCAGGAAGTGCACGACGCCGTCGTGGCGTTTCTTCACGCCGAAACAGGGGATCTGCTACAGGAGCGCGAGGCTTCCATCTTGCGGCAATCGATAAAACACTTGAAATGGCTCGCTAACAAACGCGATCTGCGCAATATCGTTTTGCATTCTTTCACTCATCTGGGCGGTGACACCGCTGAACCGGCTGGGGCCGATGGCCTTATCCGGTCAATGGGCGAGCGCTTGCGGGAGACCGGCTATCGCGTTTGGCTCACGCCGTTCGGCTATTTATGCGAATGGGATCTGAGCGTCTATGGTGAAAGTCTGGCCAAAGTTTGGAAAGAGATTCATTGAGTGAAACCGCTGTTGCTAGATTCTGCTATAATCAAAGATCGAGAAACCATTCGGAGGTGCAATGAGCAGGTATCCACGAACGTACGCGCTTTTAATCGGGGTCATTTTGCTCTTGGCCGCGGGCTGCGATCGCAAAAACAAACCCAGCGAAGCGAAAGATCTCCGCGATCTCAATGAACAAACGCGCGTTTACATAACCACGGAAAGTACCAAAGTGCGTACCGGGCCGGGACCACAATTTCGCGCCATTGCAGACATCAATCGCGACGCTAAAGTTAATGTCGTCGGGAGGGATGGCGAGTGGGTACTCATCGTTTCAAAAAAAGGCAATGCGCCCGGCTATATCGAAATGGCTTCGGTGCGAGCCGCGACGGGAAGCGAAACCAAGGAAACGCTCAATCCGCAAATCGATGGTAAGTATGAGACGATTGCTGACACACAGGTGAGGGGCGGACCGGGTCTGCACTATCCCGTCGTCGCTGACGTCCCCAGAGGAACGACGCTTAACGTCGTGGAGGAAGAAAAAGGCTGGCTGAAGGTTGAATCGAAGCGCGGCAATAAACCTGGATACATAGATGCCAACTTGGCAAAGCCATCGACGAAATAAGTTGCGCGTTCCGATTGCCTCCCGGGAAGCGCACTGTGTTGATTCAGCGATTCAGCCGCTTCCAGCGAAAACTTTGTCGTTGATCGTCCGATGCGACGGAGATCACGATCGCTTCAATATCAATAACTCTCGTACTCGCAGATCTCTTACACGATCTGAAACTCAATCACCCTTAAGACCTCGTATATCGTGCCGCAACTAACCGTCAGATTCCCGCATCATCGATGTGAGTCCGCACCTCTGCTCAGATAAGCAATGAGCAGAGCTAACAATCCAATCGGCGCTAAACACGCGAATGCGAAGTGCTGCGCGCTAGCAAAAACTAGAGGTTCCGCCCAGAGCCTTTGGCCACCGCGAAGTTCCATTAATGCTACGGCCATTGTGGTTCCAATCGTTCCCGCGGCTGTACCGAACGAACTGAGTATCGCAGCCAAAACACCGTAGTCGTCTTGCTCAACCGACGCAAACGCCACCTTTTGGTTCGACGGTGTGAAAATACCGAGTCCTGTACCGACCACGGCGAGCGCGCCGATGATATAAACGAGATTACGATCGGTTTCGAGCCGTGAATAGTAGACAATCCCGGCAAAGATAAACAGCAAACCGACACATGCGAACAACGCGGCGTCAAGCCGATCAGCCAGTCGCCCGCTGATCCATGATGCGAGCGCAGTCGATAGGGGCAAAACGGCGAGTACCAATCCGGTGATCACAGCCGACGCACCGAGCACGTTTTGCAAATACAGCGGCGCGCAAAGCCCGACAGGATAGTGGGTAATATTGCAGAGAACCGCAGCTGCCACCGCCGCCGCCAGCACCTTGTGCTTGAAGATAGCCATTTCAATCAGCGGTTTTTTCGTGCGTAACTCAATCCAGACAAAAATCGGCAATCCGATCAACGCGACAATGAAGCAGCCGGCGACAAAAGATGAGGTCCAACCCGCGGTGGGCGCAAAGGTGAGGCCCAGCAATAGTGCCGGATAGCTTAACAGCAACAACAGCGAACCCCAGACATCGAAGGGTTCCTGTCGCTGCTCCCCTGGACCGCCAAAGATCTTTCCGACCGCGAGAGTCACGCCAGAGCCGATAATGAAATTCATCCAGAAAATCCATGGCCAGCCGCCCAGCTCCAATAAAAAACCACCGACCGTCGGGCCGGTCATCCGGCCCACCGCAATAGCTGAGGCAAAGGTGCCAAGAGCTCGTCCGCGACTCTTCGGCTCGAATGCTGTCGCGAGAATCGCGGTCGACATCGGCACAGCCATCGCGAGTCCGATCGCCATGACTACGCG